>MDSZ01052749.1_pt1 | contig 12348 bp, 14 predicted proteins | sample 811201 | NCBI WGS metagenome assembly MDSZ01 (sample SAMN05326647, study PRJNA326480) | marine metagenome | isolation source: seawater | place: Indian Ocean: North | collected 2010
CGAGGCATAATGACCACACAACTAAGCCATGGAACCGAACTCCGCAACAAGGTTCTCGACGGCGTAAACACTCTTGCGGATTACGTAGCAACAACACTCGGACCTAAAGGACAAAATGTTCTTATTCACCAAAAGGATAGACGACCTTTTGTGACTAAGGATGGCGTCACTGTAGCGCAGAATGTCAGCTTTGAAGATCCGCACATGAATGCCGGCGCCGAAGTGGTAAAGCAAGTGTCTGCCATGACCAACGCCGAAGCTGGCGATGGCACTACGACCTCCACTGTACTAGCTAGAGAGATTCTAAATCAAGCGAACAAACACATCGCATCCGGAACCTCACCTATTGAAATCAAGAGGGGGCTAGAACAGTGCTTAGAACAAGCAACAAAGATTATTGAGGAGATATCTCAACCTATCTCCTCAGCAGAGGATGTGAAACATATTGCAACCATCTCAGCAAATAATGACGAAACAATCGGCAACCTTGTTGCAACAGCTGTTGATAAGGTCGGAAAGAACGGCACCGTAACTATTGAAGAGGCACGCTCTCTGGAGACGAGTTTGGACCTTGTGGAAGGTTTTCGCTTTGACAGTGGGTATGCAGCCACTGCTTTTATAACGGACGACAGAAGGGCAGTCTGCCGCTATGAGAGTCCAATGTTTTTAATTACAGACTCAAAGATAGACCAAGTAAATCAAGTGTTGCCGGCTTTGGAAATTGCAGCTAGAGAAGGGCGCCCGTTTGTAATAGTTGCAGATGAAGTGGAAGGTCAGGCCTTGGCCGCACTAATTATGAATACTATGCGCGGATCGATGAAGGTCGCCGCTGTGAAAGCTCCCCGGTACGGAGAGGAAAGAAGGGCAATAATGAGCGACCTCGCGGTCTCAACAGGTGCAAAGTTTTTTCAGCAGTCAATGGGGCACAGCATTACTGATGTGTCTTTGACTGATTTTGGAAAAGCTGCTAGTGTGGAGATCACCAAAAATACAACTACTGTTGTTGATGGTGAAGGAGACTATGAAAAAGTTGACGAGACCATTGACAAAATCAAGGTTGAGATACAACAAACTGATGACATTCATGAAGCGGGACGACTCCAAGATCGTGTTACTCGGCTCTCTTCTGGTGTTGCTATCATCCGTGTTGGCGCTTCTTCTGAAGTAGAGATGATCGAGAAGAAGCATCGAATCGAGGATGCTCTGGAGGCGGTCAGATCAGCACAACAGGAAGGAATCGTACCGGGAGGTGGGATGACCCTTCTTCGTGTGTCTAGGTCAGTCGCCCCGAATTTTGCAACTGAGGAGCAGGGAACGGCACTTTCAATATTTAGGAGCGCGCTCGAATCCCCTTTCAGGACAATGTCAACTAACGCTGGTATCTCTCCGGATGTTGCAATGTTGCAAACACAGGGCCTTGAGGAATGGGATGGAATCAATTTTTCAACAGGTGAGATAACAAACTTGAAAAACTCTGGAGTGCTCGACCCGGCAAAAGTAACCAGATGTGCTCTTAAGAACGCTGTATCGGTAGCAGGCACACTTTTATTGACGAACCATAGTATTGTGCACAATTAACAAACTAATTAGTTTTGTGGAGGGGCACTATTATGGTTGATCAACAAGACTACGTTTTGGAGTTGCAGAGCAAACTTGATAGAGTTTGTAATGGCATAGATGTCATGCAAGATAAGCAAGAGGAGATGTCAGAGCATATAGCGAAGATTAAAGAAGCGGTTTACAATCCAGACCAGGGCTTGTATGCTAGACTTAGAGAACTGGAGTCCTGGAAAAAAACCTCATCTAGGATGATATGGACTCTTTTTACCACAATGATTGGCCTGATAGGGGCATTCATTCTAAAGAATATAGGATAAGTATGTTAGTAAAGATAAAGAAGCTTTTGATAGAGAACGATGGATACAGAAGGAACGTCTCCTTACAAGACATTTACGTGAACTCTGGAAATATAATTTCAATTTCTGATTATAAGGGAGCAGAAAGTTTTTTGCTCAGAGAAAATTCCAAATTTTCAAACGAAAGATTTTCACTGATCAAGTTAGAAGAAGGTAATAAAACACAGGACATAATTGCGTTCGGCTCCGCGGAGCAGATATACTCTGCTTTAAAATCTGGAACTGGAAGGCAGCTCCTAAATGATTAGGATCATAATATTTTTATCAATCATTCTTCTGTCTGCGAAGTCTATGGCCTCCACTTGTCTACAAAGCCCATCAGCCTTCAAGCAAGATGCCCTACCAGTTATCTTATCAAGTAACGCGAGTGAGGACAAACTGAGAGATACTTTATCTTCCATTATTGATTTTAATTCAATCGCAGAGAGGTCCTTAGAAAAGCAATGGAAGCAGGTCGAAGAGAGTAAAAGAGAAGATTTCAAACAAACTTTACAAACCCTGATGGTAAACAACTACGTTGCGCGGTTCAAGGGAAACGCAAAAGATCAAAATTTTGAATGGGTTTTTGTTGATAGTAAAACTTTTAAGGTTATTACAACATCTACAAATCAAGACACGGAGACTGAGATAGAATTCATCGTCTCTAAAACAAGCACACAGTGTTGGAAGATATCAGACATTGTTATCGACGAGGTTAGCGTGGTGGAAAACTACAAAGAACAATTTAGCGTTGTAGTAAAAAAACATGGATTTGATTCACTTTTAGATAGGATGAAAGCGAAAGCAAATGTATGATAAAGCGAGACTTTTTCTAATATACTTGGCGGTTCTTTTTTTGACTATAGTTGTACATACAGTTTCTCATGCTTGCACAACAGATCACGCATCTTTAGAATCATTCATTGATCTGGGAACAGATATGGTATCAAAGTCAGTGAACACACGGGGATCAGAAATAAAGACAGGAGTTGTTACGGCTCTGATAGAAGATAGCAAAGATAGTGTCTACGGGGTTTTAACAGATTACAGTAAATATCACGAGTTTCTACCATTCATTACAGAATCAACAACACTAAGTTCAGACCTTGATGTTTCTAAGGTAAAAATCAAGGCAAAAATTCTTAAGGGCACTGTAAACGTAAAGGCGCTCGTCGCGGCAAAAAAGTGTGAACACCAGATTGCTAATTCTGTAGATGTAAGCCTTATCAGTGGCAATGTAAAAAGGCTCGACATTTCTTTTACGGTTGTAAGTAGGACACCAGAACTTAGTGTTTTGGTCGTTTCTTTTATGGTAGACCCTGACCTCTGGTTTGTTACAGACAATAAACTATCACAGTATAACCAAATCAATGCACGTAGAACTCTGAGATCGTTTCGTAGATATCTGAAAGGTAGGGAATCTTGAAAAACGACAGATTCATAATTATCGGAAGATTGACATGCCCTTTTTGCGTAAACGCCTTAGACTACTGTAAAGCTAAGAAGGTGGAGTGTATATTTCTAGACTACACAGAGGATCCGAAAGCCTTAGATGACTACAAAGAGTTTCACAATCAGTCGACTGTGCCAATAGTTCTTGCAAATAATCTAGATACAGGATATACAAAAAAGGTAGGCGGATACTCCGAACTCTTGGGGTATCTGTAGTGGACAATGACACAACACCGGTAAAGGTTAGCGTGCTTAGGGTCTTGTACAAAGGCCTTGAGCCAGTCCGTGACAGGCTAGATTGTATTTTAGAAGATTTCTACGGAAAAAATATATTACTTTCCCAAGCAGAACTTACAGCTGTGCTAGAGTTTAGGTCAGCTGCATCGACGGTAGAGTTGCTTTTGTTAGATTATTTTGAACAGGTAGAAAACACAGATATAGATACGCTATATTTGCCCAATAAGGAGTTTCACTTGTTGTTGGACTTATCAAAAACGGCAGAGCTTGCCTACAGAGCACCTCTTGCAAACTCTGGACTTTGGACACACTGATGAATCTTTACATAGGAATAGTTCTAGTCTTTACAGGACAGATCTTAGGATGGTTTCAACTAAACGCGCAATACTTGTCAAAGTGGTGGGGCGACAAGCCATGGACCGCCGCGTTTTTGCTCGGAGTACCAACATCGGTTGCATTCTGGTACGCATGGAAGCTAGTGGTCGACCACACGGGCTCAGCCTGGACAGCTAGATTTATCGGCTCATCAGCTGGTCTGATTGTGTTCCCTATTCTAACATGGTGGCTTCTGGGAGAGTCGATGTTCACGCCTAAGACAATGATATGCTTGGGCCTGGCAGTGATTATTATGTTGATACAATTATTTTGGTAAAGTGCTTGACAACAGTGTAGAAAGTGATTATAATATAATTATAACCGATTCGCCGCAAGGGATTCTGTTATAAACATGTAACTTGCTTAATAAGGAGGAATATAAAATGAATGCAATTACTATCCGCCGCCCAGGACTATTAGGGCATAATGTTATCAATGAGGTCTTTGATAATTTTTTCAATGACTTTCCGACCCATCTGAAAGCGTCGACCCAAGGGTACCCTGTCGCTGACATTTATCGAGATGATGATGGTTCTACTGTGTTAGAGTTTGCTTTAGCTGGATTCAAAAAGAAAGAATTAGCTATTGATATTCAGCCAGATAAGAGATCCATCACAATTACTGGCCAGGCAAATGAAGAAAACTCAAAGCGACAAAGGATTGCCAGGAGAAATTTTACAAGGACATACGTAAACTACGATGATAATTTGGACCTCTCTAATGCAAAAGCTTCATTCAGTGATGGGCTTTTAACCGTGAAAGTTCCACCAAGACCGGAAATGAAATCAGTTTCTATCGTTATTGATTAATTTAGTTTTTGTGGTTTCAGTCTGTTGCCTAGACCTGGTATATATTTAGTCGGGTCTAGGCGAGGTCCATTTCTCCCACGGCGCAAAACAAAGTGCAGATGAGCAGGATCGTCAGCAATAGCCGTCGCTCCAGATTCGCCAATGACTTGACCGGCTTTCACTTTATCTCCGACTTTAAATTTGTAGCTGTTCATGTGCATGTAGGAAAGTTCCCACTGTCTGCCCTTTTGGTCAGGATCTGTCAGAATTTTTATATATTTTCCAGCCATCATTCTTCTGTTTACCTTCCCTCTAATCAAAAGGTATCTCATAAACATCGCACAAAAATTTCTGTGTCCTAGTTTTGTTAAGAAATCTTGAAAGGCCCTTATTCCATTCCAATCTTTGGGGAGTGAAGCTAGCTTTTCAAACACTTTTTCTCTAAATTTGGAGCTTCTCAAGCGCCTTCTCAGAAGGCGACCATAAAAATAGTAACCTCTCCCGTTAGCGTATTTCTGCGCGCGATAAACTAAATTACGGGCGTATCTAATTGCCGCGGCTTCTCTCGCACCGAAGACAGAATATAACATTATGTTGATAAACTGCGCACAGTTTTTATCGTAAGTAACTTGATCAATTACCTCCACAACTTTCCCGTCGGCAACTGCAACACACTCTGTCCCAATGGGCACATTCTGATCAATTGCTCCGTGTATCCCTTTGCCTCTTTTTTGATTGTATGAGGCGTGTATTCTTCTATTGCCAGTCATTGGGAAAAGAAGATTTATGCCGTTTATAATTGGTAACCCCTTGTATGCCTTCGGGTCTGGTTTTCTAGCCACCGCATCAGGCTCCGCCTCTGGCTTAGGTTTTGGCTTTGGCTTTGGCTTGGCAACGGGTACGCCATCAACGATTTCTAGATCTCCCTTGATAGTGTCAGGCATCCCGGGCCCGAACTTCAATTCCCCTCGCGAAGAGCCAATTTGTTGGTCCTCCACCACCACAGTTTTGTTAGCAAATTTTCGCCAATTTTCAAACAATAGTTTGTGTTGCATAGTTATAACTAGTTTTCTTCGTTTGCTATTGACTAATTATAGTAAAAAGGCTATAATATTACTATGAACTTCAACAACACATGGCGAAACTATATCAACAAGCGTCCAAAGTCTAAGGGTCGGCTTCTCGGTGAGCAGATTATTCGAGAGTACAAGCTCTTAGCCGAGGGCAAAAAGGACGAAGCAAAGAAAGCAAACCCTATCACCAACTCTTTCGAAGTTGTAGATGTTTTAGCTATCCAACTCCGCGCAGAGTTTGGTGACAAGGGAATGGCCAAGTATATTGGATACGCCGCTAGAGAGATGGAGAATTTTTACAGGCAGAATACAACGCAGCAAGACGGTAAATATGTCTTAAATCCAGGAGTTTTAGCCACACGTTTCTTTGAGCAAGTTATGGGCTCCGTGTTAGGTTTTCACAGGAATCAGCAAAGACTTGAACAGAGAGATATAAACAAGTATACCTACAGGTCTTTACGCAGAACACTAGATGAGCTTGGCCAATCAGAGTCAGCAAGAAAGAAGGCACTCAAAGATAAGGCAGAAGCAGAAAAGAACTCTGAACTCGTATACAACAAGAATGGTATTATGGCAGTGCGCCCACTCACAACACAAGCTAGTTGTTTCTTTGGGCACAACCCAAGGTTAACTACATGGTGTATCTCCACCAAGTCAAAGAGAAACTACTTCGACCAGTACACAAAAGAAGAAAGCAAGGCGTTTGTTATTGTCCGCTTCTTCGGCATACCAGAAGATGACCCAAGTCACATTATCTCAATGCAGTGGTCAGGTCCTGGTGAACCAGAGTTTGAGATGTATTGGGACGCACCAAACAATTCACAGAACCCAGATGACCTCTTTGGCGTTGTACAGCAGCACGTTGAAGGAATGTATCCCGATGATGAAGAAAGTTGGGAAGATCTAACACAAGAACTCCACGATGCTCTTTATTCCGCCGCACAGGATACAGTGTTTGATAATCCACCAGACGACCCTGCGGACACTATCGCAGCAAAGTGCGAGGCAATAGAACAAGCGTTCGACGAGAAGTCTGAATACACAAGCCTTTGGTGGGAAATAGATCAAGACACTTTTCAGCAAGATGGCTATGTCGGAGTTTACTTTGGGGCCAAGACAGAGATTCAACTTGAGCCAGAAGACTACAATATTCCAGCAGAAATTATAGACGCCACTGGATTCCACTATTCTTTTTGGAGGCAAATAGAAAAGAAATGGGAAGAAGCCTGCAAGAAAGGTGGCCTTTATGTATTTGAGGAGTATGAACTTTACCCAACTGCCAATGCAAACAACATGTCTTATCGAACAGTTCCTGGGGCCATCGTGCTTGAGATGAAGCACGAAGCAGACACTACGTTGGGTGGTTACACACTCGAAGGATTTGAAGAGTTCGCCAGAGATACACTTGAGATAGAAAGAGAAGATGCAATAAAGTCCAAAGAGTTGGCTATTGCTATTTTGCAGGAAGAATTTGCACAACAAAGCTTGGGTTTACCAGCAGAAGATGAGCAAGGATTAGATGATGAGATAAATGAGAACGCATTCTATAGGGAACTGGAAAGTGATCTTATTGGGGAAGAGATAGGCCGCACAAGACAACGAGGCATATATAAATTTTACTGCATGATAGCATACAATCTTGTAACAGAGGAGGGCAAATCAAGGGGCTTAGATGATATCTTAGCTGACCTCCGCGCACTGCCAAATGTTACGATCGTAACAGTTGTAATCAGAAACCAAAAGGTCCAAGAGGGTAGATACATAGCGGGACTATCAATCAAATTTATACCATCAGTACCCGGGCAATTTAACTCACCAGAAGATGTCAAGGCAAGAATCATCAGAGATGTCAAGAGATTGGCGAACGTCCAGTCGCTTTTTAAGGTCTCAGCAGGACTAGAAAGATTAGAATAATGAAAAAAACTCCTCAGGAATTTAGAAGAGAAGAGGTAAAGAAGCTTTTTGAAAAAGTGTTAGGAAACCAGAAAACCAATCTTGTGCCGCTCTCAATCACAGTTTCAGAGTCTTTAAACGATGACTTTACGACAACCGACTTTTCATTTGAAGATCAATCATCAGATGGTATAGTCACCGTAAATGATTCAAAAGGCAAAGGTTTCATTGATGGCTTGTTCATAGGCTTACACAGACACTATCTTAACAATTTTCCTAGTTTGAAAAATATCAGACTTGTAGACATGATAGTGAACCCACTAATGAAGAATAACAGGGGACTGGGCTCAGAGGCGAAGACTGATGTTATATTTAGAGTTGAAATTGATGGACATGGAATTGCAGAATTTCAAAATACTTCAAGGTCGATGATATACTCCGGATTCGTAGCATCTCTTCAAGCATTTCAGTTTTACATAAATTGCGAGAAAACGTTTGATAGGATAAATTTTGCAGTCATTGATGCGACTAGTAGGAATAGAGGAGATATACTTCAAAGTTGTCTGACTGATCTAAGTAAACTTACAGAGGTGAATTCATATGAAAGAAAAATCACCTAACTGGCCGTTTGCTATTTCAGCAATATTTTTATCAATCTCCCTTTATGTGTTTAAAAATTACGTTCTCTTTTGAACTTATTGCAATCACCTAATTACTTACTTTAGGTGGTAATTTTAGTGGGACCAAGAAAATCTAATGACAGAAACTTGAAGCCTGGAGACTTAGTTACTCACGCTTTGTATGGAAAAAAATGGATAGGGGTGATTGTATCTATTGTAACCCCTGATGAGAAGGATTCATATGAAGTGATTAGCAAGGACAAGGCACTTGTGCAAATTCAGCCTGGAACTGAGCATGAGGGGTTTTTTGAAAGGACGTCGGTTGCCGACAGGGTAAATAAAAATTTAGGCTACGTATCTATACATTGGTTATTTAAATGGGAAGTTGATGAATACACTGGATTTACACGGGATAAAACACCAAAGAGCTGACGAACTTACTAGAAGGTTCTTGAATTTTACTGATCTGCCGTGCGAGATTATTACAGGAAATTCTTTGGCAATGAAGAATATAGTGAAGAGCATAGTAGAAGAATATCATTGGTTTTGTTATGAAAAAGATGCTTACAACCATGGTACATTGATAGTGATAGAAAAGAGCTATAACTGAATGAAAAAACTAGCTCGGAACTTTATACTTCTGGAAACTAATTATAGTTGTTGTATTGGTTAGGAGTTTTTCATGAAATTAAAAGAATTTGTACAAATGTACAAAAATTGTAACTTAGACGCGCTGAAAGAAAGAAGTGAAACTTCTGATTCAGAGGAGCAGGGACCTACATATAGCTTCTCACCCGAAGAGACACAGGTTGCGCGTAAGTGTTACACGAGTTACTTAAACAATGTCTCTTTTGAAGAAGCAGTAAACCTCTTGTCATCCTACGCAAAAAAGAACAACATCCTAGACTACGATTTAGCCAGTGAAGAACTAGGGACTGCAAACGATTGCTCGCGCCAACTGGAAAGTGCAATCTTCAAGGTACAGAAGAGCCTTGGATTTTCCTCCGATGACCAAGATGGGATTATGGGTAGACAGACTGTAGGTGCCCTTAAAACAGCCCTAGGGCAAGGACTGAAAAAGAAAAAGAAACTAGAAGTGGAGCCAGAAGATGTGGTCGAGCCCGAAGCAGTGAATGTTCCAACCGCCGCGGTCACAGTTTCTGACGATACCATCTCTATAATAGGTCACAGATGGCGATACGGTTCAAGGAAAAGTGGCCGAAACGTCATTCCGGGCATCATAAACGCAGTCGATGTTCACACGCCCATAGCCGCGTCGGGTCTCTTCACAATGGATTCGTATCGAGCGAAGAAGAGGTGGGGTAATCCTGTTATGATCGGTCCGATGATCGCTGCAGCAAAATTTGCAAGTCAATTCAGCAAAAGAAAGGATGGTGTTATTCGTCTTTGCAACGCCGGACTACAAAATGGCGGCCCTTCTTTACCGCACACTTCTCACCAAACTGGACTTGACATGGACACTACCCACTATAGAAATGATGGGGTCTCCGCATGGCAAAACTCAAACGCCGGCTTCCGCAGGTTTGATGTACCCAGAAATGTGGCTTTTATGTATTACTTACTGGTAAAATCTGGAGCCGTTCACAGGATATTTTCTGACAATACACTAAACGGAAAGATCAGCGCTTATTTGAAAAGAAATAGCATGCCAGAGATTAGTAAGATGTGGCAAGCTACTTTATCAACTGGGAAACTTAACCATGTAAGTGGCCATGCTGATCATTATCACATAAGATTTAATTATCCAGCAAACTCAATGACATTGCCGCAGCTTATAAAAAAGTATGGACAACAGAAAGCAGACGAGCTTATCTTAGGCTGTTTGGCTGGCCTGGAGCCAGGCGGAGTGCAGTCAGTGGTATCAAAGGACAGTTTGTACCGAAAGTACGCAAGAAACAAAACAGCTATCGCGAAGATGAAATTACGAAAAGAACCAACTATTACAACAACCGCGGCACGCTACAATCTTGGACCTGAGTCTTGGAAGGCTTCGACTGAAAAGGTGGCAGACCTAATAAGGGTAAGACCAGAGTCTATCTCGAATTTTAACGTAGCATCTGTCCAAAACTTGCAAAGGAAACTGGGTTTAGGTGTTGATGGAATTGTCGGGGGTGATACACTCACCGCATTGGCATACTTGGACGCCTTAGCTGATAACCAGCCCCCGGAACTTGTGGCAGAGCAGTCATCAGGCGCCAAAGCTGTGAACTACAAAGCTTTCATTTCTTCTAAAACATTCATTGATAAAATAAAGTCTATTTTTAGACAAATCTCTGCAAAGTTTAGCAACTTTCCGGAACCGTCACAGTTGGGCTTAACTAAGAAACCGACTGCTGTGAAGGTAAAGGCTCCAACAAAGGGAAATAAATATACAATAGACATCATGAAACAAAAGTTCCGTGGAAACATAGGATATGCCATCGGCACAGTCGATGGTAGGATCATAGAGAGCCACAACTTGAACAAATTATTCTACGGAGCGTCTAGTCAAAAAACAATGGCAGGATTAGTACAGTTGATCAAATACGAATCAGAGCCCAGGAAACAGCTGAGTGAGAAGGAATTACAAGGTCTCTTAACATACAGGAGACGCTGGCAAGGTCGCGGCATCCCTGGTGGTAAAGGCTTCCCTTATGCAATGGGGTCAAACGAAATAAATAAAGCAATCGCAGGAAGAAGAGATACAGTCCCAGTTAGGGATAAAACAGGAAAGATTATTAGGTATAAAACTTGGTACAAGCGAAGAAACCTAGGAACCATTAGAAGAAGTGATATATCTTCGGTTGCGAAAAACTTTGGAGTAGAAGGTAACAAGTGGAGATACGGAGATAACTATCAAACACCAAAAGATTACTTCAACTTCTTTGCAACTCTGACTAGGATGTATACAGGTAAGTCAGAAGGAGAAGAGAGGGAATACTATGAACAACACAAACAGTCTATTGATAAGATAGTAGAAATACAAAAACAAAATATTGGAACGTACCAAAGCAACTCAGGTTACAGAAAATACACTGGTGTCTTTGATTCGGACACAAAATTGACTCTTCTAAAGGGCGGCGCCGCACAAGGGGCATTGAATTGGGCTTTTGTGTTGGAAGACAAGTACGTTGTTGTATTTTTTACCAAAAACTTGCCACCACAAAATGGCCCAATAAGGTACAGCAACCCTAGTCGTAGACGACTAAACACTTTTGCGACTCTCATAAAAGAACTCGTGGATAAAGTAAAGGGCACATAACTCACAAAAGTCTTGACTTTTACGTATTCATGAGTTACAATTATATAATACAATCACAGTAAAGGCAAAACAATGAATTACGGCTATGCCTGTATCAACATGACATTATCCGAGGTGCCCAAGTCTAAGCGCATCACGACCAACCGATCTATGATCAAGCGAACATTTAAGGAGAAGGGCATCAAGTATGCTTCTGAGCTTGCACTTCAGAATGTTAAGGACTTGGTAAAGATTCTTGCGTGGAACGAGGAGAACAACATTCGCTTCTATCGCATGTCCTCCGACATCTTCCCTTGGTGTTCAGAGTACAACTACTATGATTTGCCTGACTACAGGGAGATCAAGTATTGGCTAAGATATGCGGGTGACTATGCTAAGGAGTGGGGCCATCGCTTGACCTTTCATCCTGGCCCTTTCTGTTGCTTGGCATCACCAAACTTTGAGGTTGTGGAGAAGACATACAAGGAACTCAACAACCACTCTCGTATATTTGATATGATGGGGTTTGAACCAAGCCATTACAACAAGATCAACATCCATGTCGGCGGTACATACGGTGACAAAGACAAAACAGCGAAGCGTTTCATTGAAAACTTCTTACGGCCTGGCGGTCTTGACGAGAACACCAAGAAGCGATTCACACTAGAGAATGATGACAAAGCCTCCATGTGGAGCACAAAGGATATTTATGACAAGATTCACCACGAAACTGGAATCCCGATTGTTTTCGATTACCATCACCATAGATTCTGC
>MDSZ01098361.1_pt1 | contig 12348 bp, 11 predicted proteins | sample 811201 | NCBI WGS metagenome assembly MDSZ01 (sample SAMN05326647, study PRJNA326480) | marine metagenome | isolation source: seawater | place: Indian Ocean: North | collected 2010
AAGGTCGTTAAAAGAGATGGTAGGAATTTTATGCATGCTACATTATAGCGGTTTCTTACAGGAAAAAAAAAGGGCAGCCTAAACTGCCCTTTTGTAGTATCGAAAATGAATTAGAAGCTTAACTTAAAGCCAACCATTGCTTTCCATACTGAGACAAATCTGGAACCATTTCTGTATCGAAGGTGTCCATCATCAAAGTTGGAATATGTGTAAGTGTTATCAGCGTTAACTGTAACATCTAAGCTCTTAGTTACTCCGAGGTAGCCAGCATCATAAATCTGACCATTCTCATCATCTAATAAATTACCGAAGTTATAGATATCAAGGAATAGCTCAGCCTTAGCATCACCAACGTATGGTGTGTCAGGAAGCGCAATTTCTTGAGTAATCTTTAGATCCATCCTTGTTTTCCAAGGAGATTGGAATGCGTTAGCAGGAGCTACTTGCCCTTTATAATCGCTTAAGTATCTATCTACAAAAGCATAAAAAGCATCACCTGTACCATCACTAAATGATACTAATGGATCGTTAGGTCCTGTTGGAACATACCAAAGATCTCTTTCATCTCTATAACCGTCCCCTATGATGTTTGAATCATAGGTATAACTGAATGGTCTACCTGATTCTCTTAACCAATATAAGTAGAATCTTGTTGGATTATCAGCGCCGAAGAATTCAGCTGTGTAATCTAAAGTTCCTACATATCTTTCACTAGCACCCCATAAAGAAGGCTTAGTACAAAGATTTGGTGAGAATTGGTTATTACAGGTAGCATATTTTCCGTAGTTGGATCCTTGTGTGGATGAACCAGCTGCGAAAACATCTTCTGCTTCTGTATCAGAATAAGCTAAGTACATTTTTAGTTTGTTATCAAACCAAGACTTAGTAAATTTATAAGACCATGATTCAGTTGATCCTAAATCAGTAAATGTAGTATGTAGGTCCCCTTCACTATTGTTATAGTAAGTTCTTCCATCTGGTAAAGTACCAGCTACATTTCCTTCTAAGTTTGGATCAATATAAGCAAATGCTCTCTCAACACTATCTCTGTTGTATTCAACACCAAAGAACATGCCATCTGATAGATCAAAATCAAATGCTAAAGCACCTCTATTAGAAATTGGTAAACCAAAGTTTGGATCAAGTGAGTTTACGTCACCACCAGTGGATGATGTAAGTCTCTCTGTTCTGCTTTGATCATTAGCATTCGGATCAAATATAACACCATCAATTGGAGTACCATCAAAAGTAAATGTTTCAAAGTTTACTTTATTTAGTCCACCATCATTACTGAAGGAGTTAGAAACCCAAACGTTAGGCAATCTACCAACAAATTTTCCATAACCACCTCTCATGGTAACAGCTTCAACTGGTAACCAGTCATAAGTTCTGCCGCCTAAGAAATAATCAAAGAATGCATCTGTTGCATCATAATCAAAACCAAATCTGCCTGCTGTGACCTCATCATCGATAAGAACATCTGTTCTATATCCTGTAGCTGCAAGGTAGTCAGCATTAGCATTAGGAGCGGTATTTGTTTCTGTCCAGTCAACTCTATAGCCAAGCATTACGTTTAGCTTGTCATTAACTCTCCACTCATCTTGTAAGTACATAGAAGATTTTTCTAGAGTCCAGTTAACTGCATCAGCACCTACTCCACCACCAACTGCACCTTCAAGTTTGTAGTAAATTGGAGTACCAGCTTCAAAAGCATCAATGCCTGAGAAACCATAACAACCACCACCACAGACTCTGAATGAGTTCATAATGTCTTCTTCACTTGATTCGTAACCAAAACTTAAATCATGATTCGCAGATGCTGCATAGAAACCTTTAAATGTAAATTGTGATGAATCTACAATAATTTCATTCATGTATCTGAATTGATCTTGACCAAATCTAAGAGTTTCATACTGTCCGCTTCTAGCTGAACCCCAAATTGTTCTAAATGGGTTAGTACAGTTTGAGCTGCCAGTACAAGTACCGTCACCATTGTTAATAACAATAGATACAGATGGGAAGTCATCCCCTCTTACAGGATCTTGATTATCTGTTTGTGTTCTAGTTGAGTAAGTTACCTGAGTTGATAATTTATCACTCCAGTCACTGAAAAGTTTTGTTGTAACTACTTCTAGACCTTGTCTGTCATCGTACCATTGTGAATCTAGTGCAAAACCGAAAGGTGGATTACCTCTAACTTTAACAAGATTCGATGTTGTGTCGATGTATGTCATTTCTGCTTCATGATTATCATTAAGTAGATAATTAAGTTTTAGGAATGTATTTTCAGACTGATTATTTTGTTCAGTATTGTAATTACCAATGTCCATACCATAAAGGCTTTGAGCAGAGGCTCTTACTCTATCTACTAATGCTTGAGTAACAAAGTAAGCTTCGTTAGTCGCGCCGCTTCCGACAGGACCATAGAAGGCTGGATATGTTTGCTCAAAACTTTCAAAGTTTAAGTAGAAAAATAATTTATCTTTAACTATTGGACCACCAGCACTGAAACCAAATGTATCTTCATTGAAGACGTCTGGATCATTACCAAAAGCATCAGTTCCCACCATGCCTTGATCTCTGTTAAATACATAAAAATCACCTTCAAATTCATTTGTTCCAGATTTAGTAACAGCGTTTACACTACCTGTTGTAAATCCGCCTCTTGATGCATCAAAAGGAACAACGTCAACTGAAAGCTGCTTAACTGTTTCAATTGAAAATGAATTTCTTAAAGTTGGCTGACCACTATCATTAAGTCCAAAAGCATCATTAACGGATACACCGTCAATTGTAATGTCATTAGTTCTAGGGTTACTACCACCTATAGAAAGCGAAAAGAAGTCTTCTGATTGACCAACTGATACTCTAGGATCCAATGACGCAATGTCTTGAATTCCTCTATCAGTAGATGGCAAACCATCAATTACATCTTCACCAAAAACGGTTCCATTACCAAATCTTATTGTGCTTTCAAGAGCTTGTGCGCTAACAACAACCTCTTCAAACTCAGCAGCCATGAAGACACTAACACTAGATGTTTCACTAAACTTAGTAAAAACGTCCATTGCTTTTGCTTCAGCATAGCCGGCCTTTGTTACAGTAACTGTATAAGGACCGCCTGGAGCAAGGTTGTTAACAACGAATGCACCAGCTGCGTTTGTTACAGCACGATCTGTAGAACCCGTTGGTGTAAAAACAACGACAACTTCAGCACCTGATACAGGGCCAGAGCTATCGGTTACAGAACCTTTCAGAGACGACCTAACGTCTACTTGGGATACTGCAAACAACGAAACTATCACTAAACTAAGTGATAAAAGAATTTTCTTCATAAAATACCTCTCACATCGATACTAGGTTTATTTTATAACTAAAGATGGTTAAGAGTTAACTATTTATGTGAATTTCTTGTGACTTATTTCACTATTTCGATCAAATCGAAATTTAAATATGATTTAAGAGCTTTTGGTATGTGTACACCAACATCTTTTTCAAAATTATTTTCCAATATTGCTAGTAGAGTTCTACCTATGGCAAGTGCAGAACCATTTAGTGTGTGCGGATGATATTTCCGCTTTCCATCTTTTACTTTAGTATTCATTCTTCTTGATTGAAAATCTCTAAAATTAGAACAAGAAGATATTTCTCTAAAACAATCTTGGCTTGGAAGCCAAACCTCTAGATCTATTGTTTTAGCTGCTGAAAAGCCAAGGTCTCCGGTACACAAAATTACTTTTCTGTACGAAAGCTCTAGCTTATCTAAAATGCTAGCAGCATTTTCAACCAATTCGTAAAGATGCTCTTCTGAAGTATCGGGATGTACAAATTTTACTAGTTCAACTTTCTCAAATTGATGTTGTCTAATCATGCCTCTAGTATCTCTTCCATAACTACCTGCTTCAGCTCTAAAACAAGGCGTATGGGACGTCATCTTGATAGGCATATCATTTGAATTAATGCCTTCTCCTCTAAAAATGTTAGTTAGAGGCACTTCAGCTGTAGGAATAAGATATTTATTTTCACCAACACTAAATTGGTCATCCGCAAATTTTGGTAGCTGTCCAGTTCCAATTAAACTGTCAGCGTTGACTATAAATGGTACATAATATTCGTTGTATCCATTTGCTTTCGCTTCATCAAGCATAAATTTAATCAAAGCTCTTTGTAACTCAGCAAGCTTTCCTTTCAAAACTACGAACCTAGAGCCACTTAGTTTGTTGGCACTATCAAAATCAAGCAATCCTAGAGCTTCACCAATTTCAACATGATCAGGACCACCTGATATTTGGGTGTATATCTTGGTTTCAATTTCTTTGTTACTTGATTCATCTTTACCAATTGGAACATCATCATCAGGTAGATTTGGAATTTCAAGTAATTCTGATTCTAGAGAATTTTTAAGCTCATCAAAATCAACTTGTTTTTTGTCTATCTCAGAGGATATTTCATCCGATTCGGTTTTTAACTTATCTATACCCTCACCTTTGCTGGCTAGAATGCCAATTTCTTTGGAAATAGAATTTTTTTTATTTTTGAGCTCATCTAGCTCATTTTGAAGGGCATTTTTATTATTAATCTGTTGATTTAATGCACTTAGATCACCGGTGTAACCTTTAAGTACAAGCTTTTCCTTATAAAGGTCAATGTTATCTCTTAAGTCTGAAATATTAATCATTATTTATAACCTCGTAATTTTCCGGTATTGCATAACTAATATTAGATGATTCAACTTTAAAATTCTCAAATTTAATTAAAATTCTTTCATCCTTTATATCTAAAACTCTAATCCACTCTATAGATTCATCTTTTAAAGAGATAAGTGCTTCTTTAAATGAGCTATTAAGATCAGGTTTAATTTTAAAACAACTACTAGGACAGGGAAAATTTTCATTTTGGTAACTATTGGTAAGCAAATCTTGTAAAAAAAAGGAATTGTCGTTTTTGTAAATCATTACTTGATTAAAATCATTATCTTGAACGTAAATATTTTGTGAATTACTAGCAATAATTTGGTCAGAAGGAACATTTAAAGAATATATAAAATCGCCATTTCTATAAGTTATATCTCCACTAGATATTATTCCGCTTTCGTTATTAATAGTTATGGTTGAATCAAAATTAAGTGGAGAATTAAATATATTTTCTGAACTACCAAAAACAGGTAAACACAGGCATAAAACAGCAATTAATCTCATTAGAGGACTTCTCTAGAACCATTTGAGTTCATAGGAGTTACAATGCCGTTTTCTTCCATAGTTTCAATTAATCTTGCTGCTCTGTTATACCCAATTCTAAATTTTCTTTGGATTGAAGATATTGAAGCTCTTCTAGATTCAACAACAAATTCAACAGCTTCGTTATACAAGCTATCTTCATGTTCAGAGTCACTATTAAGTTCTTGTATTTCAATAGATCTTGTAACTTCTTCAATATAGTTTGGTTTTCCAGTGGTTCTTAAATATTTAGTAATTTTCTGTACTTCTTCATCCTTAACAAAAGCTCCATGAATACGTTTTGGTATAGAGGTGCCTGGTTCTATAAATAACATATCTCCTTTACCTAATAGTTGTTCAGCACCACCTTGATCAAGAATAGTCCTTGAATCAACTTTCGAAGATACTAAAAACGACATTCTTGATGGAATATTAGCCTTAATAAGGCCTGTGATTACATCTACAGAAGGCCTCTGTGTCGCTATTGCTAAATGAATGCCAGAAGCACGAGCTTTTTGGGCTAATCTTGCAATTAATTGTTCTACTTTTTTACCCGTAACCATCATTAAGTCTGCTAATTCGTCTATAACAACGACTATGTAAGGTAAAGCAGTAATGTCTCCATCAGTTTCTTCTAGCAATAATTCTTTTTGTTCTTGTGGTATAGATGAAGGTTTTAGAGCTTTTTGGTTATAACCCTCAAGGTTTCTAACACCCAAGATAGACATAAGTTTATAACGTCTATCCATCTCCTTTACGCACCAATTCAGTCCATTGGCAGCTTTTTGCATATCAGTAATAACTGGGGTAATTAAATGAGGAATATCATCGTATACAGAAAGTTCTAACATCTTTGGATCAATTAATAAGAGCTTTAAATCTGCCGGACTATTATTTCTTAATAAGTTCAGCAACATCGTATTAACACCGACGGATTTTCCAGAACCAGTAGTACCGGCTACTAATAAATGAGGTAATTGTTGTAAGTCTATCTTTGCAGTTTCTCCTGCTATATCCTTACCAATGCAAAATTCAAGTGGTTTTAAACTCTCAGTTTTATGTTCATGAATGCTTGAATATAATGTAACTGTTTTTCTTTTTGGATTTGGTATTTCAATACCAATAGATGATTTCCCTTCAATTACTTCAACAACCCGGACACTTTTTACAGCGAGAGATCTAGCTAAATCATTAGCTATATTAGAAACTTGAGATGCTTTTGTGCCAGGTGCTAGGCTAATTTCGAACCTCGTAATGACTGGCCCTGGTAATGAACCTTCTACCTTTCCTTCAATACCAAATTCTTCTAATTTATTTACAAGGTTTTCCGATAAGTTTTCAAGATAATCTTTACTTACGTCACTTGAATCATCAATTTTTTGATCAAGCAGATCTATAAAATCTTCTTGCTCAGTTACGTTTACAGTTTCAGCTTCTTTTACATCCTTAGGCTTTGAATTAGTATCTTTCTTACCTTCAGGTTTTACTACTTCTTTAACTATAGTTTTTGTTGTCTTTGATTTAGTTGGCTTTTTAATATCAGTCTTAAATATAGAATTTATAAAATTAATTAAATCGTAGAAAATAAAATACTGAAAGGATAGAAATACTAGACCAGCTAGAGAGCCTATTATCAAACTAGACATGTAAGAACTTAATATCAAAGAAAGGTTGGTCCCAGCAATACCTCCACTACTTATTGAAAGTAAATCAATCTCACTACCTGTTGTATTGATGAAACTAGTGCAAAAGACCGTCAAAGGGAATATAGATATAAATCCATATAAAACATTATTAATGAAGCTTAATCTTTCTGTTAAGTTTTTTGATGAACTAGAAAAAAATAGAATCATCCCAAAATAGAAGCATATTAATGCTAGGTAATAAGAGGAGTAACCTATATAAGATAGAATTGTTGATGATATTAAGGCACCCAAATAGCCGAAATTATTTATATAAATTTTTGAATCTGTAAGTAGATTTTCAACATTATCTTGCGCTGAAAAAGTTAATAAACTTACAAAAAGAAACAAGGATAAGATTATTAGACTAAAGCCAGAAAACTCTCTATATATTCTATCAATTGACATGCTAAGATATTGTAACTAAAAAACCACAAGTACTCTTGTTTTTAAATAAATTATTATGGAACATCAACTAATTATTCTCGGATCAGGCCCTGCTGGTTATACATCGGCAATATACGCTGCTCGAGCAAACCTCAAACCAACATTAATAACTGGTTTAGAAGTTGGCGGTCAATTAACCACTACAACAGAAGTAGAGAATTGGCCTGGAGATTTTGAAGATCTTCAAGGACCAGACTTGATGGTTAGAATGAAAAAACATGCAGAAAAATACAATGTAAATATTATTCACGATCATATTAAGAGTGTAGATTTCGGAACAAAACCACTAATTCTAAATGGGCAAAAAGATTCATATAAATCTCAATCTTTAATAATTGCTACTGGAGCATCTGCTAAATATTTAGGACTTGAGAGTGAAAAAGAATTTTTAGGCAAAGGTGTTAGTGCATGTGCTACATGTGATGGATTCTTTTATAAGGATCAAGAAGTAGCTGTAATAGGTGGTGGTAATACTGCTGTTGAAGAAGCATTATACCTCAGCAATATTTGTTCTAAAGTCCATCTAATTCATAGAAGAGATGAGTTTAGAGCAGAAAAGATTTTACAAGACAGAATGTACAAAAAAGTTCAGGAAGGAAAAATAGTACTTGTTCTAAACTCTAACTTAAAAGAAGTCTTGGGTGATCAAGTAGTAACCGGTATAACAGTTATTGATAATGCTAATAGAGAAAGTCATTTAAAGGTTGATGGTGTTTTCATAGCTATAGGTCACAAACCTAATACCGATATTTTTGTTGATCAAATAGATATGAAAGATGGTTATATTATAACTAAATCTGGTTTTGATCATGGTGCAACTTCAACATCTATTCCTGGAGTTTTTGCAGCAGGTGATGTTGCTGATTACACATATAGACAAGCAATAACCAGCGCTGGTTTTGGGTGTATGGCTGCTTTAGATGCTGAGCAGTTTTTAGCTACTTAAAGAAGTTTTACAATGCCACCATCACAAGTGATAGTTTCGCCCACTGTATAAGCCCCTGCCCTTGAACAAAGAAATATACACAAACCTGCTATATCATCAGGTGTGCCTATTCTTTTTCTTGGAACAGTATCAGCTATGAATGAATAATCAAAATTAACTGCTTTTCCAAGCATATGACTATCAAAAGGTCCCGGAGCTATCGCATTAACAATAATATTTCTTTCAACAAGCACTTTTGCCATATGTTTAGTTAAGTGAATAATGCCTGATTTTGATGCACTATAAGAGAATGTTTCCATCATAGGCACATGTAAACCATCAATTGATGCAATATTTATAACTCTTGAAGGATCAGTAGCATTGCCTTTTTTCTCTAACAGTGATGTAAGTTGTTGGGTAAGAAAAAAGGGAGTCTTAAGATTAAGGTCAACGACTTTATCCCATCCAGATTCTGGAAAGTCATCATAATTTGCTCCCCAAGCTGCTCCAGCATTATTTATCAAATAATCTATACCTTGAGGTTCTGCATCATTAATAAATTCTACTAATTGTTGAATACCTTCTTTGCTTGATAAATCTCCACTAAAAGGTACGCATTCCACACCATATTTATCTGAAAGTTCTTTTGCTTTAAGGTTTAGAGCCTCTTCTTTTCTAGCGGTAATATAAACTTTGGCGCCATTTGCTAAGAAACCTGATGTAATCATCTCTCCAATTCCTCTTGATCCGCCTGTTACAAGAGCAGTTTTTCCACTTACATTAAAAAGATCTTTTACTAGAAGACTCATAATGAACTTACATATATAGATGCAGCGATTACTCCACAAATTATCATTACGAGCGCTACATTAGCGTCAGAAGAAGAGTTTTCTTTATCTTCCTCTGAATTATAAAATTGATCATCTTTCATTGTTATTTTCCTTAATTGCTAATACAGGATTAGCGTATTGAATCATTATATATTTTAAGTCTTCATTAGTCATAGTTGCTCTTAAATCATTAAAATATTTACTTGCTGATGGGTATTTGCTGTCATCTACTTCACCATTCAAGAACTCATAGGCATATAAATTTGTATCCCAAAGTTTGTAATTATTTAAAATTGAGTTGTCTAATGATTCTGCTAATTCTTCAGGAGAATATTTGCCTGATAACTGTTTTCCAAAGGATAGATTAACATTCCCTTTAAAATCCATGACTCCCTTAAAGATATGAGATATGTCATCATTTTCGTTTTTAGTTGATTCTCCTTGAAGATGTTTAGCCTTTTCTTTGGCCAAAGGATCTATTTCATAAGAAACTGATTGAGGCACTATATTGTAATAGTCTGTAAGTTCTTCAAATTTACATTTCTTGCGTAATGCAATATGTAACATCTTCAGTACTGCAGGATCAGTTTTATCTAAACCATCTTTAGATCTTCCCTGTTTCTGTGCAATCCATACATGATTGCCAGAATCTAAAGTATTTTTAATAAATTCAGAAGCTTTCAATAAATTGGTATATATTTCCTTTTTTGTATTTCCAGATCTAGAAATAACAAAACTTTTATTGAGTCTCAATAGATCACCCATCCACCCAACACTCACAAGATTGTCTCCTATAGCGTTATATGTTGTCTCCAGCCCTACAGAGTCAAGAGAGAAGTTACATAAGGCTGAATCAAGTGTGATGTCTCTATGATTCCCTATAAAAAGGTATGGTTTTTTGTGATCTAGTGACTCTAAACCTGACGTTTCAAAATTATCAATTGTTTGTTTAACAATATTTTTTAATACAATTTTTACTTGATCTTGAAATTCATCTATTGAGTTAATTCTTTTTATTTTTGATTTGAATAGCTGCATCACTAAAAATGAAGATCCTGGAATTGATAAAAATTTAGAAGTTGAACTATTTAGATTAGTTTTTATGAACTTTACAAAAGCTTTATCTTCAAGCAGGTTCTTTAAGACAGATTTAACCTCTTTATCTGTGTACGGCTCTATACGAATCATAAGAATATTTATAAAATTTAAGTATGGAAGATGATAAAACAGTAATGAAAAATATAATAATATTTTTTATCTTAATAGGTGTCATTGTCGCTATCTTATTAATAGGCGCATCGTTTGTTTAACCGGGAGGCCAGCTAAGGCTTCTACCACCCAATAAATGCACATGTATATGAAAAACACTCTGACCTGCCTCAGCACCATTATTTATAGTTAATCGATAGTTATCATTCAGATCATACTTAGCAGCAATTTTTTTAGATACTAACAATAAATGTCCTAATATGCTGATATCTTCATCTGAGGCATTAGAGACTTTATCTATTTCTTTATGAGGAATAATTAATACGTGTACTGGTGCTTGCGGGTTGATATCTTCAATAGCAAAACAGATGTCATCTTCATGAACGATATTACCAGGGATTTCTTTGTTTTTAATTTTTGTAAAAATTGAATCGGACATTATCAAATAATAAATCTAAATAATCGAATAAATAAATATACACAAATAATAGTTAATACAATGGCAGCAAATTTAATTAAGAAATTTTTAATTAGTCCAGAGGTTTTTTGAGTGAAGAAATAATGCAATAAGAGTAATACAAGAATTACTAATAAAACTAAACTTAATAAACCTATCATTTTTTTAAAATAAATTAGCTATATAATCCCACAAAACTACCAAAAGAACCAAACCAGAAGCCCAGACACTACAAGCGATTAAGTCAAAGATTAAAAATCTTTGATAATTTAACCTAAATACACCAACAAAAAATGGTGAAAAAGGTCTTAAACTTGGGGTCATTCTGCCTATAAGAATCGCTGTAAATTCATATTTATCGAATGTTTGTTTAACTTTATCAACTTGTGTTTGTCTTTTTTTAATGAATGACCAATTTAGTGCTTTAGTGCCGTATATCCTCCCCATCATATAGCTTGATTGATCCCCAAGGAAAGCACCAATATATCCGCATAGCGTAATAAAAAAGATTCCAGATATATTCTCCAAATATAGAAAGACCGCCATTAGATAAAGCAATAAACTTGGAAAGAAGAAACCTGTAATAACAAAAGATTCTAGAAACCCTAAGACCATTATTATAAATGGTGCTAAAAGAGCGTTATTTAAGCTAAATTCTTTTAATGTATTGAGCCAGGATGACTCAGTTTTTTTTTGAGCACTTCTTCCATGCTGATAATCTTGAAGTTCTGGTTGCTAGGTAGATTTCTACCATCTTGGACCACTAAGAAACCATTAGGAAAAATACCTTCTATTTGTTGATTGGTTACATCCAAACCATCAGTATCTTGTACTCCATTAATCTCAAATTTATCAATAAATTGTAGATTCTGACGATCATATAGATTAAATTCATTGCCACCTTGAGATGAAAGAATTATATATCCACCGTTTTCTGAGGTTTTATAAATAGCTACTCCTTCAGGATCACCCACAATATTGCCATCTCTAGAATCTACAACAGAGATCATGTCCAAAGAATCTGACTTGAATGCTTTTAAATAACCTTTTGCGCCTTCACGAGAAATTAATAAATGTTTATTTTCATCATCAAATACACAGCCCTCAGCTTCGTTACCTGATTTTGGTACATTTGTTTCATCGGCTGTAATATCCAAGCTATTAATAACTTGTTTTGATGTTAAGTCCCATAATTGTATGGTGGGGCCCTCTTCTTCTGTTAAAGCAGCATAAGGTTTACCATCAATAATCCCCATGCAAACACCATATACATTCATATTGGCTTTTAAATGATGATGCATTACGTCTTCTGAAAAAGGATCAGATGCATTTGTTTTAAAATAATCAAATAGATTATCTTCTGGAAAAATCCAATAATCTAAGGTACTCAATGTTCTATTGGATACTACAAGATGTACATCCTCATTAATTACTCTTAAATCGACGTTGTTTGTTGCACCCAGCTTACCAAATGCTAATTCATTGCCATAAATATCGTATACATGGATCCCTTTCCTTTTGTCTGTACCAAAAATAAGTGATTGAGTTGGGTTTGATTTATTGAACCATATTGCTGGATCAT
>MDSZ01200661.1_pt1 | contig 12348 bp, 6 predicted proteins | sample 811201 | NCBI WGS metagenome assembly MDSZ01 (sample SAMN05326647, study PRJNA326480) | marine metagenome | isolation source: seawater | place: Indian Ocean: North | collected 2010
ACGATGAGGTGACTAGTACAAGTACAGGCGAACCTGAGTTAACTGCAGTAGCTTGTCCTAATCCTGAATATATAAGAGAAATACCACCTCCACCGCCAAAACCAGATCCTGAGGCACCTATAACTGAAAAGACTGAATCGATAATTACGACTGAGGTAGATAAAATAATAGAAGATTCTAGAGAGGTAGTAAAAGAAGTTGAAACAAAACAAGATCCTGTAAGACCTCCAGTTATTATTACTCAGGATGAAGTAGTACCGCCACCTCCTATAACACCAACAGAGGTATTGCTAGAGAATCAAGCTAACTGCGAGAAAGAAACAGAATTGCCTAGCATAAACATAGTTAATGAATTTAATCCTGCTGTAAATATAGATCTAAGTGCTGATGCTACTGCATCGGTTGCGCCTATAGTTGTAGAAGAGCCTGTAAGAGGATGTACAGATCCTGATGCATTTAACTATAATCCTCTAGCTAGTATCGACGATGGTAGTTGTGTATTCGAACCTGAACCAGAACCTGAACCGGAAACGCCAGAAGTTCCTTTTACTCCAGTTGATATGCCTCCGATAGTACCATTTGTTAACTCTCACGGTGAGACGGTATTTGAGGTCGAAAAAGAAGATGTCGAACAAACTGAGAATACTGATGATGATGCTATACTAAAGTTAGATAGTGGTCAGGAGGTACTAGTAAATTTACAATTAGTTACTAATATTACCCGCCCCGTTTTAGATGATAGCGATTTAGTTAAAACCGAAGTTGAAAAAGAGGTTGCAGAAAAAGTAGCTGCTAGAAATGCAGTTGGTGGAGAGTTAGCAGGAGATAGTAAATTAGCTAGTGATCAAGATATAGTAATTTTAGGAGATAAAGAAAGTCTAAAAGATAAAATAGTACGTAATAATAGAGGTGTAATAGTACTATCTATCGATAAAAATCCTAAGTTAGAGATTAGTTTAAGAAGTCAATCGTTTACGTATAATCAATACAAAAATACAATCGATACTGGATTTTCAGAACTTATAGGAAAGCTTTAATATGCCATTAGATTATAAAAATATAGCAGAAATAGATACGACTCAAGGTCAAGCTAGAGCTCAATACTATTCAGTAGATGATTTGGATCTAATGACTCCAGTATCAGGGTATATGCAGAACCCTATATTTGGGGAAAGTGAGTATGATAGAGTAGAATTACACGTTTACGATGTTAACAATAATCATCTTTTTTCAGATCATAGAGTTACTAATTGGGAAGTAAAGACTGATAAAGAACAAAAACCACAGATAAATCTTTCTATAAATGATAATATAAAAACTGCTGGCTATGATAGTGGAGTATTTAAGGTTGTATATAACTTTCATAGAGATGCAGTAGGTAAGCCGGTTGGTCCTAAATTTAAGGTTCAAGCTATAAGTCCTAGTAGAACTGAGATCCGTCTTATTCCAACCGTTCTAGAGGAAGACGAGTTAAATCAAGGAGCTGAACTAGAAGATTTTTATGCCAGATTCGGTAAATTAGAGAGAACATCAGGTGTTCAACCACCCTTCTCAGAATTCGCAGCTATACCTAATAATCCTTTATGGACTCAAATCCAATTAAATTTCGGTCATAATAGAATTTTTACAGTAGCTGCTTGGGTAATAAATGATATTTTTCCCCCTGATCCAGTAAATCCTGATACTATATTACTAAAATTATATGAACCACTTCCTAACGAATATAAAGTCAAGCAACAAGCTTGGCTAGTATCTGAAGCGACTCAACCTGTAATCGAAAGAATTATTTTAGATAAATCATTTCTGACTACTGGTAATACTATAGGAGGACCGAATTTCGATCTTTGTTTAGATACTACTCCTAGAGTTCAAACTGATTTTAGAAGTTATAATAACCTACTAGGTTCTGATTCTGATATCAAGGATGAATTAAAAAATACATATAGCTCGAGTCTAGATGGAGCTAGATTAAATATAGACTACTCAGTTCTGGAAGACTTTGTCCATTTTAGTTCGGCAGAGCAGAGAGTTGAAAATTTTATATATAAGTTAAGGTTGATTCATAGTTACGACGAAGCAGCTAGAAAATATAATTATAGTGACTATTCTACGTCTGATGTATACATCTACGAATATACAGGATCTCACGGTTCAACATACGTAAAACAATATCAAAAACGATGGGTAGATAAAAAAGTAAAACTGATAAATGAATTTGACGAATTCGAAAAATGGTTATACTTTGAAAGTGGCTCTAACGCTAAATATTTAACTACAACAGGTAGTAGAGGAGGAGGCATTCATGATTGGTCTAGATCAGCTATTACACCTTTTCCTAAACTTTCAGGTTCATTTAAGAACGATTTATGGACTGAAGATTATCATGCATGGAGTTTAGATCAACTGTTTGACTGGGCGGTGCATAGTATTTTTATACCTGGACCAAATTACGAATTATTACACGTAACTCATAGTAAGTCAACTGACTGGAAAACGGCTACCTTAGCTTCGGCTAGCGCCTTCGATAAACAAAATGTAAATAGTTTAAGAAAAACGGTTCCTGAATTTATCTCTGATACAGGTAAAACGCAAAATGAAACTTATATAAGATTTTTAGATATGGTAGGTCAAGCACATGACGTTCAATGGACATATGCTAGAAATTTAACTAAAAATAATACTAGATTCCATAACGAAAATTATCAAAATAAAATTGGCGTATCAGATGATTTAATTTATCATATCGGTAAAACGTATGGGATGGATTTACTAGATGGAGATCCTAATCAAGAATTATGGTTATATAAATTAGGAAAAACAAGTAGCGGGGTTCGATTACAGAATAATCCAACAAGTTCTATAAAAACATTAACAAGCAATCAACGTAAAGCTGAAGTATGGAGACGGATAGTAAATAATTTACCGTTTCTTCTAAAAGCAAAAGGAACGCCTGCTGGTACTAGAGCTTTAATAAATTGTTATGGTATACCAGAAGAAATACTTCCAATATACGAGTATGGATCTAGTAAGAGTAGTGAACAGAAAACTTTATATAAAGAACAGAGATTTAATTATTGTCTAAACTTAAATGCGAGTCAATCGATATCTACTCACTGGGGACCGCATCAAGGTACTATCGGTACAGTAACGGCTAGCGCAGTTACTCCTAATTCAGTAGAGTTTAGAATTTGGCCTGATAATAAAAGAGCAGGAGGGGTAGGATCAGCTGGTCAGTATAGCCAATCATTATGGCAAGTTGATAATAGATTAGGTATAGTATTACACAGAAGTCATTCTATTGATAAAAATAGACTAGGTAAGCAGATAGGATTAACTGAAGATGGTTATTTTAGTTTAGTTATGTCAGGATCAACTCAGTTTGTTTCAGCTAGTACTCCAATAGTTAGAATATTTAACAAAACAAACGATAAAGAATCAGGTATAGGTTGGTGGACAATATGCTTAAATAGAACTAACACTCAATCTAAACCACATCGTGGTTTTGGTGCGTATCATAGTAGTAGTAAATTTCATTATGAATTAACTGCTATACGAGCCGAGTACGGAAGTATAGACCAAGCAGTATCATGTAGTATTACTGTAACTGGTAGTCGTAGTAAATTTAGTTCATCGTTAAACGATACTTGGGAAGGTGATTTATCTAGTAACGTAAGAGCTTATTTAGGTGGATATGTTACACAAAGTACTAGTAAATATATTGGTCAACATGGACATGGTAAAACTTTTAGTGGTAGAAGATTCGGACATCCTTTCAAAGGATCAATACAGGAATTAAGATACTATGCTAATCCGCTTAATATAAATACTATTCAGGACCATGCTTTAGCTCCAGATATGTATTCCAGTAATAATGGAACAGAGACTTTTGACGAGCTTCTACTAAGATTAAAATTAACTACTCAAGCTAATCACTATTCTGCTAGTAGAGGTAAACCTGAAACTGGATCATCTACAAATATTACGAGCTTTCATCCCGATCAAAGATCGGCTAGACTATTTTGGGATAAGAGTAATATATACTCTCTGTCAGGATCAGCTAATAATTTCGAAGATAAAATAGCTTATGGATTTAGTGAAGAACCTTATTATATAAATACACCTGAACTTGGACCTAATAACTATACTAGTAATAAAATTAGAAGTCAAGAAAACGTTATTACTAGGCATTTAAGTTTTGATTCGAGAGCAGAAGCGCCTGCTAGTGAAAAGTTTGCTTTAGATAGTAATGATTTAGGGATTTACTTCTCCCCTACTGATCAAACTAATAAAGATATTTTTGAACATATAGGTGGATTACAATTAGATAATTTTATTGGAGATGCACAAGAGCAGTTCGAAGATAAATACCATGAACTTTTAAGATTAAACCGTATATATTTCAAAAAATATAATAAAGGTACAGATAGAATGGCATATCTTAACAAGCTTAAGTTATATGATATGTCGTTATTTACAATGCTTAAAAAAGCGCTACCAGCTAGAGCTAATGCAGATCTAGGTGTAGTAATTCAACCTCACTTTCTAGAGAGAAGTAAAACGCCAGGTCGAGGTAAATTAAGTATTTCAGGTGATACCAAAAAGCAAAATATATTAGTAAAACCAGAGCAGATAGTTAAATTTAAGCAACCAACTTCTGTCGCGAAACCAGAACCACAAGTTGTAAGTACAGGGTTTACTATAGAACCTCAAACTATAGTAGCTAGAGTGGGCAAACCTAACAAGCCACCTGCTAAAACTCAAGTAACTAGTACAGGAGTTAACTCGGTAGTATCGAAGTTTACAGTAGAACCTCAACAGTTTGTAGGTACTATATCACCTGCAGCTACGAAACAATTACCTGCTACAACTACTATTGATGGTTTATTAACTAGTAACGGTGCTCCTCTATTTGTGCTATCTAACCAAACCGTTAAAACTGTTGGAAAAGGTCTAGAAAGAATAGAACAGTTTAACGAAAGTAACGTCGTTTCACATACAGGTACTAACGAAGGTAGCATTCATTCGCAGATAACTGGTAAGATCATTGCGACTAAACAAGTTCAAGCAGCATCTTATGCTCAATCATCGTTATATAAGCAATCTGATGGAACATATATTAAAGTAAAGACACCAGATTGGAAAGCATCAGGAAGTATAGATCATGTTTGCGATTATAGAAAATCAGAATTTAGAAAAACTAATAAATATTTTTACAGTAGTTCATTAAGTGCATCACTTGGAAAATCTTACGAAGATGGTGGGTCAGTAAATCCATACTCATACTCACAGTCGTTAAAAGTTGCCGAAGTAAGTGATTTTAATTTAGGAGGAACAGAAGGAACTAACAGATCTAGATATAAAGGTACTCAAATTACTGCTCCAGACTTTAACATCGATAGTTTAGATACTCCCGATAGAGGTCCAGTAGTAGAATTTACTTTAGGAGATCCAAATAAAATTATTAGCAGCGATGCACAATTCGGAGGAAACTTAAGTATTAAATAATAATATACAGTTTTTTAGAAGTTTTACATATTTATTAAAGAGTAAGAGTAAAGAGGAAAAATAAATGGGATATTTAGACAACACATCAATTACAGTTGACGCCATTCTAACGAAAAAAGGACGAGAAATATTAGCTAAAGGTGCTGATGATTTTAAGATCACTCAGTTTGCATTAGCTGATGATGAAATCGATTACAGTCTTTGGAATCCGGCTCACTCATTAGGTAGTAATTTTTACGGTATAGCAATAGATAATATGCCGTTAATCGAAGCTATTCCTGATGAAACACAAACAATGAAATTCAAATTAGTTACATTAAGAAAAAGTACTACTCGTATACCTGTTATTACAGTTCCTAATTCTAGTATAACGCTAGTTGCAGGAGGTGATGCAGTAGATGTTAGACCAAATACGTCTAATTTCGAGGGTGGTAATTCAACTTTAGGATATACAGCTATTTTAAGTAACTCTGATGTAGCGTTTTTAGAAGTAGGTACACCAGTAAAAAGCGTTTTAATGCAAGGTGCGACTGTACCAACTTTTGTAGGAGACGACGAATCTGCACAATCAGTAACTGCAGTTGGGTTTAGTTTTAGAATAGTTGCCAAGAATCAACCGATTGAGAAAAAGACTGCTACATTAACAATTATAGGAAATGAAACAGGTGGTCGAGCAACTGTTACTATAACAGTTAATAAACAAGAGGTAGCTACTTCAGGTGGTGACATATAACTCGATAGGGAATAATAATGGCTAAAAAGACAAAAGCACAAATAGAAAAAGAATTAGCAGAAGTAGAAGCGATAAAAAATCAGTTGCAAGAAGAAAAAAGGCAAGCTGACGGATTACCTTCTACTAGAGATTCTGCTCAAGGAGCTATAATAAGAGAAGCTACCAAGCTTGCTAATCAGATAGTAAAAGAAAGAGACGCTCTAGCTCAGAAAACTACTACAGGAAAAATTTATTCAAGACTTGATCCTGGAAACGACGTTATAGCAAACAGAAAAGAAAAAGTTACCGCAGGTTTATGGTCAGGTAACTCAGGTGAATTATTAAAATTTCATACATCTTCAGCTCAAACAAGTTCTAATGCTGGTAAATATTATTGGGATGTATATCAAAGTTCTTCTACTGCAGCAGGAGCTGCTACTCAGTTTGCTATCGCATACGGACATAAAAGAGGTAGTGGTAGTAAATTAAATAATGAAGATTTTCCAACTAAAGCAGTATACTCTCAATATGCTAACTTACTACTTGCACCAGGAGATACAACATTTACTTTCGATAACTCAGCTAACGAAGAGCACATTTTCGTTATCAATATTCAGAGAGGTAGGTTAAGAGAGAAACTAGATCCAGGTAACTGGGAATTAGTTTTAAGTGGTAGTATGTCAGGTTCAAGTCAGAATAGTATTACAAAACTTATAGACAATAGTAAAGGAACGACGGAAGATACTGTTGACGGAAAAAGAGTATATAATGTAGTAAGTGGGACGATAGCTAACGGTGAGCTTACTAGTGACGATGATGGTGTTGCAGGAGGGTATGGATTAGTATATCCAGATCTAGGAATTATAGTTCTTAACGCAGGTAGATTAAAGTTACGTGGTGTTGGAATTGGTAGTAAAAAATACGGAGCACTAACAGCATCGAACGTAAACAATCAGATGAATGCTCAATTATTTACAGCTATATCGGGAGCTGCTGTATATAATAGTACATATGGATTCCAAGCTAGGAACGAAGAAGAAGTTACTTCTACTTTCTACTATGTAAGAGTAAAAAATGCTGATTATAATTTTAGTAACAATCCAACATTTACTACTGGGTCATTAGGAGCGCTACGACATGCATCAATGATATCTGATCCAAAAGTTTATATTACGACTGTTGGATTATATAATGATAAGCAAGAGTTATTAGCAACTGCTAAATTAAGTAAACCTTTATTAAAAGCATTCGACAGAGAAGCGTTGATTAAAGTAAAATTAGACTTCTAAACTCATCTTATTGAAAATAATACCATATTATATAAACCCTTTATATTTATTATAGAGGGTTTATTATTATTTAATAAGATAGAACGTATATATGGCAGTATTCAAAAAAATACATCCGCAAGATATAAACATTATTCCGTTTAATGTTCATAAAGATTACACTATAAATTCATCAAACTATACTGGTAGTAATGGATTAGGTGTAAATATTATGAGCGCGAATTATTATTCTCATAGCTTCGGTGATCCTCTAAAAGGAAAAGATATAAAGCTAGAAGAAAAAAATCCTAATGGTATATATAAAGCGAGCGCTTACGATAGTATAAAGCATTTATATTATTCTAGAATAAAAAATCCGCAAGATAATTTCGGAACTAATTTACTAGAAAAGCAAGATAGAAATTTATGGAGTAAAGCTCATGTTATTAGTATACCTTCACCTCTATACGATCTAAAAATAAAATCAGGCTCTTTTAGATTTACTGATGATTTTCATGCTTCTTTAATTTTGGATAGAACCAAATTCGTAAGCGGCTCAGAATATACATATAAATTACCACCGTTACTGGCTAGTAGATATATGTTCGAAACGTCTGCTAGTAAGTTTAGTGACTTATTAGGAAACTTCGAGCTTGAACACGCTAGAGGTAATAGTGTATTTTCACGAATTAAAATACAATCAGGCTCAAACGCTTCTCCTAAAGCTGGTACTGGTAGTATATTATTTGAAGTAGCTGGAGTTGATACGATTGCAGGGATTCCGTATAACTCAGGTCATGGACTAAGGTTGAGAGCAGCTAACGAGTTTGTAGGTTCAATGAATCCTGATTGGTGGGAAGGTTTAGCAGATCATGCGAGCAATAATAAACATGGTATGCCAGCATATACAGTAACGATGTGGGTAAAACCTCCTGATGCATCTAAAATGCCGCGTGGAGTTACAGGAGCTCCTGGACAAAGTACTATTCTAACTAGAGATAAAAATAGTTATTTTGAACTTAATATGCTAACTAGCTCATTAGTTGATAGTACACATAATCCGAAAGGATTAGTACCGCTTCAGTTATTCTTTGGAGCTACAGGAAGCAACTGCACGACATCAGAGTCTAGAAAAGCTGCATCAGAAGGATTCGGTCTAGCAACAGGTTCTTGGAATTTAGTTACATTGCAGCAAGAATTTTGGCCTGATGCATATAAAGGTACATCAGGTTCTAGATATCAAGAATTACCACCATGGGGACATTCACCAGCTAAAACAACACTACGTATCTATAGACCTGATCCGAAAAAGCCATCAGGATATACCGTAGTAAGAAAAATTGGATATGCGACCGCTTCAAGAGATAATCTACACTGGACAGGTCAAGCTAGTAGATGGGTTACTTCTTCTATACAATATAATCGTCATATGTTAATTGGTGCCTCAGGTTCAGTAAAACAAGGTCAAGCTAAAAATGATTCAACGTCTATGACTCAATATATGGCATTTACTGGTTCAATGGATGATATTAGATTTTATGAATCAACACTTACAGATTTAGAAGTATCAGATTTATACCACGAATCAACTTTAATGCCAAATAAAATTCCAACAGTAACTGCTTCGTTTAGTTTACATGATGATGGTTATGGTAATTTAGTAGATAGGTTAATTCCTTCATCTTCATTCCCTAAGAAAAATAAATTAGTAGGTTATTACGGCTTTAACGAATTATATACAGTATTAAACGAGACTAGCAAATCAAATGATGTTAATTTACATCAAGGATTAGGTAGAACTTTAGTTCAAGATTTTAGTGATTTCGAAAATACTGCGGAAGCTGATAAAGTAAGATTCACGCCAGGTATAGCTGTTTTTAAGCAAAGTGGGTCAGTAAGATCTGCTGAAGCTATTAACTACTATCAATCTAAACAAATGTCTGGAATAAGAGCGCAGTTTACTAATAGCGGAAGTATAAGAATACCTCACCACGATAAACTTAACTTAAGTAACGATGATGGCTTTGCTATTAGTTTTTGGTTAAAGATACCTGACAAACAAATTCCAGGATTGAATACTATTATAGCTAGAGATCCTTATCCGACTATAGCAGGTGGTGATACTGCTACTGGAGGGGCTGGAGGTACGCGAGAAGATTGTACTAATATCAGATCAGGTTCTGCTGCAGGTAGAGATTATCTTACTTTAATTTCAAAACGAGGATTAGGTACTAAAACTATAGTTAATGCAGCTACTGGGGAATTATTCACCGAACAAGTTCAAGGTAGAGCTATGGAAAAAACATATCCATATCATATCGAACTTAAAAATACTTCTTATGAAAAAGACGGAAAGCCGTTTGCGCCTGGATTAGGATGTCCATATGGAGCACAGTTAAATACTATCGTCGTAAGAAGGAAAGGGTTAGATAACGAAATAATAATGGAATCGGCTAATCCAGTACCAACTGATATAGATACTCATATACTATTACAGAAAGGTGGAGAAAAGTTAGAATTATGGATAAACGGGAAAAAAGATAAAGAAGTTCAAGATAAGCTTACATGTACTGAAAATGGATCTGATATATTTGTTGGAGATAATGGTACCGCATGGGTAACTGGCTCTGACGTTAGTAATAGTTATTTATATCCTGAAAATCCTTTATCAGGTAGCATTGATGAACTAAGATTTTATGATACTAAACTTACTGAGTCAGAAATTATTAGTTTATATGATAATAGCTTTTTATCTAGTACAGCTTACCAAACTAACATAGTAGGGAATATATTCTATGAGCACGGTATAGCTACTCTTACAAATACACAATATCCTAGATATTTTTATTCTGGCTCTCTTCACGAAGGTACAGGTATAGTTGGAAATAATAATACGTTTATATTTTCAGATAATTTTAAGATTAAGTTTAAGAATAGCAGAACTTTATACGAGCAAAAAATAAAATGCGTAGCGAAAGCCTCAGATTTTAATTTAACAGTAAATCCTACAGCTAGAAAATCTAAAGAGGGAAAATGCGACGAAGGAATTTTATCAGTCCAAGAACTAGCAGATTTTGCAAAAGACCCTAATTTTAATCCTTATGTTTCTACTATAGGATTATATGATGATTTCGGTAGATTGTTAGCTATCGGTAAATTAGCGAGGCCTATACAAAAACTGCAAAATGTTGATATGACGTTTGTTGTAAGGTTTGATATATAATAACGCTATTTATATATAATAAGTTATGGCTAAAAGAAAAATATCAAAAGCACGAGCTAATGCTATAAAGCATGGTTATAGAAGCGGATTCGAACATAAGGTAGCTGATCAGTTAACTGAAGCTAAAATTAAATTCGAATACGAAAATACAGTCATAAAATATATTAAACCTCAAACTAATCATACATATACTATCGATTTTACTTTACCTAATGGCATACTAGTAGAAACGAAAGGTAGATGGGTTCTAGAAGATCGAAAAAAACATATGTTAATAAAAGATCAACATCCTGAATTAGATATAAGAATGGTATTTCAAAATCCAAGAGGAAAGATTAGAAAAGGTAGTAAGACTACTTACGCTGACTTTTGTGATAAACACGGAATTATTTGGGCCGAAAAAACAGTTCCTGAGGAGTGGTACGCAGAAAAAACTACTTAATAGTTTGATAATATCTATTTTTTTCGTATATTTTAATATGCTAAAAAAACTAAAAGCACTTATCGAGTCGTTACTAAATAGAGGTCGACCATTACAAAACGACGAGGTTGCATTTACCTGTCCGTTCTGTAATCACTATAAGAAAAAATTACAAGTTAACTTAAGAACACATATGTGGCAGTGCTGGGTTTGCGGTGTTAAAGGTAGAAGTATATATAATCTCTTTAAGAAACTAAAAGCTAGTAAACTTCATTTCGAAAAGCTTAACGAAGTTACAAATAATGTTCCTAAAAATCTAACACAAAAAAAGGTATACGATAACTTATCATTACCTCTAGAGTTCAAGTCTTTCTTAAAAATAGAAAAAAATAATCCAGAATTTCATAATGCACTAAATTATTTACGAAAACGAGGATTAACTAGAGATGATATTTTACGATATAATATAGGTTACTGTGAGTCAGGACCATACAGCAAGATGGTAATAATTCCTAGTTATGATAAAGATGGAATTCTTAACTTTTTTACTGGACGTTCTTACTATAATGGATCTTCTTTCAAACATAAAAATCCTCAGGTATCTAAAGATATTATTGGATTCGAAATCTACATTGACTGGGATTGTCCTATAACTATAGTAGAAGGAGCGTTTGACGCTATCGCAGTAAAACGAAACGCTATACCTCTATTCGGTAAAATTGTTTTAGAAAAACTAAAAAAAGCAATAGTAGAAAATAACGTAAAAAATATAAACATAGCTTTAGATAAAGATGCAAGATCTAAAGCATTACAAAGTTGTGAATACTTTATTAACAATGGTATAAATGTCAATCTAGTCGAGCTAGATGAGAAGGATCCTAGCGATTTAGGATTTAGTAGAGTTACGGATGTAATTAGTGATAGTAAAAAAGTAACTGCTTACAATCTAATGGAAATGAAAATTAAGGAGAAAATGATTTGATTAAAATTGATATAGGATTCGATAAGATACAGCATATAGCTCATATAGCTGATGTACATATCCGTAATTTAAGACGTCATAAGGAATACAAACAAGTCTTTAGAAAACTGTATAAAGATTTAAGAGATAACTTATCTAAAGATTCAATAATATACCTCGCTGGAGATATTGCTCATGCGAAGACTGAGATGAGTCCCGAATTGATCGATATGACTTCTGAACTTTTTACAAAGTTAT
>MDSZ01178986.1_pt1 | contig 12346 bp, 12 predicted proteins | sample 811201 | NCBI WGS metagenome assembly MDSZ01 (sample SAMN05326647, study PRJNA326480) | marine metagenome | isolation source: seawater | place: Indian Ocean: North | collected 2010
TTATTTTTAAAAACTAATAAAACACTCATAATTATATAATAAAAATAATTAAGAAGGCTCATTTGTTTTATCATTTTTGAGTCAATTTTTGCTAACTTAATAGGATCTTTCATCGTAACTCCCTGAATTTGAGCAAGACCTGTTATACCGGGTCTAACATTAAAAACTCTTCTTTTTTCTCTCTCTATTATCAATTTTTTTTGACTTAATAAACAAGGCCGTGGCCCAACTAAGCTCATATTTCCTATCAAAACATTGTATAACTGCAATATTTCATCTAACTTAGTTGTTCTAAGAAACTTACCAAATTTTGTGATTTTTTCTTTTTTTATTAAGTGTGTTCCCCTGGAAGGAGTATCAATTTTCATTGATCTGAATTTAAATAGTATAAATTGTTTATGATTTTTACCTACTCTTAATTGTTTAAAAATTGCAGAACCAGTTTCAATTCTAGCCAATAAGAAAATAATTGGTAATAATGGAGTCAAAAATATTAATCCCAAAAAACTTAATACTATATCAATAATTCTAATCATTAGAAGATTGTGCTTTAAAATCCTCTACCATTTTTTTTATACCTTCATCTACATTGAACCGGGGTTTCCAATTTAATAGTTTCTTAGTATGTGTAATGTCAATTTGTAAAGAATCTATTAAACTAGAAATTTCTTTAGATTTTCCTACCAAATATCCAAAAAACCTAATTAAAGAGATATTTACTGAAAAAATTTTAACATTTCTATTCATTGCTAAAGAAATTTTTGATAAAAGTTCAACGGTTGACAAATCATGATCGTCTGTTGCCAGCAAAATTTCTCCTGCTGCATTAGGATGATTTAGACTTGTAACTATTAAATCCAATAAATTATCTAAGCCTACAAATGATCTTTTATTTTTGATTAAGCCAAATGGAATTGGAAATCCAAATGAAATCCACTTCATTAATTTTTCAAAGTTTCCTTTAACACCTTTTCCATAAACTATTGGGAATCTAATTATAGTTACTTGAATGCCAGTTTTTTCAGAAATTTTCATTAATTCTTTTTCCGCTTCTATCTTTGAAATTCCATATGGATCAAGAGAGGATGTTTTTGAATTTTTTGTTAATAAAGACAAATTTTTAGACTTTTCTCCAAATACTTTTGCTGAACTTAAAAATACTATTCTTTTAACTCCAGCTTTTGCAGCCTGGTAAGCTAAATTTTTAGTACCCTCAACATTTATATTTTTATAGGAAACTAAATTTTTTTTTTTAAAAAATGAAACATCACTATTTTGACCAGCACAATGTACTATAAAATCAACATTAACTAGTATTTTTGACCAATCAGTATTTTTATCAATGTCAACATTAAAAAAAAAATTTTCTAGGTTCTTATTTGATAAGCGCTTTGAACTTCTAAAAGTTCCTTTAACTTTATGGCCTTTTTCATGAAGACTATTAAATAGTGCACTTCCTATAAAACCAGACGAACCAGTTACTAAAATTTTTAACACCTAGATGACATTCCTTAATTTAAATATCCATTTATTAATTTGTTTAATTGGTAATCTTAATAATACTAATAAATAATTTGAGTAAACACCATTTTTTTTTAAAGCTTTTAAAATTTCATCAGAAGTTCTGATGTAACTTTGAATACCAGATGTGCTAAGTCCCCCAGTTTTCATACGAATTAAAATTTTATTTAAATTGAACAATTTAACTTTATAAACTGAAATTAATCTTAAAATGAAATCAAAATCACCAGCGCTTTTAAAAGTATCGTCGTACACCCCACATTTTTCAAAAATAGTTTTTCTTATAAATGTTGCTGTATGAGCTGGCATAAAACCAAAACGAAGCATCCATGGTTTGAATATTTGTGAGCGAATAATTCTATTTTCAGTATTATTTTTTTTTGAATCTAAAAAAACTACACTGCCAGATAGCACGTCTATATGTTTTTCTTTTTTAAAAACACTAATTACTTTTTCTAACACTTGATCATCGTAAAATGTATCATCTGCATGTAAAACTCCAATAATATCTCCTGTTGCAATTTCAATTCCTTTATTCAATGCCTCATAAATACCTTTATCTGGCTCGCTTATAAATTTAACATTATCTTTTTTGTATTTGTTTATTAAATCTATTGTTCCATCTTTGCTGTTACCATCAATTATAATATGCTCAATATTATTGTAACTTTGTTGCGAAACAGAGACCATACAATCTTTGAGCACTGATGAACGATTTAGTGTAGCTGTGATTATTGATATTTTCAATTTTTCTTTAATTAATTACATACAAAACTTTTTTAAAAAGTTTTAGTTTAACAAATTACTATGATTTATTTTTTAAATTAAATTTATTTATTTTAAATTTGATATCAATCATATTTTCATAAATTGCGATTAATCTACAATAAATGTATCCAGGATATCCATCCAAAAAACCTAATTTTAAGATATACATATAAAAAAATCTAAATGAAGATCTAAATGGTAAATGCCTTGAAAGTGTTTTAAGAGCTCTCCTACGTTTTGTACTATCTAAGGATATAAAATTTTTTACTTCTAAGAAAAAATTTTGATTTCCCTTGATTAAATTTTGATTTGCTTCATCTGATGAATAGTTATTATGTTTATTTACCCATTCTTCAATTCCTTTCAAAAAAGTGTAATGCATATAAGGCTCTTTAAATATACCTATTTTTTTAATATCCATATCCTCTATTTGACCATGTCCAAATTGTTTAAAATTTAATTTTTTATAATGACCCAACCGAACTTGATAGGTTGGGTACATACCAGAATATCTAAGCCATTTACCTAAAAACATTATTTTAGAAGGTAATCTAAAAGCATCATATTTTTTATTTGGTATTTTTTGTTTAATTTCTTCAATTAATTGTGATGTTACAATTTCATCAGCATCAAGATGAAGTATCCAATCATTTTTAAATTCGATATTTTTTAGAGCATAATTTCTTTGATTTGCAAAATTATCGAACTTTCTTTGAAAGACACGTACTCCTTTTGATTTAGCGATAGAAATTGTTGTATCTGTACTATATGAGTCTAAAATTACAATATCATTAAATTCTGAAACAGATTGAAGACAGTTTAAAATATTTACCTCTTCATTAAATGTTAAAATTAAAACTGAAACTTTCACTTTAATGGTTTTTTAAATTTAACAATCATTGATTTTGCTATTGCAGGATGAAGTCTTCCAACTCTATAAAATTCAATATCTTGAAATTTAAATTCTTTTAATAATTTAGTAAGAGTTTTAATTGACCAAAACTTTATATGACCACAATCTGTTAATGCTGTAAAATGATCATCCATTTTACCTAGAAGCGAGATTAAAAGATTTTTTAAATAACCATGATACGGTGTTGAAATGATTGCGACACCTCCTGGTTCTAATAAATTAAATACATTTCTCATATAATCTCGAGGGGCATAAATATGTTCTATAACCTCTAAACTAATTAAAATTGGAAATTTACCGTGCCTGTCAGCTAAATTTTCACCTGTTGATCCCTTGTAAAGTTTAATGTTTGAGTAAGACATATTCGCTTGTTTGATACCTTCCTCTGATGGGTCAACACCTGTAATATCCCAGCCTTTATTTGTAAGATAATTTGCAATAGACCCATTTCCACAACCCAAATCAAAAATACGTTTACTTTTTGTTAAATTGTTTTCAATATTATCTAAAATTTTATCTAATTTAGGTAATAATTCATAATGAAGTTCTATATGAGAACTATCAGTATATTCATATGAAGATGATATGTTTTCATTTTTCATTTATCTATTATTCTCCTTTTTACACATTTTGCTGGGTTTCCTGCAACAATTTCCATTGTTTTAACATTTTTCATTACTACTGCACTAGCACCAACTATTGCACCGTTTTCAATATTTACATTTGGACCAACAAAACTATCAGAACAAACCCATACCTCGTCACCAATTTTAATTGGTAAACGTAATAAAGGTAAATTAGATTTTGAATAATCGTGTGTACCAGCACACAAATGAGCACGATGGGATATCGTAGTTCTTGATCCTATATCAATTTCACCTAAATTGTAAATTAATGTCCACTCACCTATACTGGAGTCGTCGCCTATTTTTAAATTCCAAGGTAGATATATAACTGCAGTTGGATAAATATTAACATTTTTACCTATTTTAGCTCCAAAGATCCGTAAAATGAAATTTCTCCAGTTAAAAAAAATTCTTGGGCTATATCGAAAAAAAATAAAAAAAAATGACCACAATACTCTTCCTAGATATTCTTTTTTTTTATATGGATATAATTTCCTAGACGCAGAAATATTTAATTTAAAGTCTTTCATTAATTAATTTTATAAATTTATACAATAAAACTTGGTTTTTTTTTGTTGTCTAACATCCACTTATATACATCAAGCATTTTTTTAGCAATTATTGGATATCCAAAATTTTTTTCAGCAAACTTTTTACCCCTTTTTCCCATTTCCTTTAAAGTTTCTGGGGAAATTGAAAATGCTTCCTTTAATACTTTTTCTAGAGGGTCGGCACCCACATCTATCCACCAACCACATTTATTTTTAATAAGGCCCTCCCATGGGGCACCTTTCGTAGTAATAACTGGAAGCTCTGACATCAGAGCTTCTGCAACTACAATTCCAAAATTTTCAGAATAAGTTGGTAGAACAAATAAGTCTGACGATCTGTAAAGATCATACTTAAATTTTCCGTCTACCGGTCCAACAAATTCAAAATATTGACTTAATTTTTTTTCAATAATTAAATCTTCAACTTCTTTTTTATGACCTCTCTCATCGGGACCTGCTATAATGACTTTCCAATTATTTGGTTTCAATCTTTCCAAAGCTTCCACCAACTCAATCAAACCCTTTTTAGGATGAATACGACTTAAAAAAAGTAATTTACGTTTTTCATTTTTTTTTTGGCTAAATTTTTGATAAAATTCTTTATCAGAATATTTTTGGCTTAAATTATAATTTGCAATATTGACTCCATTTGGAATTATTGCAATTGGTTGTTTAAAACCCAACCTCCTTAAGTTTTCTGCTTCCTGTTCTGCTGTTGCATGAATTACATTTGCCAACTTAATATCATTTTGTTGATAAAGGTACCATGCAATTTTTTTTTTTATAAAAATTATTATTTATTGCCCAAGGCTCTAACATTCCCTGGGGGCTAACTATTGTGGGTATTGAATACTTTCTTGCAAGTGAAAAGGCTGCGTGAGTTGATGGCTCCCATAATCCAGTAATATGAATTAAATTTACATTTTTTTCAATACTTTCAATTAGTTTTGATCGATATGAAGTGGCAAATATTTTATTAAAAATATTTTTTTCATAATCACTAAATTCAATTTTTACCCTCTCCTGTACTGGTAAATACAAATCCCTAAAAGTTGGGTCTTTATTTTTTGAAAACTGTGAAATTAAGGATACATTGATTCCATTTTTTCCTAGCTCATAACTTAAATCTGATACAAAAAAAGTTGTTCCTCCACCTTTTTTTTTTAATGAGCTTATGCACTGTATAATTTTCATAAATTAATCTCTATTAATTTTCCAAGGTGGTAATGGTCTTTTTCCTACATTATTTGAATATAATAAAATTTTAATAAGATAGTTAGCACCTGACTCAGAGCTTAAACATTTTGCCCATTTTTTTATTACTTCTCTCTTTTTTTTTGAAACTTTGCCTTTAGTAATTGTTTTCTTTAATTTTAGAGCTAAATCATTGATGTTGTTGTTTTTAAAAATATAGCCAAATTTAGATGCTTTTACAATTTCTGAAGATCCACATGTATCACTACAAATGACTGGGGTTCCAACCATCAATGACTCAGAAACTACGGCTCCCCAACCATCGAAGAAACTGGGTAAAATTAAACAATCAGCATTAGCAATTTTTCTAGGAACTTTACTTATTGGAATATTATCAGTCCACTTTACGTTTTTAGGTAAAATTTGATCTGCTTTATCTACTAGGTCTTTTTTGAGAGGACCATTCCCAATTATTTCTAGTACAAATTTATGTTTTGTTTTTAATAAAGCAAGTGATTCAATTAATAAATCAACATTCTTTCTTTTAATTAATTGACCAACAAAAATAAATTTAAATAAATTATTATTAATACTATTTGATTTGGTAAGACTGATGGACTCATTCAAAAAATAAGCAAAAGGAAAAATTTTTTTTTTATCAAATCCTCTATTCATATACCACTCTGAAGACTCACTACCAATAGCTAAAATGCCGTTAATTTTTCTTTTCCATAAAATAAATAAAAAATTATATAACAATTTTCTTAAGTTGCCTTTTAAACCTTGATCATTAATTTTTTCCATGATTATCCAATGATTTAGATTTTTCCTTTTAAGATAATTTTGAACGAATTGAATAAATCCATTAAAAATTAAACCTTGGCAAATATTAATAGAATCGCTCAAAAATAAAATTTTTGAAAATTTATTTTTAATATTTTTAAAATAAATTAAATTTGCAAAAAATAATTTGAATTTTTCCCATCCTAATTGTTTTCTATCTTTTGTAATAATTTTATCTACAACAAGATTTACTTCAATTCCCTTTGAGGCTATTCTATCAATAAGATAAGCAATATGCGGTGAAACAAATTCTTGCCAGAAATAAATTTTCATAATTATCTTTTAATCAAATATTCACCTTACTTTTTTTATATAATAAACCAATACTGTATTGTAATATAAGAAAAATTAAGCTTGGAATAAGCAATATCCACAATCTTGATCCAAAGATAGACATTCCTCCCCAAAAATAACTAACTAAATTTAAATCAAAAATTAGAATAGGCACTATAGAATTAAAACTTAGATAAAATACTAACCTACGTAAAATTATTACATTTAACAAAACAAAAATTAATCCAATATAAAATTTTTCCCCCAACATAAGCATATTTTCACCAATAAAGCCTAATGAAATTGAAAACTCTTTATCAACTCCAGTTTGAGAGTTATTTCTTTCAAACATAACATCAACAGCCCAAAAACCAATTGGGAAAGGTTTTGATGACCAGATTTCTCTAGGTATATGTATAAAAAACATTAACAAATATTGGTCAAAAAAAGCATTCCATTTTGACTCTACAAAATATTTTGTTGATTGCACCATCTCAGTTAATTGTAAATGATATCCAGCAGAGCCAATTAAGTACTCTTCAAAACTAAAGTTTTTATATCTTGATGATTGCACAATAATTAAAGCAATAGGACAAATCATATAAAAAATTAATTTTGGAATAAATATTCTGCAATAATGAAAATAAATTAAAATTGGTGATAAAATATAAAAAGCTAGAAACACTCTTCCCATACCTACCCAGTGAAATGAGAGATAAATTGCTGTGAATGAAAAATGGAAAATTAAAAAAAGACCTCCATAAAGTGGATTCCTTAAAATTTTCATTATTTTTTCTAAATAAATTAATGAAATTGAAAATGGAAACATAAAAGTTGACATTCCAATCAAGTGATTACCTTGACCAAAAAAAAAGGGACCTATTACGGTCCAAGAAATCAAAGAAAAATAAATTGTTAAATCCTTTTTGTCTAAATACCTTTTTTTTGATACTTCGTTTAAAGATTTTGGTTTATCAAACAAACTTTCTAAAATATCAAAACACAATATTATAAGAAATAAAATATGAGTAAGATCTTGTTTATGAAAATAATAAATTGCAATACTCGGGATTAAAAGAAGCATAATCTTATAAATTAAAAAAATTAATTCTTGACCATTAATTTTTGTATTTAAATTTTCTCTGAAAATTAAAAAAAACCAAAAATAAAATATAAATCCATAGTTATACCTAAAAGAATTATCAAAATAGAAACTGATTATACCCAGTGAATAAACCAAAAAAGTAAAAAAATAATAACGGTATGTTTTTAAATTCATATTTACTTCAATAATTTAAATTTATTGAAACATTTTTATTTGCTATTTTTAAAAAAAATCTAATTAAAATAAAATAAACAAAAATATTAGAAAAAATAATTAATATTTCATATGGATAAAATATCAAATAAAACAAATTTTCAGAAAGAATATTTTTGTAATTTTTATCCCAAATAAGATAAATCACCAAATCAAATGATATAATTAAAGAATATAAATTAAAAAAATAAATATATTTGTCATCTAAAATTTTATTTATTAGCAACAAGAAAATTAAAAAGGGTATAATTGTTGCGATAAAACCAGGTGATACATAACTTGATCCTATTTGAAATGAAAATGTAAATAAACATGCTCCAAAAGAAATAAATATTGGCTTTGAAATTAAATTTCTATACTTAAATAAAAATAACGTAATGAATAAAAATAATAGCAATGTAAAAATTCTTGAATATAAAAGTAAATTTATATTTTGAGAAAATTTGTCTATCAAAAACCAAATATTACCAGGAAAAAAATATTTTGTTAAATCATCAACACCATGTTTCCATTCAAATCCAAAACCAAATATTTTAGAATTTAAAGCTAATGGTATTAATAAAAATAAAAAAATTAATAATAAAACACGTAATATTTCTTTTCGGCTAGAGACCATTAGAACAGGTAGCACTGCTGCAAGCGCAGTAATTTTGACAGCAAACAAACTAAAACTAGAAAAAAAAGAATTAAAAAATCTACTTGAATGTGATATTGCATAGAATAAACCTCCAAAAGCGAAAATCATTAAAGATTCATCTTGACCATCAAATGCAAGCCAACTGATTACCAAAGGGTTAGTGATATATAACATTGCGAATAGTTTAGCTCGATTAATTGAGACTATTTTTTTTATAGACAAATAAAATAAGCAAAAACCCAATAACTCAAATAATTGAATAATAAGCATTATCATTATTGGATTTTTGAATAAATAATACGGAACTGATAATATGTAATTTAAATAAAAACCATAAGGTGTGGAAAAATCACGGTTTGGGACTTTGCCTTCTAAAACCCAATTTACATGAAGTTCATAACCATAAACATCTCCACTAACTCTTCCTTCAAAAAAGAAAAACCAAACAGATAAAATTATCCATCTAGTTAAAAAACCATAGATTATAAATTGAGAAAGCTCAAAATTTTGAAATTTTTTATTTTTTAATAGTATATATCCTATTAACAATCCAAAAATTGCAATTAAAAACTTTGAAATTATAACGACCATAAATAACTTTTAATCAACATTATTGATTTACCAAAAAATATTTTTTATCTAAAAATAAATCAATTAAAAGACAAAAGAAAACGTCTAATCAAATTTCTGACTCCACCTCTTTTAAAATACCAATAAGCACGTCGAAAACGGAAGTAAAATCTTTTTAATTTACCAAAAAAATTATATTTGTCTGTATAATTATATTTTTTAGACATTATCAAATGCTCTTCTATTATTTTTGGTGAGATTGTAGGGCCTGTTTTTTGTAATTCATGTCTTCTAAAAGCTCCCAAAACTTTATCAATACGTAGAAAATTTTTTTCAGCAATAATACCAAATTCTAAAATCATTTGATAATCCATGGTATTATAAAAGTTTAGATTATATCCTGAAAACTTTTTGTGAAGTTCTGATTTCCATAACATAGATTGAGAATTTAAGTGAAAACCCTCATATTTGAAGTGGTTTAAATTGAAATTAAACGCATGATTCAAGTCAATAATTTTATCATGCTCATCAATTGTCAACCAATCACCAAATATAAGTAACTTATTTTTATTTTTCAAAAAGGCCTCAATTATATGAAAAAATGTTTTAGGTAAATATACATCGTCAGAATTTAGCCATCCATAAATTTGCCCACTTGCCTTTTGAAATCCTTTATTTAACGCATCGCTTTGACCAGAATCTTTTTCACTTATCCAGTAATGAATATATTTTGAATATTTTTTTATAATTTCTACTGTTCCATCAATAGAACCTCCATCAATTATAATTAATTCCAAATTTGGATATCCTTGATTTAAAACTGATAAAATGCTTCTTTCAATATATTGGGAATGATTAAAACTTGGCATCACAATCGAAATTTTAGGCCAAATTTTTTCTTCATTGAAATCTTTTATTGATAAAATTTCTTCAAGAAAACCATTTTTAAAATAATTTGTCTTATTCATTAATCTTATTTTTAAAAAAATCTTTTTTTAAATAAATTGTATTTTTACTATTATTTTTTTTTTGTTCCAAACTAACTAATTTTTTAGTAGATGGAATATAGGTATACGTACTAAATCCATAATTTAATAATTTTTGATGCAAAACATCTTCATCGAAACCATAATTTTTACCACCACCTATTAATTCAATAATTATACATTTCAAATCATTATGTGAAAAAATATTTTCAGCTCCATTTATTACTTTTGTCTCAAAACCTTCAACATCAATTTTAATAAATTTAGGAACTCGTCCATTTAAAATTTGATCTAGTTTAACTGCAGGAATATTTATAATATCAGAATATTTTTCACCATTTACTAGTACATGATTGAGGGCATCTAAATTATTAGAAAAATTTAAATTTTCATCTTTGTCACTAATTCCAATATTAAAAATATCAACAGTGTCGCTAAAGCCATTTAGTAAAATGTTTTTTTTTAATATTTCAAATGAGGACGGTATAGGTTCCACAGCAATAACATTTGATCTCTTACTTGCAGCAAGAATAGTATATGCTCCAATGTTTGCGCCTATATCTAGAAATAAATCGTTATGATCTAAATTATCAAATAAGAAATTCATCTCTTCGTGCTCATAAAGTCCGCAGTACCAAGCATTACTTGCACTGGTCATTCCTTTTTTTCCAAACAGAAAGGTTTTATTGTAGTATGGCAACGCAATCAGACCAGGTATAAGTCTAGAAGCAATTTGCCAACGTAAAACTCTTAGAATTGCAGAAATTTTATAGTTTTTATTTGATGGATGTTTCCAAACAAATTTAAGTAATCTAATTAAATTAACTATCATTCAAATTTTTTGAACTTAATAATTTAAATTTATAGTCGTCTATAATTTTTTCTAAGATACTTTTTCTATCTATTTGGTTAAAAAAACTAGATCTCTCGAATCCTTTTTTTATTAATGATTCTCTTAGATTGCTATTAGTTATTAAGTTATTTAGATGTTGAGCCATAGTCTCTGGATTTTTTAAATCAATTAATAAAGCAGCATCACCCACTTGATCTCTTAAACCTTTTAAATCAGAATAAAGAACTGGTGTGCCTAATTGAAATGCTTCTAAAGGGGGTATATTAGTTGGTCCAAAAAAAGTCGGCATAACAAGTGCTAAGGATTGTTTATAAATAAGTGGAATCTCCTCATTTTCTACAAATCCAACAAAATGAATTTGCTCGTCTAAATTTAGTTCTTTAACCTGTTTTTTTACGAAACTTAAATTTCCTTGATCTCCACCAGCAAATATCGCAGAAATTTTGATATCAAATTTATTTTCTAGTGCTTTAATTCCCCGAAGAATGTAAGTGTGATTTTTATGGGCCCAAAATTGAGCTGGATAAAATATATAAGGATATTTTACAGAATATTTTTTTTTGATTTCTATTTGATTAAAATCTTCTTTTATTTCATATTTATTTATATTTTGACTTGGTTGAAATGGAATTGGGTATACTCTATTTTTATCTATTAAAAAATATTTCGAAACGTCTTCTCTTGACATCTCAGAATCGACTATTATTGCCATCGCATTTCTTATAGTTGAAGTATAAAAATTATGTATAGTTTCAACAATTTTATGTTCTTTAAATTCAGGAAATTCGTTATTATACAAATAATTTAAATCCCAAACTGTTAAAATATAGTTAAGTTTATCAACTTCTTTAGCCAAACTGCTTGGTGAGACAAAATAAATTAAATCAATACTATTCGAAATCATTATTTTTTCAAATTTTGAATATTTATCTATTAATTTTAAAAACTTTAAAATTCTAGGATGATGAAATTTAGATTTTAAAAAAGACAGAAATTTATTTATTAAATTTATATTTATATAATTAAACTTAATACCATAATCCGATAATACATTTTTATTTTCTTTTATTGTTGTAAAATAAACTATGTCTATAAAATCATTTTTTAATTCTTTTGCTAATAAAGCAGCATTTAAAGATTGCTGATAACCTCCACCAGAAATGATTTTTTGATCTAAAATAATTGCAATTTTAATTCTATTCATTATGTTATAAATTTAGAACTTTAAATAAAGTATCTACAACTTTTGATATTTTTTTTTCATCTAAAGTTAAGCCACTTGGTATATAAAAA
>MDSZ01029143.1_pt1 | contig 12345 bp, 15 predicted proteins | sample 811201 | NCBI WGS metagenome assembly MDSZ01 (sample SAMN05326647, study PRJNA326480) | marine metagenome | isolation source: seawater | place: Indian Ocean: North | collected 2010
ATAAGGCAATCTTTGTATTAACAGATGGGGTACCTAATATAGAACCACCTAGAGGACATCAATACATGATTGAAAAATATCAACGACAACATAAATTCCATTGTCCAATAAATTGTTATGGTTTTGGTTATTCATTAGATTCACCTTTGTTAAATACAATTTCTAATATCACAGGGGGTGATGGATATGCGTTCATACCCGATTCATCTTTATTAGGAAATGTATTTATTCATGGAATATCTAATTTCTTAACATCTGCCGGATCTAATTGTGAATTACTTATCAATTTAAAACGTAATGTGCGATTTTCGGATGGAAATAATATTAAACGAATTCATATAAATTCATTGAAATATGATCAATCTAAAAATTTTATCTTTGATATTTTAGGTGATGATGATTATAATGATTTTGCAGATGTAACTTTGTCTATTAAAGATAAACTAGTACAGTGTAATCATGTTGAATTACCTGAATTAAATTTTTACAATGAAGTATTATATCGTCATAAATCAATTGATATTATGAATCAATGTTATCAGTTACAAAAATTTAATGAAAAACAATCTGTAAAAGATTTAATTGACCCTTTCATCCGTGAAATGAGGACAAATTTACCATTAAAAGCTAGTCAATTTATTCAAGATATCGCTACTGATTTTGAAGGGCAAATTAAAGAAGCATTGAATATGACATCTCAAGGACAAAGAGAAGATTGGTATACTAAATGGGGTCAACATTATTTACTATCTCTAGCTAGTGCTTACAATAATCAACTATGTATTAATTTTAAAGACAAAGCTATTAGTCATTTTAAAGGGGAATTATTTGAATCTATTCGTGATAATGTTTCTGATTTATTTGATACTCAAGAACCTCCTAAACAAGATATAAAACATACAACTCATTATAGTAGAGGTAATGTCGCATGTTGTTCTATACCTACTACACGCGTTGATATGAGTCAATATAATAATTGTAGTGGTGGATGTTGTGCCCATGATTCATTAATAATGGATGATAAATTTGAATATATTCTCGTTCAAGATTTAAAGAAGGGTTCTAAAATAATGACAATTGATGAAAAAAATAATCATGTACCATCTGAAATTGAATGTGTTATTCGTACTACATGTTCAGAACAAACTAATATGATTCAAATTGATGATTTAATAATTACTCCCTATCATCCAATAAGAAAAAAAATTAATAAGTGGTATTTTCCTATTGACATTGGCAATTTGATTCTTTCAAAAACACCTTATATATATTCATTTATTGTTAAAAACCGTAAATCTGTTAAAATATATGATTATATTTATGCTACATGGGGACATAATATATCAGGAGATAATATAGAACATCCTTATTTTGGTACTGATAAAGTTATTAATGATATGAAACAATTTCCATCCTATACATCTGGTTTAGTTTGTTTAGAACCTATTATGTTTCAAAAAAATGATTCTATTGTCTATAAAATAGAATCACCTTATTGCTATGCATCATTATAAATAAATTATATTTAAAGAATATACATTATAAAAAAAATTAACTATTCTAAACTACATTATATCTAATTAATTATATATTTTTTTTGTGTTTTTATCTTTTAGTATGTCTTAAGCATTTCTTTAATAAATTTATCTTGAAGATTAATTGGAAGATAACATGCCCATGCATAAATGGCACATATACGAAATCTCATAAATTGTGTCTTAGGTTTCATTTTCTTCCATACAAAATTGGACCCATACCATCTATAAAATTCTTCTTTTGTGTACCATCCATCTGAGTTTTCGTCATATCTTTCAGGTTGATATCTACTTGTATCTAAATTATCCCAAGCTTCATCATTTCCATAGTAATCATAAAATTCACGCCTCGTATACCATTTACCATCTAGATCTTGTCGCTTTTCATCATAATAATTATCCATATCATCTGAATATTCAGTTGAATAAGATGTATCATCATCACTTGGTTCATAATTAGATGAAGCATCTTGATCAGATTCTGCGATTACATCTGAAGAACATGATGAACCATTATCATCTGATGCATATTCATCTTCAATAATTTTCATTGTTTCATGGATGTTGTGTGCTTCATTGTCAAATTCATCCATTAGATTCTTTTGACATGGTGGAGTCTTTGGAGTCTTAGGGGAATCAGGTAGAGCACTATCTAATCTATCAATTACTGATTTCATAGGTGATTCATCATCTGAATATACTAAATTTGGAGTCTGATTCCAATCAAATGATTCTACATTTTCCCAATGTTCTACTGTGGGTTCTGGATTATCATATACAACACGATTTGTTTCAAGACTGTATAGTTTACCATTATAATCCATAAATTTATGGAAGACCATTAGTTCATCACTCTTTTTTTCTAGATTTGTTTCATAAAATGTATCATAATTATTGATATAGATGTGAAAATTATTCCCTTCAGCTACATATGGCTGAACTACTGAATAAACAACATCATTCATAGGTACTAGATAACAGTTAAGTCTTTCTTCTACGATCTTACGAATATCTTTGTGACAACTATAGGCAGATTGTTTGTCCCAAAGAGATAATGGTTCAGATTGAGGTAAATTCATTTCAATACTCTTCAATTTAGCCCATCCACCCATTTCATCATTGGGTGATGTTTCAGGTAACCACCATCCATAAATTGATCCCAACTTTGGACATAAAAGTACTTTGTATTTTACAATTTCAGTTACTAATTTCTTGAAATTTTCCGCATCTGTTTCAAGAAATGTAAACTTCTGAATGTTAGAGAGGATCATTATAGACAGTTGTTTAGGTTGTTTTAGGTTGTTTTATGTAAGTTTAGATTATTTGTTTTTGGTTGCTATGAGTTTATGTTTAGTTGTATTACTTAACTTCAAGTATCAAATTTTTAAGTATTTGATTATATGAATTACTTACTTGTTCCTAATGTAGGGAAATCTTTTTCTGATTCTAGATTGAAATTAGCTTCCATATCTAATTCATTGGATGTATGATCAAATAAACTAGATGATAAATTAGTAAGTTTATGTCTTGATTTAATAATTGGTTTTTTTAATTGACTTGGATCATAATCCGTTATTTCTATATAACTTACATTTATTTGATTATCATTAAATGCGAATGCGTCTATAAGTTGTTTATCGAATGGTCTGGGAACCTTACCTGGTTCTATATTAAATTTACCCAATTTTCGTATGGGTCTTTCAATATTATAAACCATATCAATATAGGGACATGATAGATTTAATTGTTTGATAATTTCTTGTTTTACCTCTAATACTGTTTTATTTGTATCAATGGTAAATAATTTATCATCTATACAAAAAACTACCATAATAAATATATATTTTCTTTTTTTTTTTAAGTGTATATAATATAATATGATAAAATCAGAAAATACAGATTATTATTTTCACATGATGGCCTATCATACTGGTCTTCGTAATGTGGGTTTATATATATCTATATCTTTAGCTAGTTTAGGTTTTATAAAATTTTTAAAAATAAACAATAAATATACTAATTTAATAATTAGCGCTTTATTATTAATACCTTTAGCAATTAATTATAAATTAATAAAAGATACAAGTGATTACATTAAATCACATTCAATTGATTCAGATAATATAGGTCACCATGGTGAAAAACATCGTGAAATAGATGAATTACAGTATTGGAAATCATTGAATATATATATAGGCATATTTACAATTATATTCATAATTTATCTGATTAAAGATTATATAAGATATATTTAAATTATATTTATGATAGTTAATGTATTTTTTTTTAATTGAATTGTCCATGTTGGTTTATTATTTACAATTGTATATGTAATTTCATTATATACTACTTGTTTATTTATATTATTTAATTGTTTACTTATATTTACTATATCATGAATATTTTTAGCATGGATATAATCTGTATTTTTTATACTAAGTTTAGGATTTTTAAATACTGATATTATATTTTTATAAGATATCATTTGTTTTACGGATGATATCATAGTATCTAATTTAGATGGTTTTTCTTTTATTTTATAATAATGAAGGTTACATTCTTCTCTTAACTGATCTTCACGATACTGCTGCTTTTCTATAAAGGATGTCATATCATTGAAATTAGTTGATGGAGATATCAATACATTTGTATATAGATAATGGCCAATAAATAATGTGTATAGTAAGTTAAGTATCATTTTTAATAGTTTTTATTATTTAATTTAATATATCAAATTTATATATATATATATGTTAAATATCCCATTACCTGAATCTTATCATAAATTCGCAAATAATCAGTTAACAAATTATACTAATATATTCTTTTTGTATCCACTATATCATCTAAAAAAAATACAATCCAAAGATACAGTTTACACTAAATTATTGTATATTCATTTATTTTTATTATTCATAGGTAGTACATATTATCATACTAATCCAACGAATGGTACAATTATACTTGATATGTTTGCTGTATCATCATTAACATTATTATCTTCATTAATATTATTAGATCTACCTGAAAAACATATTATAAGTATTTATTTGATATCAATATTATCAGTAGGATATTTCAAATATAGCGGTAATTTAATTGGACATGTATTAGTTTTAGGGGGTATTCCAGGTTATGTAGCATTTTGTTTATGGAATACAGGTATCAATAAAGAATTACTTCGATTAACTGCTTTATTAATAACTCTTCGTTTAGTTGAATATAATGATCAATCTATATATAAGTATACTAAAATTATAAATGGTCATTCATTAAAACATATATTATCGGTATGTTTTATAATTGTTTTATTAGATTTAATGAAAAAACTACATAAGATATAAACTACTTATATATTTAATATGAAAAAAACTATTCCTAAAGCTATTAGAGAACAATGTTGGATTACTGTATTTGGTAAAGTATTTGAACATAGTTGTTATATCCCTTGGTGTAAAAATAATATTAATGTTTTTGATTTTCATGTAGGACATGATAAACCCGAAAGTAAAGGCGGTACCTTAGATATATATAATTTAAAACCTATATGTGCCCGTTGTAATTTATCTATGAGTGATAACTATACAATTCAAGAATGGATAAAATTATCTAATCCAAACAAAAAATGCTCTATAAAATGGATTAGTTGTTGTTCAGCGGAAGTTTAAAATATATTAATGTGTATATATAATGATTTTTTTATTTATGAAACTTATAGGTAGAGTATTTCGTATATGTTTTAATCATAAACATAAAATAACTAATAGCAAAAGGTGTAATTATTTAGATAAACCTACATCAATTGTTTCATGGAATATTCAAGGGTTATTTTATTATTTATCATCTTTAAGAGTTAATAATATAATAAATTCATTACAAACATTTAATCAAGATATAATTTGTTTACAAGAAGTATTTGAAGATTCATTAAAAACTAATATAATTCAAAAATTATCACATAAATATCCCTATTATTTATGTGGTAATATTTGTAAAAAATATATTGTAGGTGAAGATAGTGGATTATTAGTATTATCAAAATATAAAATAGAATTTATCAAAGAAATATTTTTAAATGATAATTATTTTCCCGATAAAATGGCAAATAAATCAATATTATATTTCAAAATAGGTTGTCTTAATTTAGTAACAACCCATCTTCAATCAAGTTATTTCTATTATATAGAAGATATTGCTGCGAATCAAATTAAAATGATTAAACATAATTCTCCATTTGATAACTATATAATAACTGGAGATTTAAATAATAATCAGGCTTATATCTATAGTGGTGTCAGTAAAAATAATGATTCTAATACATGGAATAATTATATATTAGATTATATTTTGCCTATTAATTTATCAACTATATCTGTAAATACATGTGTATCTACTATTGATATTAAAGATACATCTGATCACAACCCTTTATGTGCTACTATAGAATATTTAAAAGATGCTTAACTATACTATATATAATGAAAACAGTATATTATTATCAGACATTTGTAGGTTTACATAAATTATTATCCCATCCACAAGATATAGATATTATTAATATTTCATCTATTCATTTCAATGAAGATAAATCAGGTGACAAACAAATTTATTTAAATGATAATGTACCCTATTCTAAATTATTTGATCAATTGTGGACTGAAACTCAATTATTATCAGAACAAGGTGTTACTATTATGTTAATGGTGGGTGGTGCGGGTGGTGCGTTTACTAATTTATTTAGTGATTTTAATACGTATTATCCATTATTAAAAGAATTATTACAAAATAAATCATTTATTCAAGGGGTTGATATTGATATAGAAGAAATAGTATCTATTCAAAATGTGAAAAAGTTTATCAATCAATTAAAGTTTGATTTTGGTGATGATTTTTTGATATCAATGGCACCTATAGCCCCTTCCTTAATTTGTGATGGTCCTGGATTAGGTGGATTTTCATATAAAGAATTATATAATTCAGAGGAAGGTCAAAAGATTAATCATTTTAATGTTCAATGTTATGCGTCATTTTCATACGATACATATGAATGTATTATTAAGAATGGATATCCGCCTAATAAGATTATTATGGGCATGGAAAGTGGACAATTTGATAAGACTAATTTTCAGATGGCTTTGAATGAAGTCAAACAAATATTAGATGCTTATCCAGATATGTGTGGTGTTTATGATTGGGAATATTTAAATGCGCCACCCGATGAAAATGATTGTTCCGCATGGTGTAAATTGATGAAAAAAATTTATATATCTTATTGGGACACATTAGGATAATAATGTATACTCCAACTAGGTTTATCTGATAAGTTTTCTATACTATGGGATCCTATATCATCATTTATATATGAACACTGATGTTTGTTTATTATTTTAGACTCTATCAAGTAATATCCATCAGAATTAGTTTGTTTATATATATTTTCTCTGATAGTACCTTTCAATATCATATAATTACAATTTACATTTGGATGATTATGTATAGATGATATTACATTAGGTTTCCATCTTAATAAACATATGTTACTAAATGGGATCGTTATTTTCATATATATATTTAGTGTATATTTATAAATATGTTTCAATTATGGTAAATTATTAATATTGAAAGATATTTAAATATATTTATCAATATAATTTTGATGATATTTTTCTGCTTCATAAAATTTTGTTTGTTTAATAATTTCAGTAACAGTATCTTTGGTTTGTTTAGATAATAAAATATCTTTTTCTGATTTGTTACCATAAAATCCTATGGATCTATATTGAGTACCTATATCATTTCCTTGTTTATTTAATGAAGTAGGGTCATGAATTTTCATGAAATAATTTACTAATGATTGATAAGATATTTTATTAGGATCATATATTATTTTAACAGTTTCGGCATGTCCGGTATTCCCAGTTGAAACTTTTTCATAAGTTGGTTTATTAGTATTTCCACCCATATATCCTACAACAGTGTGAATTACTCCAGGTAATTTATTAAATTTGGATTGAATATGCCAGAAACATCCTCCAGCAAAATAGGCAGTTTTATGTTTTTTATGTTTAAGAGAATTTTTAATGTGTTTACGTATAGTTTTGTTTGTTCTCATATTAGTCGCATCCATGTATACAGGTGGTGCTACTCCATCTTGATATGATTGTTCCCATCGATGTTCGCATAAACACCATTTATTTCCTGGTTTGACTACAGATGATAAATCATTACCTTTAGATTTTGTATAATCTAAAAATTCTTTATTCATTTCAGCACATACTGTATGAGTCCCTGTATCATCTGGTCCTGTCATACAATATCCATCTCTATAGTACCCAGATAATGGTTGTTTAGAACATATTTTAATTCGTTTTCCTAACATATTTGTTTTGTAAGATAATCCACCACCAACTAAACAATCTTTGTATGCCGCACAGGAACTTCGCATAGTAAATCCTTTAATTCCTTTTTTACACCGTTGTTTTGTGAATTTTCTAGGTAATTTGAATATTTTATTATCACTTTTTCGTTTACATTTTTTATCTCGTTTATTTGTTTTACAGCATGTTTTCATAATATTTATATACTTATTATATATGGATATTAAATTATTATTGATTATAATAGTTTGTTTATTTTGTTTTTATCACACTAAATATGAAGGATATACATCATATGAGCAAGATATATTTGATAAATTAATGATTGATTATAATAAAATATTTCCAGATAATAATCGTAATGGTGGGGGACCTCAATGGTTTCATCATATATATAAGATGAATGAAACAGATTCTATGTTGAAAAAAGATTTTTTAACATATAATCAAATGTATTGTGGGGTATCAGGTTCTCCATTAGATCCTGATAGATCTGGATTGGTTACTACTGTATCTGTTATAGATGTAAATGATAAAAAAATAACTGGGAATTATTATAAATGTTGTTGGCCCTGTGTTTGTGATCTTCAAAGGAATACAATCAAAGCAGATACAAAAACAATCACATTCAAAGATGGAATATCCAAAATAAACGTATTGACAATTAATGATCCATGTAAACAAAAAAATAATATACCTGATAAAGTTACTAGTTATATATGTGAAAATTCTAAAACACAAAATGGTATATATAGTGATTCAAATCGATTAATATTTGCTGTATTACATCCAGTTAAAGAAACTAATTATTTATCAGACAAAGAAGTTGAAAGATGTAAAATAAGAAATTCTAAAAAATCATCAGATTTAGTTTCGGGTATGGGTGATATCTTTGTTAGATTAAGTGAACTTTAATTATAAACGACTTTTTCTAGGTATAATATCAACATACATTCCTAATAATTCATCAGATTGAATACTATTTGGTCCCATTGTAAATAAATTTATACCATGTACTTTACTATTTTTTTGATTGTATGATAATTTAAAATCATATTCTTTAAACAAATGTAATAAAATGAGTCTCATCTCCATATGGCTAAAATTTTTCCCTATACAATTTCTAGGACCATATGTAAATGGACTAAATCTTTCTGAAGAGATATTAGTAGTTCCATATCCTTTATATGACCAAATTTCTGAGTCTTTAAATTGTCTATTAGGATTAAACTGATTCGCATCAGTACCCCATAAATCTTTATTTCTATGTCTGGTCCAATTAATAATTTGACAATAGGTACCCTTCTTAATCTTCACAGGATTATTATCTATACCATGAATTATTTCATCATGTTCTAGTTCTCGGTAAGTTCCATTAGCAAGTGCTGGCCAGAGTCTTAATGTTTCTATAATACATTTCGTCATAAAAGGTAATTCATGTAAAGAATCATAGGATGGTTTTGTATGATTATTCCAATAAGTATCTATTTCTTGAATAAATTGTTGTTTATAATGTGGATGCTTACATAATTCATATAATAACCACGTGAGTGTATGTGCAGTTGTATCATGTCCGGCAAAGGCTAGTATCAAAAGATTTCCTTTATTTTTATATTCATTTTCATTTATATCAAATATTTTGGATAATGGTCCATAAGATTTCTGAGTTTCTTCTAATGCTTCATAAGAATATTGATCAGTATATCCGGTATCAATTCCAGCAAAAGCATCTCTAATTTTTTTATTAGTACGTTGTTCAAATTCATCTGAAAATCCAAACATTCCTAATTGTAATTGAGATTGTGTTTCATTCAAGAAATATTCATTTATATTTACAGATTTAGTATAATTATGAGATAATTTCTTTAATAAATCACATCCTAATTGAGCTCTTTTTTCACTGATAGGAAATACTTTTTTTAAACTCATTTTAGGGATAAATGCCATATTCATAGTATCTCGTTGTTCTAACCATTCTTGATTATCAGTTGTAGAGATGATACTATTATATAAAAATGATTTAAATATTGGTGCTTTTTTTATATGATTATTACAAATTCTCTCAGCATCTTCGGGATGATTAATAATAACTAAATTATCAATAGTTACAATTGTTTCTGTTTTAGATGATAACCATTTATGAAGTAATGGTAAACAAATATTTGATTGTGTATTTAATTGTTCCATAATGGTATCAATAAATATATGATTCTTTCCTGATATAATTGATTGAAAATAATGTTTACATAACTTTCCAGATGTATCCGGTACACTTAAATTTGGAATAAATTTATAATGATTTATATCACTATCAAGGAATGTATCTATTTGATTATAATCAAATGATATTATATCATTCTTATCAGATAAAAAACTAGGAATATCTTGACTCATTATATATATATATAATAATAGTTTAAATTATTTAAATATTAATATTTACATACATATACAGATGAATCAATATACTAAACAAGAAGTATCTAAACATAATACTAAAAATGATTGTTGGATTATTATAAAAAATATAATTTATGATGTAACTGATTTTTTATCAATTCATCCGGGTGGATCTTCTATAATGCTTCAAGTAGCTGGTAAAGATGCTACAGAGTATTTTGAAGAGTTACATAGACCTGATATATTGGCTAATTATGGAATGAAATATATTATTGGAGAGTTAGCTCTTGCTAATTTGTAATTTACAATTACATTGAGGATATTTTTCATATAATTTTTGAATACTTAATTCTTTTTGTTTGGCTTCTATCATGATATCAATATTAACACCATATTTTTCAGGTATTTCTAATAAATAATCTGGTAATATTTCTATATAATCGGAATGATGACCTATTTTACCTGATCCTTGTTCAGATACATGGAATTTAGGCTTGATATTCTTTTTTTCCCAAGTGTCTAGTATTAACGGTATATAATAGGATGTTTCTTTAAATTCTTCATTAGGATGTAGTTGTTTATAACATTCATGATGATGGGTATCAAATACAATAGGTATTCCTGTTTTGAGATGAATTTTAAAACAATCTTTAATTGAATAACTTTTTTCACAATTTTCCAAGACTAATCTATTTTTTATTTTTTCAGGTAATTTGTGATAATTGTCTATCCATCGTTTCATAGTTGATTCTTTATCGCCATAGACACCTCCACCATGTATAACCATTACACTATCTTTACCCATACCCATCATATCAAGTACATCGGCATGATATTCTAAATCTTTGATAGTTTGGTTTAACGCCCGTTCATTAGGACTAGCTAATACATTATATTGTCCAGGATGAAATGTTAACCGATGACCTTTAGAACGAGCATATTGTCCTATTAATCGTAAATGATTTTTCGCGAAATCATAGGTATAGTCTTTGACTCTGGGATTTGTCTTGTGTTGAAATAATTCTGAAGATAAACGAAATACACGAATACCATTGGCTTCATTCCATGCTAACATTTTTAATAAATCATCTAAATTTAATAAAGTTCTTCGTTTTAATTCATTGATTCCTAATTTATCAATTGTTTTGATGATGATTCTTCTGGCAGCATAAACGGGAGGTTTTTGTTTTTTCAATGTCACATTCATACAACATAATCCTAGTTGTACCGGTTTTTCTACCGACATTATTATAGTTTACTAATTTAAAAATTATATTTTATCAAATTTATAGTTGAAATGATAATAATTTACTGTGTTTTATTTACACCTTTGAACATTTTAAACGCCATATTAATAATAAATATATATATATATGACTATTTATAAATTATCTGATGAAATATTATATAAGTATAAAAATAAATATGGTGAGAATGTATGTGGTGCGAATGTATTGGATTTATTAGGTTTCCCAAAATCTACAATAGAAAAACTATTAAAATATAGAGGAGAAGATTTTGAATGGGATGATATGTTAAATGTTATAAATGATCATGATTCTAAAATTAAGAATAAAGTATGGTTAATAGAAAAAGAGAAAACTAACAAAATAGTATTAGATTATGATAAAAGAGATGAAAGAAAAAATAAATTTAATCTTCAATTTATTACCGATGAATTACAAAATGGTACATACAAAATAATTGGTATAGCTACAGATACTTGGGGACACTATATGATTATTGGAAAAAATAATAATGGAGATATATTGACTTTTGATCCACAAAGTCAAACATTGATTATAGGTTTTGATGATATTATTAATGATTTTAATGAAGAAAATATAGAATATATAATTAGTTATTCAAATGGATTAATATTAGATTTAAAGAAAACTAAAAAAAAAAGAAAGAAAACTAAAAAAAAAAGAAAGAAAACTAAAAAAAGAAATTTTAAAAAACAATATAAATAGCGGATGTAAATATTCAGCATTTTAAATGTTCAAAGGTGTAAATCATTTATTGGAATCGGC
>MDSZ01209381.1_pt1 | contig 12345 bp, 14 predicted proteins | sample 811201 | NCBI WGS metagenome assembly MDSZ01 (sample SAMN05326647, study PRJNA326480) | marine metagenome | isolation source: seawater | place: Indian Ocean: North | collected 2010
ATGAGTCGTTACCTTTTGATTATTAGCTTCTATGAATGATTTTAAAGAAAATAAAGTGGTAAATTTACCAGACTCTCCAATAACTGAAATTATATTTTTTAATTTTTTTTCTGGATGATTTAATAATTTAAGGGCCAATTTAATTCTTGTGTGACCAAAATTTACAGATTTTCTGAAAAGTCTATGATTAGCTAGCTGATTGTAAAGATTGACTGATTGAGACATTAGACTCTTGTTTAGCTTGAGCTTCTGTCTTTTTCAACAAAACTTTAAGTAAAGTTGAAATAGTTGAGCTTAAGTATTGCCTCTCCACTACCAAATCAATTTGACCTACGTCTCTAGCCCATTCAGATGTTTGAAAATTATCTGGTAGAGTCTCTCGCACAGTATCTTGTATAACCCTACGACCTGCAAAACCAATAGTCGCACCAGGCTCGGAAATTATAAAATCTCCTAACATGGCATAACTTGCTGTGACACCACCTGTGGTAGGCATGCAACAAACAGAGACAAATGGTATATTTTTTTTTCTTAATTCATGAACCGCTAATGAAGTACGACTTAATTGTGATAAACTAATCATAGATTCCATCATTCTAGCACCACCAGAACTACTAAAAAATATGTAAGGAACGTTATCTTCAATCGCTTTTTGTGCTCCAGCTATAAATGCTTCACCACTTGCTGCACCTAAAGACCCACCTATAAACCTAAAATCTTGTGCACCAACAATTACATCTAGCCCTTCAACTTTTCCAGATGCAATTAAAACAGCATCATCTTGTCCTGTCAACTTTCTCGCATTTTTTAATCGGTCTATGTACTTTTTTTTATCTTCAAAATTTAAAGGATCGTCTTTTGGAAGAGGAGTCTCAATAAGTTCATAATCATTATTACCAAAAAATATTTTAAATCTTTCATTGCAAGTAAGTTTATGATGTTCTCCACACTTAGGACAAACCATAAGGTTTGTATTCATATCTTCTTTATAAATTAGGTTGCTACAACTACAAGTAGTCCAAAGATTTTCTTCTGTGCTAGAGGATTTTTTTTTGAAGAGAGATTTGATCTTTGGTTTAATAAATTTTGTAATCCAGTTCATAAAATACTTTTTTTAAGATTGTACACAATTTTAACTAACTTTGTGACAGGATTTTGTCTCATTTTGAGCGAATTGGTAATAGTTTTACACAACATACTGCCTACTACCAATCCATCCGCTGCTTTTAGGGATTTAATAGTCTTTTTAGTGATACCAAACCCAATAACTATGTTTTTCTTTGAATCTATCTTTTTTATTTTTTTGTAATTTTCTAATATTTTTCTAGGTAACACTTTAAGTTTTCCACCAGTTGTTGAAAGCATCGATATATAATAAACCATATCATGTGAGTCTCTTAAAATTTTTTTAATTCTATCTTTCGTTGTTGTAGGAGATAAAAGCTGAATAAAATTAATTGATTTTTTTTTACATTTTTTTGCAAAATTTTTGTTTTCTGGCCATGGTAGATCTACAACTATCAACCCATCAACATTTGCATTTTTACACTGTTTTAAAAATATATCTTCCCCCATTTGAAAAATTAAATTGTAGTACCCCATCAATATTAGTGGTTTATTAATTTTATTTTTTTTAAATTTTTTGGCAATATCAAATGTATCTCTCAGATTTATTCCATTTTTGAGAGCTCTATAAGAGCTATCTTGAATTTGATTACCGTCTGCAATTGGACAATTATGTACAAATCCTAGCTCGCAAATATCAGCATGGATAGAAATAGCATTTAGTATTTTAAGTGAATTTTTTTTATTATTGTCCCCAGCCACTGTATAAGTCACCAACGCAGGACGCTTTTCATTTTTACAATTTTCAAAAGTTAATCTTAAATTTGATTTCATCTTTTATAAGACCCTAGTTTTTTTTTAATTATATCTTTATCTTTAATAGAGTCTCCGCAGCTATTAACAATTATAATTTCTGAGCTTTTTAATTTTGGTGCAATTCTAATTGCTTCCGCAAATGCATGAGATGGTTCCAAAGATGGAGAAATATTCTCAAATTTAGAAACTAATTGATATGCATTTAAAGCTTCTTCATCACTTACACAAGTATACCTGGCTCTTTTTGTATCTTTTAAAAAACAATGAAGAGGTGAAATTCCTGGATAGTCAAGTCCAGCAGAAATCGACTCGGTAGATCCAATTTGTCCTTCTTTATCCTGGACAACGTATTGTGCAGCACCATGTAATATTCCTATTTTTGAGCCATGGGTTAGAGGGGCAGCATGTAGTTTGCTATTTTCAGGACCACCAGCTTCAACTCCAATAAACTCAGCGTTTGTGTTCATAAACTCATTCCAAAAACCCATAGCCGAACTCCCACCTCCCACACAGTTTATTAATTTCAACTTATCTGGTATTTTTCCAAATTCTTCTTCAACCTGAAAAATTAATTCTCTAGAAATTTGAGCGGTACTCCAAGCACAAATTTTTATAAAAATATTTGGACCTACTGTGGACCCTACACACATGTGAGTTTTGTCACAATTAGAAACCCAATAACGCATGCATTCACTTACTGCATCAACTAATGTTTGACTACCACTTGTGACGGGAATAATTTTTGCTCCATTTTTCTTTATCGCCTCAACATTAGGTCGTTGTCTTTTGATATCTTTTGCTCCCATAAAAATTTTACACTTAAGACCAAATTTTTTTGCAGCCATTGAAAGCATTTTTCCCGCATAACCTGCACCAGTATCTCCTGCAATCTCTTTTAATCCCGCTCTACGAGCAATAAGACAATGGACTGTAGCATTATAAATCTTATGTGCACCTCCATTGGCTTCGGAAACTACTTTTGCATAGATTTGTGCTCCCTTAAGGTGTTCAGTCAGATTTTCAAGTTTAATGAAAGGTGTGGGTGCTCCAACGTAGTTTTTAAAATAAAAATCTCTTTCATTTATAAATTTTTTGTCTTTTCTTAGTTTTGTAAAAAGTTTTGCCAGGTCATCAATCGGTTTTTTTAATGTTTCAGGTACGAAGTTTCCTCCAAATTTACCTCCATACATAAAATTTTTATCGTGTTGGTCAATAAGAGGTATTCTCTTTTTAATTTTTGAATTCATTTATTTTTTTTAAAAATCTTTTAATTTTTTGATGATCTTTGTATCCTACTTGAGTATCTGACTCCAAGCTACTGGATAAATCACAAAAGGTAACTCCTAATTTAGCAATGTTTTCAATATTATTTTCTGAAATTGATCCAGCAAGTGCATATTTTTCGCCCTTAGGAAGTTTTGTAATTAATTTTTCTGGAAACTTTATTGATTTTTCCATACCTGGAGTATCAAACAAAATAATATCAGCATTATTGTATTTTTTATAATTGTCTATGTCTATCTTATCTTTAATTTTAATAGCTTTTATAATTTTTAATCCCATAGCTTTTATTTCTTTTAATCTTTCATTTGTTTCAGAACCATGAAGTTGAATGTAATCAAAATTTTCTAAAACCATATCTTTTATAAAATCATTGCTTGGATTGACAGTTACAGCTACGAATGAAGATCTTCGTTTATTAAAATTTTTTAACTCTTGTAATTCTTCAAATTTTAAATTTCTTGGAGACTTTTCATAAAATACGTAACCTAAATAATTAACTCCAAGATCAATACATATTTGTGTATCTCTGATTGGGTGCAAGCCACAAATTTTGATCTTCATACTAAGGTAATTCTTTTATGAGCCTTTGAATATTTTTTTGCAGGTTCCCTTTAATAAGGCTACGGCCCATAACCAGTGAGGTTGCCCCATTTTTTAAAGCTTGTTTGGGTGTCATTACTCTTATTTGATCATTTTTTTTATCACCTTGCAGCCTTATACCAGGTGTTATGATTTCTTTTTTAAAAACTTTTTTTACTAATTTTATTTCTTGAGGACTGCATACAATTGCATCTAGTTTTGCTTTGTTTGCTAGTTTAGCTTGATGGAGAACTAATCTTTTTACATTTTTATCAAAACCAATCTCTTTTAAAGATTTATTATTTAGTGAGGTTAGTATAGAAACACCAATTAATTTTGTTGGTCCTGCTACTTTCTTAGCTGCTTTTAAAGCAGCTATACCTGCACTGATGTGAATAGTAATATAGTTTAACCTCAAGTCCTTTACAGCTTTTATTGCAGAAGCACAAGTATTAGGTATATCCGCTAATTTAAAATCTCCAAATATAATTTTATTTTTGAGAGAAGAAATAAATTTCCTCCCGTTTTTTGAATTTAAAAATTCTAAACCAAATTTGTAACCAAAGTTTACTTTTGATTTCTGGCATACTTTAATAATTTGTTTAACTTTCTTATGTTTATTAGTATCGCAAGCAATAAAAATTTTTGGTTTTTTCATTTGTTAATAAATTTTTTAAGTTTTTTGCTAGCTTTGAACCTTAACTTATTTTTTTCTGGAACATAAATTCTTTCTCCAGTTTTAGGATTTCTAGCAGCAAATTTTTCTTTTATTCTTTTAATAAAAAAGGTTCCAAAACCTCTCAATTCAATATTTTGGCCTTTTTTAAGCGCATGCTCTATTGACCTACTAAATATGTCAACTACTTCCTCCAATTCCCTTTGATTTAGTTTTTGATACCTAAGTTTGAGTTGCCTTATTAACTTTTGACGAGACAATTATTTTTCTTTTTTTCCTTTTTTTCCAATAGCTTTTTCAAAAATACCTTTTAGCGTAGCCCCTGATTTTGTCGCTCCTTGACCAAATTTTGCTATTAAAGATTTTTCTTCATCTATCTGAGCAGCTTTAACACTCAGCTTTACTTTTCTGGATTTTAAATCAAGTTCTGTAATTTTAGCATCAAGAGAATTACCAGGTGAAAATACTTCTGGTCTAGCATCAGCAGCGTCTTTTGCTAGATCAACTTTTTTAATAGAAATGACTAATTTCTTTTCTTTATCAATAGAAACCTTAACACCAGTTTTTAATACTTCGTGTATCTTTGTGGTAATAATATCTCCAACTTTTTTTTTGTTATCTTTGAACCATTCTAATGGATCTTTTTCCAAAGCTCTTTTTGAAAATCTAATTTTTTCATCTTTAACCTCTATAATCTTAACATTCAAAATTTCATTTTTTTTATATTTTTTAAGTTCTTCTGAATTTTCGTTGTATGAAATTTCTTTATAGTGCAACATTCCAGACAAACCCATGTCAACTAATTCCCCAAAAATTGCTTTATCTGTAATATTTGTAATTTTAATTTTTACCTCTTGCGAAATCATTTCCTTTACTTTTTCCCAAGGATTTTCTGTGATTGCTTTGTAAGAAAGTGAAACTCTCTTTGTTTCTTTATCAATATTTACGATTTTAAACTTTATTCTTTGTGATACAGAAAGAACTTTACTTGGTTTAATATTACGATTAGTCCAATCTAGTTCAGAATTATGAATTAAACCTTCTATCCCATCCTCAATTTTTACAAAACATCCATAATCCATGATTTTAGTTACTTCACCTTCATAGATCTCACCTGTTTTATACTTTTTTTCTATATTTGCATATGGATCTTCAGTTAAAGCTTTCACTGATGCAGAAACACGATTCGTTTTTTCATCAATTTTTGTAATTTTTACCTTTAGCTTTTGACCAATACTAACTAAATCAGATGGTTTTTTAACTCTTCCATGACTTAAATCTGAAACGTGAAGCAATGCATCAATTCCGTTGATATCTAAAAAAATACCCCAGTCGGTGGTAGCTTTAACAATCGCGTTTTCGACTATGTCTCCTTGTTTAATATTTTTTAATGCTTCTGTAATTTCAGCGTTTTTACTTTTTTCGAGAACAGCCCTTCTAGATACACAAACGTTACCCCTGTTTTTGTCTATTCTAGTAGCAATAACTTTTACCGGGGTGTTCATTAAATGATCTATTCTTTTTAAAGGTCTTACATCAATTTGTGATGATGGCATGAAGCAAGGCAATCCTTCAACAGTTGCAATGAAACCACCTTTAACTTTTCCTGTTATATAACCAGTCATTTCCTCTTGAGTTTCAAAAACTTTTTCCATTTTTTTCCAAGCTTTCATCTTTCTAGCTTTGTCACGAGATATTATTATTTCGCCTTTAAAACTTTCGATTCTTTCTAAATATACGTCAATTAATGAACCAACTTTAAGTTCTTTTAATTCATCATCATTTTTAAATTCTTCAATTGGAATCATTCCCTCCATTTTGGCCTTGCAATCAACTACAATAAAATTTTTAGTTATTTCAGTGACTGTAGCTTTTATGATTTCATTTTCTTTGAGCTTTCTATCCTTGAAATCTTTATCTAGTAGATTCTGAAATTCTTTGTGTAAAGGATTTAAATTTTTAATTTCTTGTTCTGATGCCATATTTTTTTTTTAACACATAATCCACAACTTTAGACATTTTTGCTAACATAGCTTTTTTATCTAACTTTCCGGTGTCGATTACTATCGAATCTCTATGTTTAAGTAAAGGGGAGTTTTTTCTTTTTATATCTGAATTATTTCTCATTCTTAGGGCTTTTTTAACTTCTTTAAGTTTAATTTTAGAATTATTTTTTTTTAATTCCAAGTATCTTCGTTTAGCTGCAATATTTAAATTGCATCTAAAAAAAAATTTTACATCAGATGATGGTAAAATATTAGTCGCAATATCTCTACCCTCAATACAACAACTTTTGTTTTTTTTAGAATAATTAATTTGATATTTTTTTAAAGTCAGCCTAATTTTTTGGATTTTTGCAATTTGAGCACTGTGCTCTGAAATTTTTGGAGAATGTAATGCAATATTTGAGATATTTTGATAATTAAGGTTTTTGAACTTAATTTTAAGAAAATTCACTTTATTTTTTGGTTTAAACTTGAGTATTAAGTAACTTGAGTATCTATACAATAAACCTGAAGATAGAAATTTGAGACCGTATTTTTTTGAAATGAGTTTTGCTCCAGTAGACTTGCCTGTGGCTGCGCCACCATCACATGCAATTTGCAAAAATTTATTTTTGTATTTCAAATCTAGCTCCTAATAATTTCATAATTTTTAAAAAAGAGGGTGAAGAAGTAAAAACTGTTTCAAAATTTTTAATTTTTAATTGTGCTCCAGTTAAAATTGCTAAAATAAAAGATGACATACATATACGATGATCTCCAAGGTTTGAAACGTTAATCTTTTTATTTTTAGCATTAAATATTCCTTTTCCAAAAATTTTTAATTTATCTCTTGAAAAAATACTTTTAATGCCAACCTGTCTTAAAATTTTTTGCATTTCAGTTATTCGATTACTTTCTTTATTTGCTAAATCTCCAATTCCTTTAAAAGTTGAAACTCCTTTTGTGAGCCCTGCGATTATAAAAAGAATAGGATATTCATCTGTAGAGTTGACATAATACTTTTTTGATGCTTTTAAGGGTTTAAGTTTACTGTTAGAAACCAAAATATCTCCACTTAACTCATAATTTTTTCTTTTTAAGTTTTTAAACTTAATCATCGCCCCTTGTTTTTTAAGCAAATTATAAAAACCAATCCTAGTTGGGTTAAGACCAACATTTTTAATTTTAATTTGAGAGTCTTTATTAAGAAGGGTTAATGCAACAAAGAATGCAGCAGAAGATGGATCGCCTGGTACATTAAAATTCACAGGGTTTAAAAACTTTTTACCTTTTATTTTTATAATTTTTTTTTTATTAACATTTTTTACATTTATAACTTGAGAATTTTTACTGAGCATATTTTCTGTGTGATCTCTACTTTTCTCAATTTCGGTTATTTCTGTGTTACCGTAAGAATTAAGTCCTGCTAAAATAGCCGCACTTTTTAATTGTGCAGAGACTCCAGCCTTATATTTAATTCCTATCGGAAGATCCGTTGAGATTAGTTTAAGAGGAAAATGGTATTTTTTTTTTGGTAAAAATGATGCACCAAACTCAGACATTAATGAAATTAATTTGCTCATATCTCTTTTATTTAACGAATGATCTCCTCTGACATTAACTTCAATATTTGGTGTAGTCGAGAGAATACCCATCAAAAGCCTAGCTAAAGTTCCTGAGTTACCAAAATTCAAAGATTTATTTTTTTTGGCTTTTAAGGATCCAAGTCCTTTACCATAAATTGAATAATTTTTTGGTTTTTGTTTTTTAATTTTTACTCCTAAATTTTTTAGACATTCCATTGTTGTAAAAACATCTTGAGACTCAAGCACATTGGTTACTGTTGAGATATTTTGACTTATAGCTCCAATTAAAAAACTTCTTATAGAAATTGATTTATCAGAATCAACTTTAATTTCTTTTTTAAAGGGTAATATTTTCTTATTTGATAATAAATTAAAACTTTTGGGTAACATTATTTTTTAAGAAAATTGAGAACCAAAATAATGCTCTATTGCTTTTGTCGATTTAAGTAATTCCCTTGATGTGCCTTCAGCAATTATAGTATGTTCTCCTAATACGTAACTTCTATCAGTAATATCAAAAAGATTTTTTACATTATGATCTGTAACTAAAATTGCTGTTCCACTTGATTGAATTTTAAGTATATACTTTTGTATATCTTGAATTACTAACGGGTCTAAGGCTGCTAGAGGCTCGTCCAATAATACAATTTTTGGTTTATTAATCATAATTCTTGCCATCATAAGTCTTCTAATTTCTCCACCTGATAGCACTGATGCATTCAAAGTTCTTAAATGTTGTAAGTTAAATTCATCCAAAAGTTTTTCTGTTATAGATTTTTGATTTTCAGACCCATCGATCGAAATTTGAGCTATACCCATTATATTGTCATATACAGACATATTGAATACACTTCTTTGTTGTGGAAGATAACCCAATCCTTCTTTTGATCTTAAATGTATAGGAACCTGCTCAATTGATTTATTATTTAAGAAAATTTTTCCTCCTTCAACATTTTGTTCTCCAATACACATTGAAAATAAAGTTGTTTTTCCGCAGCCATTAGGACCCAATACACCTACACATTCTCCAGGAAAAACCTTAAGGGAAAGTTTTTTTAAAATTGGCCTGCCACTAAAAGATTTACTAACGTCTTTAACCTCAAAAATTGGTTTGTCTTTTTTAAATTTTAAAATTCTAAAACCCTTTTTCATTTTAAATTCAAATTAGCATTTATTTTACCGTCTTTAGAAGAGGCAATATTTAATGTTTGTTTTTTTATATCAAATAAAAGTTTATCTGCAAACATAGTTCCCCTGATATCTTTAATTTTGACCTTATCAGAAATCACAAGATAACTTTCAGAATTGGAATATTCAGCTTTTTGAGCAAAAAGATTGCTCCCTTCATAACTTGCTTTTACGTTACCTTTAAATTTCATATCAAGGGTTTTATTGTTATATATCCCTGTATCAGAAAAAACACTTAAGATAGTACCATCTTTGAAATAAAAAATTGCCTCCACTGATTTCATATTCACCATTTCTGCATTCATTTTTTCATTAAACGCTTCTTTAGATTTAAGAATATATCTGTTACCTGCGAGGTCTAGTCCAGAATATTCTATATTAAAAAATATATCTCCATCAGTTTCTTCTTTTTTTAGTTGTTGATTAATTTTTTCCTGTGTTTCTTTGGTAATTATTTCGACGTCACCTGTTTTATTCAATCTTGAATACGTAAATAAAATTATTATTGCACCAATTATCAATAAGGATAACTGAATAATGATTAATTTTTTCTTTCTTTCCATCATCTGATCCCGCTTTTCAAAAGAAAATGAATATGAATTATTCCTTTTAATCTTTTATTTGTTCTTTTAAACTCTTTGTCAGAAACTACTAATAGACTTGTAATTTTTCTTTCGTTCATGATTCCTAAAGCCTTAGAGGCAGGCATATTTTCGTTGACCATAAGAGGTTTGTTTGTCATAAATTTATTTAGCTTTTGATTAGCTGAATAATTTTTCAATTCTCTTCTTAAGTCACCATCCGTCACTATCCCTTTAATAAAATTCTTTTTAGTAATTACAATAATTCCAAGTTTTTTTTGATTCATTACTTTTAAAGCTTCTTTGAAATTTCTTTTATAATTTATCACTGGCATTTTTTTTCCCATTATCATTATATCTTTAGCAAGAAGTAATGAATTACCTATATTTCCACCTGGGTGAAAAACTTTAAATTTTTCTTTTGAGAATTTTTTTTGGTACATAATTGTGGTAGCTAAGCAATCTCCAAGTAGCATACTAATAGAAGTGCTAGTAGTTGGCACCATACCTGTAACATCTGACTCTTTTACTTTTGGAAGGATTAACTTTATATCACTCGCTTTTAGCAAAGTACTGTCTGGTTTGGAGGCTACTCCAATAATTTTAATATGAAATCTATTAGCATATTCGATCATGTTAGAAAGTTCAGAAGTGTTTCCAGAGTAAGAAAAAATAATTAGAATATCTCTTTTTTCTATTTGACCCATATCTCCATGTAATGCTTGAGCAGGGTCACAAAAAAAACTTGGAATACCAACACTAGAAAAAGTTGCAGATATTTTTCTTGCAATTAAACCCGATTTACCAATTCCTGCAAAAATTACCTTCCCTCTACAATTTAAAATTAAGTCAACTGCTTTTACAAAACTTTTATTAAAAATTTTTTTTATTTTTGAAAGTTCCTTTATTTGGATACTTGCTGATCTCTTTGCTAAATGTATATAGTTTTTTTTAATCATTAATGCTCAAAAATATCTTCTCTAAATCCCTTTTGATCTAATTCAACCCTTGTATCTAAAAAAGCAAGACATTTTTTAAAAATATCCATTCTATTTTCACGAATGAGCATATTCTCCAATTCAAATTTTATTTTGTGCAAATAAATCACATCATTTGCAGCATATTCTAATTGTTTGTCTGTAAGTTTTTCTAAATCTTTATTCCAATCACTGCTTCCGTATTTTTTGTCTATAGATTTATTGCAAAATTCTTGAACTAGATTTTTTAAACCATGAGCATCAGTATAAGTTCTTACAATTTTTGAAGCTATTTTTGTATCAAATATATTTTTAACTTTACATTTTAAAAAATATTCAAGAGCGTTTTTATCAAATCTCAAAAAATGTCCTATTTTTAAAATTTTATCATTTTCAAGTAATGAGACTAGGTTAGGTGCTTTAAAGTGATCTTTGTTAGGTTGAATAATAAATACATTTTTGTCCTCATCACATATTTGAATAAGACTTAATTTATCTCTTTCTGGAATTTGCAGGCCAGTAGCTTCTGTATCAATTGCTATACTAGTTTTAAATGAGTTGGCTACATCAGGTGTTATGTCCTCTTTAATCTTAGTTATTTTCATATTATAAGTTTAAATACCATGAAAAATCAAATTTGCACAATTTTAGGTGGTGGAGGATTTATAGGTAGATATCTTGTTCGAAATTTGACCAAGAAAAACTACAGATGCATAATTACTACCAGAAAAGCCTTTCAAAAAGGCTATTTAAAGACTCAAGCTACTCCTGGGGCAATAGAATTAATCGATTGGAATCCTAATAACTTTTCTGAATTAAAAGATGCAATTAAAAATTCAGATGTAGTTATTAACCTCATTGGCATTCTTTATGAAACAAGAAAACAAAAATTCTATAATATTCACTCCAAAATACCGGAGGCAGTTGCAAAAATTTGCTCTCAGTATGATGTAAAAAAATTTATTCATGTTAGCGCTATTGGAGCAAACGAAAATTCTAAGTCTCTTTATCAAAAATCAAAATACCAAGGTGAGGTTAGCGCACTCAAAAATTTTGAAAATACAATTGTTTTAAGACCAAGTGTAGTTTGTGGTTCTGAAGATAACTTCACAAATTTATTTTCTAAGCTAAGCTTTCTACCTCTCATTCCAGTAGTAAAAATTAATTATAAATTTCAACCTATTCTCGTAACGGATGTAGCAGATGCAATAGTTAGGGCTATTGAAGAAAAAAAAAATGAAGGTAAAATTTATGAATTAGGTGGGCCAAAAATAATAAGTTTTGGCGAAATGGTAAAATCAATTTTGGCAAAAATAAATAAAAAAAGGTTTGTTATTGAAATGCCAATGCCTATTGCTAAAATTCAGAGTAGTATTACCGATTTTTTGCCTATTCCTCCAATTTTAACCAGAGATCAGTGTGAAATTTTATCTGAAGCGGATAATATTGTATCAAATAAATATTTAACAATTAAAGATTTAGATATAAACCCGTCTGATGTAGAGGAAGCTATGAAAAAATGGTTGTGGAGATATAGAGATGGCGGTCAATTTGCTAAAGCACAATGAAAAGTATAAGTTTATTTAGTGGATATATTTATCTAATAAC
>MDSZ01165575.1_pt1 | contig 12343 bp, 16 predicted proteins | sample 811201 | NCBI WGS metagenome assembly MDSZ01 (sample SAMN05326647, study PRJNA326480) | marine metagenome | isolation source: seawater | place: Indian Ocean: North | collected 2010
AATAAATACATTTTTTTTATCTTTTTTTTTATCTTTATCTTTAAAAATTTGATTTAATATTATTTATTAAATTAAATATGACAACTCAATCCAACGATACTGATTTTACTAATATAATGAATTTCATATGCTACCTTTTAAAAACTTTTCGCAATGCGATTTGCATGGGATTGGTATTGTTATGGATAATAACTATTAATTCATTCCAGAAACCAATTACAGGTAATAGAGCACAAGCGCATATGTTTGATTTAATGATTATTCTTTATATTCTACTTCCATTAACATTTATTTTACTATCTTCATTTGTTATTGAATGTATTTTTAAAAAACCGAAGACTTCCAAAGAAAAGATATATACTCCTGAATTCCCTTTTCCTCATTTTCATCAAGAACCTAATATTTATCAAGAACCTAATATTCATATGAAAACTGAATTTAAAAATAAAGATGAAGATATTGATTGGAAGAATCTATATGATCATACTGAAAAAGAAAATAATGATCTTAAAGCTAGAGTTAAACGTCTAGAAAAGCTTTTAAATATTTCTAATAAAGCTTATTATGAACTTCAAAAATTTAATACATAATAAATTATTATCTTTAATTAACAAAAATTTTTTTTTTATCTTTTTTTAAATTTGATTTTATTAATTTTATTTAATTAAATAAATGCAAAGATAATATGACATATGATTACAATGTTTTAGAAGTCGATCGCACGGATGACGAATCAACTAATAATCTATTAAGAAAATATAATAAATTATTAAAATCATTTAAAAATAATCCTACAAAAGAGAAGCTAGATAGGATAAATAATATAAAGGAGATATTATATCCACCAACTCCTTTTATTAGAGAAAAAACGTTTACTAATAAAAAAATAATTGCTAATTTTATGAGATATATTCGTAATGATGAAATTTTGAGAAAACAATTAGATGCTAGGATATTTACATGTTATATTTTATTATCAAATTTATTTCCAGATGAAGTTGTTAAAATGATAATTAAGATGTGTAATTTTAATATTAAGGGTTTTGTTCTAGATATACCAAAAGATATATATATATTTTCAAGATTATATTATAAAAATAATGAAAAAAAAGAAAAAATAATTGAATCATATAAAAAAAACAAACAGATAACAAATCTTATTAAAAATATTCATTCTATTAAAAAAAAACAATAGAAATTTTAAATATTTTCTTGTATATTTTCTGAACAATTTATCATTTTTTCTCTTAAATAACATACAAAAGTTAATCTAGTATAATCAGTATAAATTCCTTCTGTTCCGATGTTTGGATTATCAAAAAATACTTTTTCTAATTTTTGATTATGTTTTTTATCTTCATCGGTTTCATATATTTTTGTATTGGCATGATATTGATGAACATCCATAGCTAAGAAATCACCACTGCGAACATCAACAGCAACTCCAAATTGAGGTAAGATTGTATATCCGCCATGATATAATCCTCTTTCTATTACAACAAGATTACCGAATCCTTCTTTATAATCACCACCATCTTTATGGAGAGCAGTTCTAAAATTTCTATTAATTGTTATAGTTGAAAAGCATGTTTCGGGAATAGTATAATTTTTTTTTATATTTGCTCTTTCATATTGTTTTTTATAACAATCAGGAACTAATTTTTGATATAATTTATCAATTTTTTGAATGAAGGGTAATCCTTCTTGATATTTTTCATAATTCATTTTTGTAAAATGAGTTAAGCGGCAAGGTAAATTAAATATTTTATTTCCTGCTTCGAAGTATCCAACTGGATTAGATAAAACTTGATTATTAACTTGCATTGTAGAAGGGGTCCCATCTTTTTTTAAATAATTTGTAGCCCATTTTTTGGTATTAACTAATGTTCTTTGTTGCCAATATTTATTTTCTTTATTGATAGGTCCAGCAGATGCTCCACGACCTCTACTGGGTTTAGCTAAATCTTTGTATGATTTCCATCCTAAATGAATTTCGGATTGAGTAAATACATTTTTTCTAAATTTTAATAATAATTTTTCATTATTTTTTTCATCTAAATAATAAACATCAACATTTGAATTAATCAAAGGATATTTCATATAAGATTCATCTATCCATTCTCCTTTTAATTTTTTGATATCATCATCCGAAATGTATTTTTTTACAATTAATTTTTTTATTTTTGGCATTTATTATTAATAAGATAAAAAATTATAATAATTAAAACAATTATAATTAATAAATAAATTTTTTTATTTTTTTTATTTGAATATAAATCTTTATATATTTTTTTTACTTTATCATAAGATAAAACTTTTTTATTATTTTTTATATTAACTTCATTATGAATATCTACTAACCAATTAAATAATGAATCTTTATTATTCAAAGCATTATCTAATGAATATTTTTGTAGGTTTTCTTGATAATGTTTTTGACATTTTTCACATGGTATTGTAAATTGTAATGATTCAAAAAAAATTTTATAATTTTGTTTATCTTGTTGAGAAGGATTATCCGGATAATGTAAAGTAATACTATGTAAAAATTTCCACCCTGCTGGTCCCCATATTTTTGGATTCATTTATATTATATAACATAAATATTATTAAATAAAAAAATGTTTCAAACTTTTCTTTATCTTCTAAATTATTTAGATAAATTTCTCTTGAATATTCATCTCCAATATACATTTCAGAACCAATTAAATAATTATATGAAAATGTATTAATAAATTCATCATATTCTTTTTTTTTTATTATATAATTATCTTCTAATGTATAAATTAAATATATTAATAAGAATTGTAAAATATATTGTGAATAATTAATATCTTTTATTTTATTTATATTTTTATCAAATGATTTAGATATTTTATCAATTTTTTTTAATGTTTTTTCTATCTTATCAAAATTCCATTTCATTTATTACTTAAAATATATAAAAAATTTTTTTGCGTCTAATATTTAAAGAATATTTATATTATAATATAAAATGACAGATTTAAAATTAATTACAAATGATACTTTACATGAAATTGTTCCCAAGTATATAACTGATTATGATATCCAAATATCAAATTATGAAGATATGATTGAAACAATTTTAAGAATGGTTAAAGATAAATATTGGTTTAATATGGATAGGAATTTATTAAGATCATTTATGGAAGATTATACTTATATGTGTTGTCCAGATGATGATATTAATAAAGATCGCATAACGATGATGTTTGAAGATTCTGAAGATGAGGAAGAATCGGAATCAGAGGATGAGAATTCTAATTTAATGGATGAAACATTTAAAAAAATAATGGGTGATCCAGAATTACTTAAAATGGCTCTTCAAAATTCAAATGTTCCTAAACCGGATTTTAATAATATTCCACCAGAATTATCTGCATTATTTAATAATACGAATATTTTTAATAATTTATTAAATCCAAATCAAGAATCTGGAGAGACCCAGGAAACTCCTACTGATGAAACTCCTACTGATGAAACTCCTACTGATGAAACTCCTACAGAAACTCCTACTGCTGAAACTCCTACAGAAACTCCTACTGCTGAAGAGCCTGTATCTGAAATTTCACCTTAAACAAAGATAAAAATCATCATTAGCTTTTTGAAATTCAATTCCTCCGGGAAATATTTTACATTGTGAAGGAGGTAATAAAACAAATTCTTTAATAAATTCTTTTTTTTTTTTATAAAATTTTGGTGGTATATAAGTTTTATGAAACCAATATTTTCTCCAAAATCTTTGTATTCTTCTAGACATTATATAATAATATATTGTATAGCAAGCATTAATATTATTTTTTCTAAAATGTAATTCAATAGCAGTTTCATCAAAAATATTTTTAATTTCAGTATCAATGCCAGAATTTAATAATTCAATAATAATATCTTCATCGAAATGACAATGTAAAGCAGTATTTCCTAAATGATTAATTTGATTTATATTAATTAAATTATCAACTTTAATCTTACGGATGTTTTTAATTGTTTTTGGTGTAATATTTCCTTTAAATAATATGGTTTCAAAATTTTTATCAACAATTGGGGTATTGATTCCCTCATTTTTTAAATATAATAACATATTTAATAATGTTTCATTTTTTTGTAAGAAAACTGGAAGTGTTTTAATATCTTTTTCATAATAAGGATCATAACCACCATCAATTAACATTTTAATATATATTCCACTTTTAACTAAATTAACTGATTTAAATGTTTTACTATAATTAATTCTAACATTGTTATATAAAAGATAATTCATTGCATTTGGATCTTTTTTAAACCATAAACAATTACAATTCATCACATCTAAATGATTCATATTAGCTCCTCTTTTAACTAATAATTTTATAGTTTCTAATGATGTTTGAAAAAATATTGGTGTTTGTTTTAAACAATTTTCTAAATTCGGATTACCACCTTTATCCAATAAATACTTCATTTCTTCAGGCGTTTGTTCCAAATGTAATAATGATTTATTATTAAATAAATAATTAATATTAACATTTTGTAATAATTTTATTAATACATTTCTATCTCGTTTATCTAAATAATCAATAAATAATTGATGAATGTTCTCCATATAATATTAATATTTAATTAATATTTAATTAATATTAATTCAAATTTAAATCAAATTTAAAACTATAATTTAAGGTTTTTGATATTATTTAATTATCACTTAAATAGATAAATAATATTTAATATCTTTTTTTTCTATGATTTTTTAAAGTATTTTTCCCTTTTTTTCCTTTTCTGGTTCTCCCTTTTTTTTTAGTCAATCCACCGCCGCTCCCCTGCCGCTTCCGCAAGTCCTCCGCCACCGCCTTCCAATTTTCGGCTTGGGCCGCCATCTCGAATGCTTGCCTCAGGTCCGATGGCAGCTGATCGACACCGGGGGTTTTTTCTATTGATTTCGCGAGGTTGATAAAATTCTGGTCGTATGCCCATCCCCCCTTTTCACTTATTTTTTCAATTTCTTGCTTCAGGATGTATTTACCAGCTTGCAATAAAAGGTTCTTCATGGTACTTCCATCTTTAAACTTTTTTATGGACGTTTCCAAGATGGGATTTAGGTCTGGTATTTCTGCTTCATAAAACTCGTCACTATCTCTATCTTTGGCTTGAGCCCTGACTCGCGCAGCAAAGTCGGCTGCTATTTTTCCCGTGGGGGAGGTGGCGAAGGCTGCTATTGCTGCCTGACTATCAACAAAATATTTTCTATCAAATCCAGTTCTATTTGTACCAACAGGATTAGCATTCTGGTTTGCAAGTCTAGGCAATTCTATATAAAATGATTTAATATTTGTAGTTATAAAGTAATCATCATCGGTAAGTTCACATAATAAATTACAAACAATACCATCTTCATATAATCCACTTCCCATTAATTCTGAAAAAAAACTTAAAGGATTAAGACCAGCCAGACCCGGGATTGCCCCTAAATCTATATCGGGTAAGAAAGGAATTTTCTTTATAAATCCAGTTACGGCATGTTCTAAAACATTACTAAACATATAACTGCTTGCCCTTAAGGCGCAGTTAGTATTATCTTTATCATTTAAACATTTACTCATTTTTCTTATTATATTATCTTGTATAATATTACCTTTATCATCAAATGGTTTAGAAATTTTAAAAGAAGTATTATAAATACTACTCATTTTATAATCGGCGTCTATATCTTGAAAATTATTAGTAGAATTACAAAAAACATTCTGACTAATATTAGTCAACAAATCAAACGTAGTAATTGTTATAATTTCATTAAAGTAATCATCCGTTAATATAATATCCGTATAATATCTATACTGATTATTTATAGTTGACAAAAATATATAATTAAATAATTTACTTATATTATCCGGTGTGATGCCTTGCACTGGGGCGGCGATCGCCAAAAGCTTAGACGCCGCCGCCTCCTCAGAGGTCTGTTTCGGCTTTTCTCCGAACGCAAACGGGAACCAAGATGTTTCTTTTACTGCGGTGTCATCTCCTTTCACTTCGTCATCGGCGATGGCTTTATCCTGAGTAATTTGTATGATTTTGTTTAACAAATTATTATTATTCTGCCAATTAGCATTTGAAATAATTATATTATTCAATAATTTTGACTGTAAAATCATAATCATGTAAATTTTATTAATTAGAATTGTTTTTGCTAAATTAGTAAAATTTTCTAAATATTCTCCAGAAAATTCCTTTAAAAATAATCTTGGCATAGATTGATAATATTTTAAAAATCTTCCCTTGGTCGAGGGATCCTGCGATTTTTTAAAAATTAATAAAAGATCTATAGATTTTAATAACATTCCTCTGATTTGCAGTTTCTGCGTTTCTTCCCACGCCTTCTCCGCTGCCTCAGCCGCCGTGGTGTCCTCGGTGATGGTTTTTGTTACGTATTCATTAATTTTTGTCATAAAATTTGCCGCGTTCAACGCAGTGCCAACACTATCCCCTGTAAAATATTTATTACTTTGAATTACAATTGGTGATTGCGTTGCATATCGTGGATCATATGTAGCTTTCCGCGTTTCTTTATTTGCCGTCCATCCTCCCCTGCCGTGATCGCTGTCGGAGGAGACCGCCCCTCCGAATAATGATTGAATGTTATTTAAAAATAAAATATTTTCTGCTAATATAAGATCAACCAATTTATTTAAAGGGTCAACTTTAGAACATCTCGTACCGTCGCAGTAGTGTGCATCGCTCTTTCGTCTGGCTTCATCGTATATGGATTGATTCAAAGTTCCGTCCATTTTTTCATCTTTAAGAATACTAAAAATTAGGTCTACATTTGTTTTGATAGTGCGATATGTATTAATTAAATCACTACCATAAAAACCCGTTTTAAAATTAAAAGCAGGAAACTGTTTTAATGATAAAAAATCCTTCATATTTATTATAAAATATATTTTTTTTAAATTAAAATTCTTAATTTAAAACTATATTTATATATTAATTATTATGATTAAAAATATTGAACCATTACCATTAAAACTAAAATCGTATTCATCTGTATCTAATTTATATTTTAAAGATACATGTGGTGTAGCATCTAATTACCTTATTTATGATAAAAATAAAAAAACAATTTTAGATTATGGTTCAAGTAGACCAAATGGGTTTGGATTATCAAAAATTTCATTTCATGCAGAGGAATTAGCAATAAAAAAATGTAATTTAATTAATAAAAAAAATATAGAAATTTATATTTGGAAATATAATAAGAATGGTAGTATAAAACCATGGTATTGTTGTAAATCTTGCACTAAATTAGCATATAAATATAATTATAATAATAAAATATTTACATTTGATAAAGATACGAAAATATCAGCAATCACCGATGAACCGAATATATCTTTGGGAAATTTAATGCGACATTGATATTTTTTAAAATTTAAAATATATTATAAAAAAATATGAAATATTTATAATTATTGCATGCAATATCTATAATAAAGATAATTATTTAATTGATTTTAATAAAGATAAATATTTATCTTTTAATTTTATCTCAAAAAAATTTGAACTTAAATTGATTTTTTTGTCATATTCCCAATCATCAAAAGCAAAGAAAGCAAAGAGAAAGCAAATAAATCTATATATCAAATATCTAAAGAAGAAAGAAGAATATGGCCGAACTTACTCGCACTTCTACTGTAGCTCCAGTCGCTCCAGTAGAGACGACCCAATCCACTTCTAAGTCCGACAGCTTGGATGTGAATTCTGCGGTCGCGAAGGTTCCATTAGGTTTCGATTCTAGTGGAATTGGCGTCTTTCTTGGACCCAAGGCATCGCTTCTAAAGAAGTTTGTTCTGAGTCCTACTCGGAGTGAGTTTCCAGATGCTAAGTTTCAAGTTAAGGTATTTACCGAAGAAATCGGAGCTAGCCAGGTGGTTTTTGCTGCTATATTCCTCGAAGGGCAAATGGAAGCTCTCCATCCTATGATGGATCGCATCAAGAAGCATGCTTTCATAACTGAGAAGAAGCTATCATCCAAGGCTAGGGAGGAGAAGGACGCAGCCGATGGCATGTCCACTTTCGTTATCAAGACCCGAATGGAGCATTTTCGCATCGCCAAGTTTATCGGGCGAGAGGGTAACAACATCTGCAAGATTGTATCGAAGATTAATGACCTCCCAGAGGTTGTAGGTAATCGCACTAACGTCAACATCCAGAAGGAGCGTTTTGTTAACCGAAAGAACTGCTTCTTTTATATCTTGGACAACGACGAGACGACTGACGAGCATGTTCTCATTACCATCAAGACTATTACTAAGAATCGCAAGACTACTTGGAATGCTATTCTTGAAGCGGTTAAGTCCGCCATCAAGCCTCGCACTGACTACAATTCGGACTACTTGAACTCTGGTCCAGATGTAGATTTTCTAGGTGGTTTCGGAGGTTCATCTACATCACCTTTTGGAAGTCAACCTCTTGAAACATCCAATGAACCAGATTCTCCATCAGCTCGCCCTTCATCTCCATCATATAACCCCAACTCAGAAGATGATACAATTGAAGGTTGGTAAGAAATAGTTATAGTATTTAGTAGTAATTAATTAATATATAACAAATTTTTTTTTTGTATTATAAAAGATAATCAAAACTAATTCTGTAAAATAGTAAAGTATTATCTTTATTCACTTGAACTTCATAATAAAATTCATTAATAGATTTACTTTTTTTATATAAATTTGGATTATTGTAAATATATGGTTTAAATACATAATTATCTTTATTATACATATTAAATTGTAATTCTATTCCGAAACTACTAAAATATTCCTTCATTAATAATATATTTTCTATTTGTAAAGTAGATATATCTACTTTATTATCTTTTCCATAAATAAATTTAAGTCCTTCTACAAAAATTTGTAATAATTGTTCATATATATGTTTATTAATATTATCATTAGAAGTTCCTAATTCTAATTTAATAGAATTTTTTTCTTTTGGTTTGTTTCCAAATACATAATCTATGAATGGGTCATCATCATCATTTTTATATTCCGTAGCTTCATTTTCCATTTAATTAAATATTTATATATATATTTTAAATAATTTAAATAATTTAAAATAATTTGAAACTATTTAAAGAATAAATTTAAATAATTATTGTAATATTTAAAGAATGGACAAAAACTTGCGAATGTCAACAATGACAATTGTATCCAGTCTATCAACTAATATAGATTTATTAAATTTATATGATAATTTTAATATTAATGATATAATTAAATATATAGAATGTTGTAAAAAAGAAAATAATGAGAAAAATATTTATTATAAAGGATTTGCTGAAAAAAATAATAAAAAGAAAAGAAAAGAAAAAACTAAAAAGATATTCTTTAATCAATTAACTATACATTTATTTATTGATAAATTAATTAATATGAAGGTATTTAATAATGGTAAATTACAATTAACTGGAGTAAAATCTGAAGAACAAGGTTTAAAATGTATTAATTATTTAATTGATAATATAAAAAAAATTGATAGTATTAATGATAATAAAATATTCGATTCAAAAGATATAAATATATTAAATTATGATATTGTATTAATTAATTCTGATTTTGATTTAGGTCATGACATTGAAAGAAATGACTTATTTAACAAATTAAGTGAAAATGGATATTTCTCTACATTTGAACCATGCACTTATCCAGGAGTTAAAATTAAATACTATCATAATAAAAATAATGAAAAAGATGGTATATGTAATTGCAATAGAATATGTAATGGAAAAGGTAATGGCGATGGAGATGGTGATTGTAAATCAATAACAGTCGCTGTATTTAAAAGTGGCAAAGTATTAGTAACTGGAGGTAGAAATTACAATCATATTAATATTGGATGTAATTTTATTAAAAATTTTATTAATTTTTAACAATAATATATATATATATATATATATGAACTATTTAGTATTTATTTCAATTATTGTTGTTTTTTTATTATATTTAAATTATAAAAATAATAAAATTAACGAAATCGTTGTTTTTTCAATTGATAAAAATATAAATAAAAAACATAAATTAATTAGATTATTAGATAATATATCTTCGGCAGATAAATTATATTTAAAAAATATTAAAAATAGATGGATTTATAATAAAAATACAATAGATGAAGATATTAAATTAAAAATATTACACATATTAAAAATAATAATAAAGAGTATAGGAAGTATATCAAATAGTGATTTTTTTATAAAATCAATAGAAAACGTTTATGCAATGCAAGATGATGAAATGAATGTTAGATTAATAATTGATTCATTTATTTATGATGTTAAAAATTATTATACAATAAGAATAACAACAGATGTAGTAAAAGTTAAAGATACAATATTTATTAATTATTTAGATATTGATGAAAGTTCTGTAAATAATATTATTAATAAATATGATGTAAAATACGAATCACAAGGTATATTATCAAATTATAATATGTTTAATGAAGATATTGAAGAATTATTAAATAATTATTATAATTCAAATTATAATACAATTGGAATTGATAAGAATACATTTTTATCTGCTTATACTGATCTAAGCAAAACATTTACATTAAATCAATTATCATTATATTATTTACCAGCGAATACTCCTGTGCAAGATTCACCAGCATTTTGTAGAAAATATAATAATAATAAATGGAATACAAATGGAATTTTACAATTGGAGGATTATTGTGAATCAGATTGTATTTTTAATACAAATACTGGTAAACCATATCCAAATGTTCCATATGATGCTCCAGGTGTTGTTACAAAAAGAATATATAATAATTTAAATCATAGAAGATTAAAATAAAAAAAAAATATTTAATAATATAAATGTTATTAAATAATATTAATGATATAAAAAATTCAGATATTGAAAAAAAAGAGAAAAATGTATTATATATTGAATTAGCAGTATTAGTTCTTATAAAATTAATACTATTAGCAGTTGTTGCTAAATTTTTATGGCCATTAGTAATGCCTAAATTATTTTCAAATATTAAGATTAAAAATCCATCATTCCTTCAAATTTTAGGATTATCTGTTATTTTAACAATATTAATTTAAATTATTTTTTTGCGATCAATACAATAATCAATCCATTTAATTTCAGGTTTTTCTAAATTATAATAATTATATATTTCTAACATATTATTTAAATTTATTTTTTGATCATTTTTGAATCTTGATATATAAAATAATATATCTTCTATTTTACTATTTTTATTTAAATATTTAATAATTATTTTTTTTCCAATATCTATTAAATATATCATACTTGACCATTTATAATGAGTTGTAAATAAATAATTTAAATATCTATAAAATAATTCATATTTATCTTTTGATAATATATTTTTATTATGAATATAACATTTCCCATTATTCATTAATAAAGATTTATTCTTACATTTTAAACCTTTTTTTGTTTTACATATACAATTTATTTTACCAACACCTGATGAACACATAATTCTAATATTTTTTTCATAATTATCTTTATAAGGATATTCATTATCATAATTCATAGTTCTACATAAAGGACAATTAATAAAAATACTTCCATGATTAATACTATAATCACGAAAACATATATAATGTATTTTATGATTACAACTTAAAGTTTTTATTACATGATTATCTTTCATTTCTTGCAAACAAATGCAACAAGTCATATATATCAAATAATAATTTATTAATTAATTTTAAATATTTAAAAAAAAATTTGATTTATTTTATTTTATTTAATAAAATAATTATGATTCGCAATTTCGTTCGTCAATCTCAACCTTGGACAAAAAATGTATCTCCCACATTGGGTAGATGGAAAAGACAAGATAATATTGTAAAAAAAATTGATTTTGCAAATTATGATAATTGTGGTGATACAGTTTGTGGTAATTATGCAAAACAATTATCAAAATCTTCTGAAAAACCAACTAAAGATTATAAAAATATAAAAAAAAAAGATATTGATTTACTAAATTTATTTGAAGATAAATGGAATTATATTATCTCCGATTTTGAATTTAAACATAAACTTAAAAGAAAAACTTTAAAAAATTCAAAACAAGATATGATAGATGATTATAATATAAGATGGAAAACTAACCTAACAATTGAACAATACGATAAATATTTTAAATAAATTTTAATAAATTAAGATATTAATTAATAAATTTTTTTTTATTTGAAATATTAAATATGCAAAAAACACCACGCAAATCAGGTTCTAAACGATCAAGTTCAGGTTCTAAACGATCAAGTTCAGGTTCTAAACGATCAAGTTCAGGTTCTAAACGA
>MDSZ01184015.1_pt1 | contig 12343 bp, 2 predicted proteins | sample 811201 | NCBI WGS metagenome assembly MDSZ01 (sample SAMN05326647, study PRJNA326480) | marine metagenome | isolation source: seawater | place: Indian Ocean: North | collected 2010
GTCTTAAAAAAATAGACTTAGTAAATACTTGGATGGAACTTTTTACTCATGAAGTTCCTATTGAAAAGGGTAAAACTGCGGGCGGATTAACTCAAATAGCTGATGCAGTTAGTACTAAGTATAGATTCCATAAAGGTGCTTTAGGTATTTCTAGTACTGAAGGGTTTATGGTTGCCCAACAAATTTATGAAGGATTAGGGGTTACAGGAGCTCAAGCTAGACATTTGTATATTGATCCTGATTCAGATATATTTGATAGTAAAAAGCTACTACAAGAAGCCAGAGAACAAAGCGGTCTTATTAAGGATGAATTTCATGTAAGTGTTCAAGCTGCAATGCACCTACAGCATTTAAATAGAGTTATGATAGGTAGCGGAATGAAGGGAGGCAATATGACTTCATTCTTAGCTAGTCGTAAACCTAAGAACGCTATTTATGGAGCAGTATTAGAGTCACTTGGTCCTAATAATCAAAATTTTATTGGAAATGAATTGAGTAATTTATTTTCATCTTTTGAAAGATCTGCTATTTCGTCGGCAGGAGATATGAGCGGAATGCTATCCTCAGCTATAGAAAACTCTTTTGACTCAGCAACCCTGACTAAAAGAGCTGGGCTAGAAACAATGAACAAGTTTACTAGGGGATTAGTAGAAGGATTAAAGCATGCAAGGTGGACTAAGAGGGCTGCTGTAGGAATGATGGCCTTTAGTATATTAGATCCTAATACTAATTCTATCTTACTTCCTGATCAACGAGGACAGGGAGAAGAATATGACATACCTTCATTAGCAGAATTGTCTAGAGGGTATAGAAGAGAAGATGTAAAAGTAAGACATACAGCACCTCACTTATTAGATAAATTAATCAGTGCGGCGGGTTTGCCTAGTAATTATGGAACTCCAGGAAGAATAAATAGATATATACCTCCTGCTCCATCGCAAACTATGACTTATAGAACTAATAGAAGGAAAGACAGCCCTGCAGATTTGCATGAGCTAACAAGACAGTTAGGGGGAATGATTAGAAATTGAAAATTAATATAGAAATCACATTAGAACCTATTGGGTACGAGAATGATATTTCTGATTTAGCTGGATATCTTCAGATGGTTGGATCAGAGCTAACTAATGCCCGTACCTTTGTTCAAATTAATGATTATGATTTTACAGATAAGGTTTCTGTCTTTAAAGGAATGAGAAGACCTTCAAGTGCTTTTAGAGATAATTCTACAAACTATCAATCCTATTCAACTGGAACTCCGAGTGCTATAGCTCAAAATGTTAAAGAGCAAGGAAGAGGTGAAAAAATTAAAGATTTTATGTTTAATATGGGCTTTGGAGGACTTTAATGGCTAATACTCCTAATTTAACAACAGCCTCAATATCTGAATATTTAAATTCTATTAATCTTAATGCTAGTTTTAAATACAGAAAAGAGCTTTGGAATGCGCATAGAACCCACATTACAGATGATAGTGGAGCTACTAGTTATGGAAATGTAACGTACACCGGTACTTCAAAGCAAAATACACATTTTTTAAATTTCTTAAAACAAATTAACTTTCATGATCCAAACAGTCAATCAACTAATTCTTCTAATGGTAAAAATTTAATTCCTAAGGATAGACTTGGCCCTCTAATGGCTGAGTACGTAGCTAATGCAGAAGGCTACCCTGGAGCAGGAGTTGAAGGAACCATGAATGATGGTAATATGATAAATGATTACCATTTAGGGTATCAACAAATGTCAGGTAAAAACTGGCAAACAGTTTCTTTATATATCCAACACTTTGTAGAAAAAGAAGCTTCAAAAATGAATAAAGATATTTACTTAGCCCATTGGGGAGAATACAAGGATAAAGTTTTTACTGCAGCCTATAATGATTTAATTAATCACAGGGCTGGAAGAACAGATTGTCAAGAATTTCCAAAAATTTGGGGAGTAGATGAGCAAATGTTTTTCCATGCTGTATTTTTGGCTGATGGAGCATCTAAAGCCTTAAATGGAAACTTTACATTAGAGGGGTGGATAGTACACAATATATATGGAAAACTAACCTTTGCTCGCGGAACTGATTGGACTAAAGAAACTTTAAGTAGGTTATTATATCCTGGAGATTGTACGGATACCTCAGGCAATAAGTACTACAAGTATAAGAATAAACAAAGCTGCGAAGACGCAGGTAGATGTCAGATAGAGGTTAGCCCTGGTATTAAAAATTGGGTTGCAGCTTATGATAATAAAAATGATTGTAATGCTGCAGGAGGAATATGGTCTCCTCATAAATATACAAGCACAGGTAATGATAAATCTTATTGGAATTATTTACAAGCAAGTAAAGCACCTGGTTTACCTAATGATATTTCTACAGATGAAAAATTTAATACTATTTTTACAACCCAATTAACTAGAGAGTATGCTCTTGAAGCATTGGAGTTATGGGCACAGAAATTATATTTAAGAAGTACTACACTTCAAAATTTATTTCCTGCATCAGTTATCCCAGAACTCTTTAGACGACACTCTTTAAATGTGGAACCTACTATTCTAAAATTTGCTAAGCAAGACTATAAAGTCTATACCCCTAGTGGACCGGGTAACAAGCAAGCACAGCCTGTTTTGATGTCTAGCGCTTCTCCTCCACAAGGGACGGGGCCTCCTCAAGGAAATCTTACCGGTAGTTCAATTACAACAGTAACTAGTGGGGTAGTTCCAACTCCCACGTCTATACCTGCTGCAGCAACTCAATTGCATTCAGATGTATTAGAGCATTATAAAGCAGTGTTACTTAATCCTACTCATTATAGATATGGTGAGGGAATGGAAGAAAATGGAGCTTTATTTATTGGAGATATTTTATTTGCTATACCTCCTGTTTCCATGAGATTTAGCGAAACAAATCAATCTACTTCTATTCCAACAATGAGAACTGATGGCCATCCTATTTTGACGCATAATAATGGAATTCCTAGAGTAGATATTACACTATTTTTTAATGGAACTAAATCTATTAATGAACAGCTACGTCCATTAGTTTCTATGTATCAAAGAATGCCTTTTACTACTATACAAAGCCACACGGTGTCAGCTGCATGGGTAGGTAGAAGAGAAATTGAAGATCAATCAAGTCCATATGCTAAAGATGTAAAAAATAGATTTCAACCTATACCTTGCTTTTTAGAAAATTTAACTTTCTCTACTCTTCCCGGTTTTCCAAACACAGTACAAGCACACTTATCTCTTGTTAGAATGAACAGATCTCCTTATGGAGTTACAGGAAGAATGTGGAAGACATGGGAAGAAGCAGAGCTAGCAGCCAAAGAAAGATCTATTCGAACTTCTAGAGATTGTACTATTTACTCAACTCATAGAGATGAATCCATAGGTAAGGATACTTTATATATAATGGATAGTGGACAAACATCTCATAAAGTAGACATATTTGATGATATAGGAGCAAATCCTAAACTTAATCCAACGGCTTCTACTAAGTTTCCCCAAGAATCAGTTCCTTTTAAATATGCGTATAGACATATATTGATAGATGATGGTTTAGCAGATCCTGCACAGTATGGATTAAAAACCTACGTAAAGGGTACAGATTTATTTGGAAATAAAAAAGACTTAACTACCCATTGGCCTTCCTATAGAGCAGAGGATAATAAAAGAGTTTACTTAACTTATAAAGCTCCTAAAAAGTTTAGTAATCCTATGAGAAAATTTACTGAAAGACTAAATATTTTAAATCAGAATAATCAAAAAATTAGATCGATGTCAAATCAAATTCTCACAATGGATGATGCAGAATTAATGCAATTTTTTAAACCTGTATCTGAAGTTAGTTTTTATGATCTAGCTTGGAGACTAATAGATACTATTAGTGTAGTTAAAGAGTTTAATGATTTCCAAGATGCAATCAATGCAGCTTTCGGAAAACTAGTAAATCAAGTTATTCTAGATGACGCAGGTCAAATACTACCAATGTTTGGACCTGCAACAGATTTTGGGGTATGCAAAGATGAAGCAAATGATCTTTTAATGATGCAATACTCTACTCAAGGTATTTGTGAGGGGGTAGGATTTAAATGGGTACAAGATAAATTTTTTACATTTAGATCAGTAAATGATCCTACTAAAGTTTTACCTATTCCTAAGTTAGGAGCTTCTGCAAATGATTTTGTTTATGTAGACTCTACTGGTCAAATTGTAGATACCTTTGCTGAATTTGGAATGTTTATGGATGCTATACTTGGAAACACTGGAAAGTGTACAGATCCTACAGCTGTAACTAAGGCACAATGTGACAAAATATCTTCTGCTGAATGGAAAGAAAAACCTGAGACTGAAGATGAAAGATTAAGTTATTTAGAAAGAGTACAAAGAATTACAGAACCTTTAATTGAAAACTATATAACTGATCCTTTAGAAACTTTAGGATTAAATGATATTGGTTCTAAATGGAATTATGATACAATAGCTGTAGAATTATCTTGGATAGAAGATATGGAAGATGACGTTCTTTCAAATGGTAGCAGAGTAAATGCCTTAGCTATGTATTCTGATGATATAGAGCATTTACTTGAGGAAAATCAACACCAAGAAAGAACTTTAAATGTTAATAGCGCACATCCTTATCATTATCAATTTCAATCTGTAATACAATCTATTACTTATAATTATGGGAATGCGGTTACTCCTCATTTTATAACTGGAAGTAATATGCCTGTATATCAGCATATGGGAGTATCGAACCCAACAGCTACAATGGTTTTACGAACAAGAGATGAAAGATTCTTAAAAATATTAACAGATATGAGAGAAGCATTACAAGAAGTAGGACAACAAATGCTTGCTGGAAATTTTGAATTAGCTGGACTAGGAACTGTAGATATTACTGGAAACTTAATGGGACACGGCTCAGATCGAGTTATTGATAAAAATATATTAGGTCAGAATGCAAATATGGGGATTGCTGCAACAGATGAACTATCTGGGTTCTTACTTAACTCAGTTGGGTTATCACAAACTTCTATAGAAAATTTAACTATGAGAAGTATAGAAGGACAACCAGGGTGGTGGGAAGTTACTATAGACTTTATAGGAAATAATCAGAATATTAGAATATTAGAAATGATGGATGAAATAGGCGTAACGTCTATACCAGCGGATTTGTTTGCTTATATGGAACACTTTTTTCCATGTCACAAAATTGATCTATCTTTTTTACGAAAATACGTCTCTTTGCATGCAAAGGACACAGTTAAAAATGATATAAAAAATTATAATGAGGAAATTGAAACTTGGGCAGATCAGTATACTGAGGTAGAAGATACTCCTGATGAGGATAAAGACATAGTTCAATTCGAATGGGCAGGAGATAAATATAATAGAGACGATATGTTAGCTCAATTAAAACATGCTATAAAAGACTATGAAAGTAAAGTAAATAAATTACTCAGTGATTCTTCAGGCGTTTTACTTGATCTACTAATACTAGGTGATTCAAATGTTAGTGTGCATGTGGATGGTAGTGGAACTATCGGCTTTAATATTACTGGTAAAAAATGGGCAGATATTGGAGATTATAATACAGGTTGCTATATTAAAGATAAAGTTAGAATCTATGGTAATGCAGGCATATTTGGCGGCAGAAGTTATATAGAATATCCTGGATTTTTATCTGGTCCTATGGCACCCAATACCTACGATTTCTTTGTGCTGGGCTATGACATGAAGAAGCAACCTTTTGGATTTCCTATAGATGAAAATCTATGTAGAGATGGGGAAACTTTGTTTAAGCAAACTAAGTATTATTTTGACTCTCAGGGTATCCATGGAGATCTAGCAGGGTTTAAAAAACACGAATATAATGATAATTATTGGGGAAAAAGCGGAGGATGCTGGGATGACTATGCTGGATCAGGTAAGAATACTAACCTAGGATGCAACGGTGGTTACTTTAATACGGAATGGAGAGAAAAAGAAAAAATGACCCAGCAAGGTCTTTATTATCAAATTCTTAAACCAATGCTTGATCATATGAATTTGAATTTAGATCGAATGAGAGTTTTTGATGATAACATGGCTAAGGATCCTGAGTGGGCGGAAGCACATCCAGAAACTTGGAGAATTTCTGGAGCTTTAGAATCCTATTATAAAGATTATATAAAAAATGTAATGTATATGCTTTCTAGTGTTGCTCAAGGAAAGAGTAGAAGTGTTTTATTCGATGCTAGAAGTAGGGTTTTATTTCCAGGCTATAGTACTGACTCAGATACAATTAAAACTGTAAATATTAGCGATCAAACTATTATAGCACAGTCAATGGTTCTTGCTAACCAAATAAGAACTGTGTTTTATTATTTATTGCATAGAGAAGATTTTAGAGAATTTATTGATACTCAATTAGCCCCTAGAAATGCCGCTCTAAAAGAGTTAGTTGAAATACTACAAGGAGATATTATAGATATTGACGCGACTTATGCGGATATAGATGCAAAGATTATAGGGTATAATGATAAAGCGGCATGGAAAACAGAAATTCAGAAGTTAATAGATCAAATTAAGTCCACTGCTACTTTCTTAGACTCAAGCACTGCAGCAGTAGATACTGCATACAGAGATTTTATACATGAACTAAATGCAACAATAGGAAAAAATCATCCTGATTTAAAATTACCAACTATGTTATCAGAGAAAACAGGACATAGATATATTTCTCCTGGCTTTCCTTTTGTAGATGATGACTATGATTTAGATTTAATTGAATTTTCAAAAATAGCTGATCAGTTAAAGCTATCAACTTTTGCTCAACTTGCTGCGATTACTTCTGGAGATTTTGAGTTATATTACTATGAATTTGAAAATATGCTTAACGATGCTGGCAATGATGCTGACGATGCCCTAAGTAAAATTATAGTACAAAGCTTTGATGGAACAAATCCAAGAGATGTAAAAATGGCTTTAAAGCATATGCCAGCTGCCTTAAAAGAGGGTACTTGTTCAGGCATGAGTGGAACTGCATATGAAACTGCTTTAGCTGCGGGGCATGGACATGCAGAATTAAAAGATGCTTGTACTAAAGATAATGGAACATGGAATGAAAAATTTACATTCAAACATTTATTAAATAATTTTAAAGAAACTAAAAAGCTTAAAGATAGAATAGAGCAAGCTCGTCAATCTGGAGATCCAAGCACATTAGAAGATCAAGAATTTTTAGTACCAAGTAAAGAAAAAATAATGTCTTTAATGTCTACTACAGCTATGCTTGATTATTCTATAACAGTTATATACGCCTCAAAATGGTTATCTCAAATATCAAATGCAGTTGGAGGTAAGTGTAGTGGTGCAAGTTACACCACTAAAGAATCCTGTGAGGATAATGGCGGAACTTGGACAGCATCAGCTAAATCAAACTCACAACTACAATCTGATTTAATCAATATTGCCACTAACTTACAAGATGAGTTACAAACCTATAATTTTAATACTGATAACTTAGGATCCGTTTTTCAGGATGCTATACTAACTCCTTATGCAAGCTTACCTGGAGGTCAAGGATTAGAAATTAGTTCAGGAGATGCAAATAAAATATCAGAACTAGGATTAGCGATTGCAGAAGAAGTAGGTAAGAAAAGAAAAGCTGCTGCAAGTATAGCAACTATTCATGCTACAGGAAATTGGCCTGCATTTTTAAACTACTTTGGTATTGGAGATGTAACTAGTGTTAAAAAAAGCATGGAATTAAAAAATCAATTCCAACAACAAATTCAAAATAAACAAAGAAGTAGTATGGACAGGGCGTTTCCTGCATTTAAAATATTTTTTATAGAAGATGATCAATACAGTTGGCAAGCTTTTGATGATTTTTATACTTATGATGCAGCTAGCGAAATAACAATAGTTGAAAGCAAACATGCTGCTAGTAAAACTGCAGTAATTAAATTATCAAATGTTACTAATGCTTTAACAAATGAACAATTAAATCTTGTAAATGAAACCTCAGCTACTATGCCTGGAGCACTAATGAGGCTAAAAGTTGGTACAAAAATTATGATACTAATTGGATATGGGGCAGATTATAGACAATTACGTATGAAATTTAAAGGGGCAATAACAGAAATGAAGGCTGGCCCTATTTTAGAATTAACAGCCCAATCATGGGGAGCTGGTCTACTAAACACAGTGGGCTCAACTCAAGGAGTTAAGTATAGCGCTACGCACAGTGCGACTTCTTTAGGCGCAGCAATCTTAGATGTAATTGCACAAACTCCTGGATTATCTGGATTAGGAAGATGGGAGATGAGAGATTCTTCTTTGAATAGTCAAGCTAAAGTAGATGAATCTGCCTTAAAGAGTATTTATTATGCACGTGCATTAAACAGTATGGCTGGCTACTTAACAGATGTTATCCCTGTAGATACAAATATTAGAGATGTTATAGGAGGGTTCAGAGGAGAAGGACTTCCAACCACAGGACTAGCAATCTCTGAAGCTTATAGATCAAATAATATTATTGTAAAAGCAATGGGTAATTCCTTGTATGATAATATTATAGTGAATGATACAAATCCTTCAGGATATGGATTTTATAACTTTGTAGACAGAGCTGTTAATAAACTTAAAGGTCTTGTTAAAGGTATAAAATCTTCAAAGTTTGAGTGGGTTATTGGAAACCAGACTTGCTGGGATGCTCTACACGAAATAGCATTATTTATGGGAGACTATATTATAACTACTCTACCTTACAATGAAGGTAACGATATTTTTCAACATCCACCAAGAGAGACTCTATATTTTGGCCCAAGAGAAGGTCAATATAGAGCTAAAACATATGTTCCTCGTCTTTCTGAAGAAAATGTAATGCAAAATTTATCAGAGCAAATTAAAAAATTATTAGACTTTAATTATTGTGATACTATTGATGTATTGACTGGAAAACCATATACAACCAAATCAGCATGTGAATCAAATGCCGGAAAGTGGATAGAAGAAATGGATTATACTGGTCTTACTCCACTAGAAATAGAAGACATTAAACAAAAAACTTCTGATTTAAATCAACAAATTTTAAATATAGGAAAAAGTATGATGAGTAAGCTTATCGACCATACCTATAAGCATCATCAAAGTTTTAAATGGGGACACATGGGGCCAGGACTAGTAAGAATGCAAAGACACTATCTGGATTATGACTATCAACACCCTGATGTTCATAAGACGTTTGGTCGTCTTTTGTGGAATAGGGAACTTTTAGAACAAAAAAACAGTGCTTCAGGGGACTTCTTAGAAGGATATGTTGCTAACTTAAAAATGAATAAATTTGAAAAGACTGCTGAGTGGGTAGGTAGATGGGATATTGTAGGCGGAAGTGGTAATCAAACTAGACAAGACCCATATATGACTATAGTACCTATCCCTAGAAGATGCGGAAGAGTTATATATCCGTTTATTGATAATACCTGGAAAGCATATAGGGTACTAAACCCAACTGCTTTTACAAGTTTAACATCTATGTCAAAAGGTAGTGCTTATTACATGCCCCCATTGGGAGTAACTAGAGAAATTTTATTAAACGATTTTACACGTCAATATGATAATCCTGTAAATGCAGGAGAGTATAATTATATGAATCCTGGCTACAATGATGCAGAGATGCGCATTATTACAGATATGCAGGCTGGACTTATTCCTGAAAATCTGGATGAATATAAGTGGGAGTATGGTAATGATGTTAATTATGGTATTTTTGACTATAGCGATAGCATACAAAATAATGGAGCAATGAATAGGAAATACTGGGACCAATGGGAGAATGGCGCAGATCAAGGCATATTTGGATGGGTCTTTGGGCAGTACTCTGCTACTTTTGGTGGAGGTATAAATATGATAAAAGGAGGAGACACAGGAGACAGTACTAGTTTTATGGGTAAATCTTCTTTAGGAGGTTCTTCGTGGACTGGAGATTACGGAGCTTGGGCTAAAATATATAGACCTTATTTTAAAAATATCGACGACGCAATTTTAACAGATACTAAAAATTTTATAATGAACTATAAAGAAATACAAGATGAGCTAGCACAAGGAGATTTACTAGATCATAGTCTGGTTTTTGATGTTCAAAATGCACTATTACAGGGATTAGGGTTTTTAGATGCTTTTGCTTACAAACCAGTAGTTAATCACCACTTAGCTAATAGTTATGAAGACATAATAGAAAATAGTATTGTTGCTACTTCTGATCAAATGTATAATCATGTAGAAATGTTAATTCCGGATGATGCAGATGATACTAATAATCCCGCTAATGCTACTAAAAGAGTTCAGGCTTGGGTTAGCTTTGACCAGGATCCGGATTATTTAAGAACCTATCAAACATATCAAAAAAATGTTAGAACAAGTTTATGGTATGATAAAAATGCTGCTGATGTTTTCTATGATGAAGCAAGCGCAGGAGTACAATCCAATCACCAAGGAATTTCAAAAGCACTAGGTCTGGATGAAACAGTTGTTGCTCAATCTATTTTAATGAATGCTGTTAGACCTATGTATCAAGGCAATTTAGTTCTTTTGGGAAATCCTAATATTAAACCTTGGGATATCGTTCATATACATGATGATACTTTAGAAATGTACGGACCTATAGAGGTAGAACAGGTAGTAAATACTATATCAGTTTCAGGAGGGTACACTACTCATATAGTACCTAACTTATGTGTGTACTATAAAAGTGCTTCTAGAGCTGTGGATAATATACTTCTTGACTTTTCTTCAAAAATAAATACTCTTGGATTTTTCTGGAATATAATTTCTCATGGAGCAACAATGTATCTTGCTAGAAGAACTTTTGGAAGTAGAGGGTTTGGAAAAGACTTTAAAGCAAGTAGATTCTGGGGAGCACCTCTATACTTAATAAACAGTTATTCGAGTAAGGGAGCAAAGGCTGCAGAGCATTTTAAAAAGTTAAAAATGACAGATATATTAAAGAAAAAGAAAATAGCAAGAAAGTTTCTATCTAAAAAAGAATATAAAAAAATAGTTAAATTAGCTGAAGAAGCTAAAACCAAAACAAAAGAAGTAAGCAGGATGACTAGTGCTCTTAAAAAATCGGCTATACTAACGAGCCCAGCAGGTAAAGCCAAGAATGCGGCAGTTACTAAGATTTTAACTCAGATGGATGATATTCTTATTAATAGTGGAGGTACTCTAACAAGTAAGAATAAAAAAGCATACGAAGCTTTAACTAAAAAGCTATATGTACAACTTGGAGGAAAAGCTGGGGACACAGTTCTAGACACTAAGGTACTAAACAAGATGGCTAAATTTACACAAAAATATCCTGTATTTGGAGCGGATATGAGAAGTTTTGCTAATAAGTTAGTACCAGGTATTGTAGATAATCCTGCTTTAAGAAGCGGAACAGCTGCAATAGATGATATAGCTGTACGAATGTTAAACTTAGCGGATGAAATAGATGAATTAACAAGATTAGAAAATCAAGTTATAAATGGACGCCAAAAAGGACAAAGGGGCAGGCCTTATACTAATAGCGGAAGAGGATCGTTAAAAGCACGAAGAGAAAGAATAGCTAGACTTGCTAGCGGTATTGTAGATGATGTATCTAGCCCTAAAACAAAAAGAGTTATTAAAAAAATAGCAGAAAAAGAATTTAGAAGTAATTGGAAAAGTATAACTTCATCAGTAAAAACAAAGTTTGCTTCTAGAGCTGCTATAGGCGGATTAGTCTTAAAAGCTTTAAATGTTGCGGGTTGGATTTATACATTTTATGAGCTTGGAGATATGATATGGGAAATGTATGCTGGGCAAGCTAGAGCTAAAATATTTTTAACAGGAATGTTAACTTGTGAAAATCAACTTGTATGGGTACCTCTAGAATATCAAGGTATGGAGTATACTGCTGGAATGGAAGGAATTATAGGATCACCAAGAGGAGTTTCTACTGTATTAATGGGAGAAATGTCAGGAGATGGATCTACAACTAATAGAACTATGGTAGTTTTAGATATGTTAGCTAAGGGTGCAGAAGATCAAATGATATCGTCAGGTTCAGCCTCTACAGGGGGTAGTAGTATATAAGATTAAATGACATATCTATTATGATGCTATTAAATATAATATCAGGATTTATAATAAGTATATTAACGCTATGTGGGCTATATGTCACGTGTATATGGTGTATAGAATCTTTTAAAATGCCTGCCAGGAGTAAAAAAAAACTGAGGACAGAGAAATGCCTAAATTAGGGGAATACATTGGAGAATAAAAAATATAATAAACTGCTTCAAGCAGCTATAGACTACTATAAAGGATTAAAATCTGA
>MDSZ01207058.1_pt1 | contig 12343 bp, 8 predicted proteins | sample 811201 | NCBI WGS metagenome assembly MDSZ01 (sample SAMN05326647, study PRJNA326480) | marine metagenome | isolation source: seawater | place: Indian Ocean: North | collected 2010
GACCAGAAAATCTGGCAATATCATTTTCATCTGACAAAACCTCAAAGAACATTGAAGGAGTCAGTCCAACACCAAATTTACCATCAGAAGTAACACGAATTCTTTCAGTACCACCAGTTTCTACTGTAAATGTATCAGCAGCAGGGAATCTAATTGCAGTGTTAGTGTCCCCAGTATGGATTATCTTGTCTGCGATTGATACATTACTAGCGAAAGAGGCACTGCCGTCAGCGTTAAGGCTTATATTTTTGGTGCCACTTTCATAACCACTGAAGACAGAACTACTATTGGTCCGCTTAACAAGAACTTCACCGCTAGAGGAAAGACTGATTCCATCGCCAGAATCATAATCACCAAAAGTGCCAACACCAGTGACCCTAAGTCCACCAGCAACATCTAATTTAGTATCGGGAATCGAACTACCGATACCAACAGCATTATTCGAGTCAATACTAATCTTATTATACTGAATAATTCCAGCAGTATCCCTTGCTCTAGACATTTTCTATCTTGGTAGGCTTTATGTTATTCTTATTTATCACATAAAAAAGACCACCAGGTCATACTGACTGGTGGTCTGGAAGTTTGGGCAATAAATCAAAGGACATAATCATCCTTGGTTTTCTTACTTGATTTGGATGTACGAAATGTAGTGTATATGACGGAGCGATAAAGATCGTTCCCTCTTTTACATTCTGTGGACTTGCAAGAGTTGTTGTGTCATGTCTAGGGTCTTGCCATGGAGCAACAAAACAAGTGGGAGTATGAACTTTGGGGTCATAATCGATATAAAGGATACCAGTAAATCCCCAACTTCTATGATTATGAATAGTTTGTTGGTCTCCTTTCTGATAACGAACTGCCCAACAATCAGTCATAGTACAACTAACACTTGCTTCCTTACAAAACTCAAACAGTTCATCTTTGATGAGATTGCAGAAATAGTGTAGATACGTTTTCTTATTTGTTTGCCTATCAGTCTCAAAAGTTTGAAGAGAAGTTCTCACAAACTTCTCCTCTCTCAACCTTTTGACTAAACCTTTTTTCTTAAACTCCCAGTCTTTGATCTGATACTGATAGGTGGGGTATTCAAAAAGTGGTGCTTTCATCGTGCTCTATCCCATGCACAGTGTGCTCGTTCTCCATCCTGTAAGACATAATGGAAGAAGATTTGATGGTAATAATATTCAGTCTTCTTACCAAATACTTTTTTATTCTTGCCAGGCATTGGATCTCTCCAATGTGGACGTTCGCAACCTTTATATAAGAGACCATCGCCAGGTTCTAATAAAAGACTTCTCTCTTCTCCAGGGACAAGAACTTGTGACTTCTTCTTGTCAGTGTACTTATCTGGAGTTTTAATCTTAAATGGCCACTTAGCATCTTTACCTTCTAGGTTGGTGCTAATGTGAACCGATACAGAGATTTCACATGCATCACGGTCAGCATGTTTGGTAAGTTCCTGACCAGGGAAGTAATATCTATCATAGTAATAGGTATTATACAACTTACGGCCGATAATCTCTTCCAGTTTTAGACGAATACCAGTATGAATTTCACGGTATTGAGGGTGCCAGTAACGTGCCAATGAACCCTCTACTTGGGTTTCAACTTCTGCGTGGGAGAAGTGTTCGGGATTCTTGTCCCAATAGTTAAGTTGTCCTCTAAGTTCTGGGACAGGGTGATAAAGTTCTTCAGGATCCCACAGATCCTTAACTACTAGATATCCATCCTTATCAAACTTTTCATTACGAGTCCAGGCAGTTCCTGTATTGACTCTCTCCTGCAACATTATTTGCAGTTCGTTCATTTGTTCTGCCATATCTATCTCACTTCCAGCGTGGTCCGACAACCCAACCCACAATGGATTTACGGGTTCCCTTTGTGACTTTTAGAACTCTGTGTTGTGTGCGGGAGTCAAACAGTACAATACATCCTCTCTTTCGTGGAGCAATGTAACTATTACCTGCTTCATCAAGCAACTGAACATTACCACCCTCATAGTCATCGGGGTGGGAAAGTTGAATAGAGAATGACAACTTACGAACAAGTTCAATATTCTCATTCACAAAGTCTTGATGCAAACCTTCCTGGCGATTACCAGAACTTACAGGTTTATATTGTGTTGCTAGTCCAGCATCATTATGCCATCCATAGAACTGACCTTCCCCATATCGGGTATATTGAAGACTTTCACCATCAATATTTCTCAGATCATACAGAAAGTTCTCACGGTTAGCACGTTGAACATAGTGCCACAAAAAACCTGCAACCCAATGATTGGTGGGAATCCAGGTGTTCTGTGAATTTCTCTTATCTTTGTTCAGTGCATCACCATGGAGTTTAGAATCTGCCATCTGTTGATCGAAATTATCTGATAGATCTCTTTCGATGATATCTACAACATCTTCTGGCAGATCGGTAAAATACCAAACTGATTGAAACGCCATATACCTATAATATATTCAGACCCATTATATATGAGTCTGAATGCAATGTCAATTATCTTGCAGTGGACTGTGATCCAAACATGCCAGATCCAGGATCTTCTGCCCATGCACAGTAGATGTAAGTTCTATCATCGTAATTAGTAGCACCACTATTTCCTAATCTGAATTTAAATCCATTTGCAAGGAGATCAACTGCTCTTCCCGATTGATCTTCATCAGAAGTATTAATGTAAGAAAATGTTTCTACTGGATTAATTGTTCCTCTTTTGTTATCATATACAACCCATTCTTGGCCAGAGGTGCTATTAGACTTAATCCATACGATTGCCGGTTTGAATCCCAATTCTATAAATTGGCCGTCATCACTTCCATTTCCAGTATAAGCTCCAAATTTTTGTAGGCCGGGAACGCTGTGCCAATTGTATGTTATGTAATCTGCACTTGTTCCAAAGTTATCTGATTTTCCGCGAACAATGTGTTGAGTTGGTGATTCATTATTCCAAATCATCCCGTTTGCATCGTCAGCAGCAGTGTTTAGAACTAAGTACTCATCCGGTCCAACATACTTGTGATAAACGGACCATGAATAGGTATTATCAGTGGACTTGGCTATGATAAATTCAGGTGCCTTTGTGAGCCCGTGAGCATAACTGAATTCAGTACTGCTACTAGGAGTAGTAAATTCAACAATACTAAAACCCTGTTTGGTTCCGACAGAGCATCCAGTAGCGGATACTGATGGAGCATTGGTTAGAGATACATCACTATCAACAAGTAACTTTCCATCCACTTTAATACCATAAAAAGTATATCCAGGACTGCAAACAAGTGAAGTAATATTTTGTTTTACACCAAAGTCCATTTCAATCCAATATGGGTGTCCATCATATGCGGCACCTGATGATTGAGAACTTCCATCAGATAATGTATATGTGTCTGCTCCACCTCCACCAGATCCACCATAAACCAAGATATGTCCTGATAATCCTGGGGAAGGGAAATTAATTGTAAGACCACCAGCTTGGTGAGCATATCCGTTTACTTTCGGACCAGTACCATCAAATCCTGGTCCTGGGTCGTTTGTTCCACTATAATTATTGCTCCATACAATACTATTATCATATGCCACACTATTAAGAGCACCAGCATTCATATTAACATCAGAAGCATTTGCATAACCTACACCATCAACATTAAAGGTGCCTTTGCTTCCACCAGCCTTCCAACACCAAGTAACGTATTCACGACCATCTGTGTTGAAATCGCCAGAAGTGCCAACAGAAAAACTATGAGAGTTAGTTGCTGTAATACCAGTTGTTACGGTTGAATCTACACGAGCCTGATTCGCTTCCTGAACCTTGGTCAATCCACGAACGGAATCAACTATTTTGTGGTCAACAGCATTGCTCCTTGTCTTACTCCATATGAGATCAGCTTCAAAGGGAAGTGATAATGTCTTAGCACTCCCTGTTCCCATGTATGTCACAACTCCAACAAAATTTTCCGCTTTAACAATATCTCCTCGCGAACTGGCACTGGTTATTGGTCCGAACCCATTAGGTGGTGCGAACCTCCAGGGTTTTTGACCAAAATTATATTTAACTGAATTGCTATAGAAACTGCCACAAGGAATCCATGTCCTAGAAGTGTCTATATTAGCGACTGTTGGATTAATACCATCCTGAGGATTTCCATTACCTTTAAAGTTAGAATCGTACCAAATACCGTTTCTTCCAAACCAAAGGTTACCTTCGTCAGCATCATATGCATACTGAACGGTATCTGTTGTTTGGTGATTATCACCTAATGCACTTGCTGAAGTTGCATTGAAGTAGTAGTTTTGGCCTCCCCAAGTATATGCAGGATTCGCATCTCCTCCTCCATGACCAGTGCTGCCAAAAATAGCTCCGTCTACGAAACCTGATGCGTTTGAATCAGCGATACCCAAAATTGTTCCATCATTAGAGATGTTTTGAGTTTCCCAGTAGAACTTACCAGAATTCATTCCCATTGTTGCTCTAATACTCTGCCATCCACTACTTGTGACTGTCTCTAGTCTTCCATCTTTCACACCAACGTATCCATCATGAGGATTCAGAGTACAATAAACGCTCTCTTGTCCACGAACTGAGTTTATATCAGAGATGAATGGGTTGAAGGTGGTTGCGTTTGCGTCTGCATTCTTTGTAAGCGGATCTCTAAGAACAGTGCCATCAACCTCAACACCACACAAATAAGACCAAGTTGAGCCTGAATTATAGATGTCAATATATTCTAAAGTTCCAGTTCCAGATACATTATTCCACCCATCAGATAGTGATGTTAAGTGTTGTTCGTTGGAACCAGAGATTTTAACTTTAACTGCCGAAGTAGTTCCATTATCAGTATTAATTCTCAGTTGACTGCTTATTGTGATGGTAACTCCTGGTGCCCATCTTGCCCAACCTTCGCCATCAGCTGCACCAGCGCCATTAGAAAAACTACCATCTGTTGTGCCATCAAATGCTTTAGTCCAAGGATAAGAACTGTTTATTCTTTTATTCTCACCATAGGAACTCCACTGCACTCCGGTATTGATAGAACCACTAACGTTAGGTCCTTTAGTAGCAGAACCTGGTTGAGTATTTGACTGACAGCATAAAAGTTTTACATCATTAGCAGTTGCACCTTGACTGGTTGTTGTAAGTGTCTCAGTGGGTGGGTTGAATATTCTAGTATTAACAGTAGTTGATGATGTTTGATAATCTGTTGGAATTGAACCTTTTATAACGCGGACATTGCTAATAAGACCATTGTGTGGTCCTTGGGAACCATCATTAGTGATACCAATATACATTGATGAATTTGAAAAGTCTTGGCTATTAGTTGCCGTTGTATTCAGAACTCCGTTCACAAATGATCTTAATGTAGAACCAGATCTTGTAAGAACAACATGATGCCACCTATTTGGAGTAATTTTTTGATCGCCTCCATCTATTCCACTCATAGCATTTGTATAAAATTCAACATCATATCCATTGCTACTTGCTTGAGCACCAAATGTATATCCAGTACTACTACCAGATGAACCTCTGGTAGCTATAAAATTGCCAAAAGCACTAACACTACTATCTCTATAAACAAAACATTCTAAAGTGAAATCTCCATCTCCAACTGCTAAATCAGAACTATCTCCTGCAATCAGATAATCTGCACTGCCATCAAAAGCAACAGCACCACCAGTAATCTCAGTGAGTTTAGAACTACCACTTACACCTGATGGAGTTTCTGGGCGGATGTCTGGGTCGGCTGATGCTGGAACGAAGTCGCTAGTGTATTTTTTAACTCCTTTGTAGACACGGAAGTCTGACATGTGTCCACTGAAGAAAGTTCCTCCACCCTGCTGCCCAATGTTAAGTCCATTAGCGGTTGAACCAGAACTACCATTAAAACTAGAAGATGCTCTCTGAACTCCATCCAAAAATGAGGTAATAGTATTTGCAGTTCCATCTTTTACAAATGCAACATGGTGCCATTGATTTGCTTTAATTTGTTCTTTTGGAATCTCTGCCAATCTTGTACTGTCTTGATACCAATGCAATCCAGCACCTGAAGAAGAAGAAAAATAAATCTGACCACCAGGACTTCCAGTTCCCGAATTATTGCCTGAATAATCACTTATAGCCCAACTGCTGCTTACAGTAGTGCTGTAAAACCAAAGTTCAAATGTCCAGTCATCATTTGCTCCAAAGTCAAGTTCTCCAGAAGCAGCAACATTAAGTTCATCATTAGACCCATCAAAAAGCATACTACCACTATAAAAATTACTTTGAGCAGTTGAAGCAGTTGGACCATCTACGGTAACTGCCTTTGTGGTGCTGCTACTATTAATCTGATTGCTCAAATCATTAGCATTACCTGCTAATGGAAGTGCAAGAACAACACTACTAGCATTACTATCAGTTCTTGTAGCAGTACTAGCAACTAAACCAGAACCATCAAGAATGGGCAGTGCTCCTGTTGCCTTATCAGGAGCGTTAAATCCACCAAAGTTTACTGGTGTCCAGTCATTGTTTTTACCTGATTTATCTTCACCAATTGGTGAATTTCCATCCATTGGAAGGTAGAAACCATTTGTTCCAAAATCAAGGTTTTGTGTGGTACTATCAACTAGAATAACACCGTCAATTTCAAGTGCTCCCCATCTGTAGTGAGCATTTCCACTAGCATTGTCTCTTACATAAATTGATTCTAATTGATGAATACCACCATCAATAGCACCAGGTCCTTTTAATACCGCCCATTGTTGAGAGAAACCCTGAGGGATCAGGTGACCATAGTTCTTACCATTAATTTTAAGGTAATCATCCGGACAAGCATCATCTAGTCCATAAATCCTAATAGTCTCAGCATCTGCACCTATACCCCCACCAGGTGCTGTCCAAGTTAATCCTGTTGAGCTGGCTTGTCCAATTGCATATGAAGTTAAACTTCCATCAAATGCATTAGCACCTTCGTAAAGATCATCCCAACCATGATTATTATCGTGGCTTCCTGAAAAATTACCACTCCAATTTGTTCCATCATTTACAGTAGTTCCTGAATTCTTAAACTTTTTAGGTCTCCAAGTTCCTGTGAGTGGGTCAGTGAATCCAAAATATTCAGGTCCAAGTGATAGTCCATCTATGAAATAGACTTGGGCCATCTGACCATCATAATATCTACCACTGTTACCTGAGTTTGCTCCTATAGTATGAACTTGACTTCCAGTATTCCATGCACTGGTAGTATTTGGATTTCCAGATCCTGTTTGATTATATGGTAATTCTCTACCATTTATAAAAATTCTATTTCCAGCGGTAGCACCAGAACCAGAATCCCAATGAAATACGCAGTGATACCATTCAGTGTCCCTAATTCTTGCAGAAGGGGTGTTCTCTCCGTTGTTGCCTCCGCTACCTTCAATCCACTGAAAATTGTCAACTCCACCAAATCTTATAGCAGTATTACCACTCTCAAAAAATCTTTGATCTTCTGCAAACTTTCCCCTCTTTAACCAACAAGAAATAGTCCAATTATCTCTATTTCCACTACCTGAAGGAGTCCTTGTAAGATAATGTTGCTGAGATTTATCAAACTTTAAACTACCATCGATTACCTGTGCGCTGGACTGATTAAGCAGGCCGTGCTGTACTAGTGGTCTTACCATTTATTTTACCCTCACTGATAGTTGAGACCTGCGGATGCGAGCAATTCTGTTCCGCCTGCTCCAGCGGCTTTCTTGACTACAAAGGAAACCATGTCTACCTTTGAACCGCCTTCTGACATACCTGGCGCTGCCCCTGATGGGAACTCAAAGTATGTATCGAATCCAACGGTTGCAATACCAGATGATGGTTGATTAATTACAACTACGTGAGAATCTCCTACAGTTCCATTGCTGCAACTAATAGTAGTTATACCAGCAGACAATGCCAGTTCGTGATACTGTGCTGCACCCAAGTCCAGATAAACAATAGTATTTGCAGAAGGTGCAGATGCAGTAGTGGTAATTCCTCCACCACCGCTTCCAGCGATTGCGCCCCATTCTGTAGTGTATCCTTCAAAACCACCAGTTTCACTGTTGTATCTGAAATCACCAGCGGTTGGTGAAGAATTTCTTTGTGCTGTTGTACCAACAGGAACCTTGATTGATCCTGTTCCACTAAAGTCTGCGCCGTCAGCAGTGGTTTCAAATCTCTTATTTCCATTATGGAACAGTTCTGCAGCACCTTCGTACTTAAATTCAGCAATATGATTACCACTTGTGCCACTTTGAATAACAAGTTTACTACCTGACTCAAAGCAGATATTAAGATCACCGGTGCCGTTATCATGGATAAATGAGGCAGAACCATTATGATAAATCTCTAGGTCATCACCAGCACCACAAGTGAACTTACCAGTATCAGGAATTCTAACTAGACCGGCAGCAGTTATACGAAGTCTTTCTGTTGCATTTGTATCGAAACGCATGTCACCGTTTTCACGGTTAAGCAACTGCGTCTCACCACTTGTAAAATGTAATAATTCAAATCCATTAGCAGCAGCAAAACCAGAAGTGTTGTTAGTGATTTGAATAACACCTTCAGAAGCTCCACCACTGACAGTTAATTGTCTTCCTGGAGTAATAGTATTGATGCCGACCGTTCCATCTGGATTTAATCTAATAGTAGCATTTGAATCTTGCCCGCCAACTTCTAAACGGCCATCGTGTCTCCAAGACCCATTAATTGTTCCATCATGTTTTGCTTGGAATGCGGGATTGGCAGAATTTTGTGATGTATCCTGATCCGATACAACTATACTATTCTGAACATGCAATTTAGTTGCTGCATTATCAGTTCCAATTCCAACATTACCACCATCATCAACTCTGAATACTTCAGATGCACCATCATAAGCAGCGATGATTGCACCAGAACCAGATTGAGTAACACCAAGACCAGGCACTGAAGCGTTAGCCTGAACATTAATAAGATCAACTTCCTGCAGAGCAGTATCAAGAGTTGTAGTTGTACCTTGAACTGTTAAGTCACCAGTTACTGTAACATTTGTAGTCTCAAGTGTACCAGTGCTTGAGTTAAATGTCAGGTTAGTACCAGACTTTGGTGCCAGATCACCAGTCGCAGCAGTGACAAACACTGGGAAACAAGTCGTATCACTTGATTCATCTGCAACAGTTACATTAGTTGCAGTGGTTACTGTACCAGAAAAACTAGTTGCCGTTATAACACCCGCAACAGTCAGTCCAGCATTGATGTCGAACATCGCGTCTGGAGTCGTACTGTTAAAACCAACAGCATTGTTAGAGTCCAGTCTAAATGTATTATTGCCTATTAGCCTAGCAGCTTCTCTTGCTCTGGTCATTTCAGATGAATTGCTTTTATGTTAGAAGTATTTATAGGAGATTTAAGTTCATAAAAAAAGAGGGGGTTAACCCTCTTTGTGATTATTCGGGAGTGGTTAGTACCCATCCTGCCGTTTTAGGATCAGAAGTATCTGCTTGATATGCTGCTTCGTCCCACTGATAATAAGAACCCGCTGCAATCTGTTCATCAGTCAGAGTAGGTTCCGTGATAGGTGAATCCCACTGTGCTACCGTAGCATTAAGTGTCCAAGAACCAGCTGGTTGTGGTCTGATGAAAATGTCAGTAGAACCAACACCCAGTGTAGCAACATTACTCATGTAGGTATATCCAATACCTGCATAGTTTCCTCTAATACTACTGTTATAAGAGGTCTGCTTCCAGTTGGTATCGGCACCAAGGAGTTTCTGGCAGAAAGCAACACCAATACTTTCTACTTCATTGCCATTTGAATCAGTGAGGTCACTGTTGCTCACAACAATGACCTGGGTTACCACATTGTTTGAATCTAATTTTGCAAAATGAGCCATCTTTTATCTTAACTGTATTTGTTTTAGATATTTAGAACTACAGTAGTCCTATCCTAAAGGTATTTAGGAAACAGGATATGCGATCAGAACAAGTCCCGATCCACCATCTCCACCAGAAAATGGTGGAGCGAATGCACCGCCTCCGCCACCGCCACCAGTGCCTGCTGCTCCTGGTACTCCTGGGCCATCATGTCCTGATATTTTCGCAGGTTGAGGAGCTCCTCCTCTTCCGCCTCCACCATATCCGCCAGCCGCAGGAGGGTTGTTGCTATAAGAACCACCACCGCCACCGCCAGCAACCCATCCAGTTTGTCCACCAGGTCCAGGTTGTCCTACACTACCATTAGGATCTAAGAATGTTGATGGAAGTCTAGATCCATCACCACCTTTACCACCCGAATTCGTAGGAGATGGTGATGGAACTCCACCAGGATTTCCTCCTGGTTGGCCAGCACCACCACCGCCAGATCCACCAGCAGGGTTTGGATTATATGTACCACCAGGATTACCATAGGTTCCACTGCTACCGCCAGGAGTTGGTGCTCCACCAGGTGATCTTTGAGAACCACCACCAGAACCGCCACCAGGATCGGAAGCACTACCAGCTGGCTGCTGCTCACCACCGCCTCCACCACCACCTCTTGCAGTGATGGTAATGCCTCCACTCATTACAGTATTACCACCACCCTTGCCGTCATCTTCATGACTATTGCCTCTTAATCCACCAGCACCACCAGCAGCAACAGTAATAGTAACAGGAGCTGGGTGAGTGATAGCAGTTGATCCAGTGATAAGTGCTCCTGCACCTCCACCGCCACCCCATTGGGCACCACCACCGCCACCGCCGCCAATAGCAACCCACTCTACAGTTTCATCAAAACCTGAATTAGTGGTAAACTCGCCTGAGGTATAAAATGTATGAATTACTTTATTATTAAATGTGGATACAACGCCACCAGATGCTTTTGCATATGGACTTGACAATGATGCAATCTGATACCGAATTACAGCTATACCAGATCCACCAGCTGCGTTCTCTGTTGGTTGAGAGTTTGTTCCTCTTACTCCTCCTCCACCACCACCAGTTGCTATGAGACCAGCAACACCTAGTGGGTTGGGTCCACCGCCACCAAGACCACCATCACCAGGAGTTCCTCCTCCACCGCCACCAGCACCAGGTCCAGCGTTACCACCACCGCCACCACCAGCATAAGTTACTGGATTTGCTGGTCCATAAGCATATACGTTTGCTCTACCAGCACCACCATCACCAGATTCACTAGATGATGGAGCATCCTGACCAACACCACCGGCACCTCCACCACCACCAGCAGCATATGGTGCAGGGACTGATCCTTCTCCGCCATTATTTCCGTAGTCAGTTGCTCCGTAAACGCTATTTGTTCCTGGTTGTGTTGCACTTCCAGTGTCCCCAGATTGAGATGAACCATTTTGTCCACCACCAGATCCACCATCAGCAACACTATCACCATTGTCAAGACCACCTCCACCACCACCTTTGGCGGTCAGGGTAGTATAACCTGGTGCTGATATTGTGGTATTACCCCCCATACGCTGATCAGCATTGATTCCAGGGTTTTCAGCGCCTCCAACACCGCCAGCACCAACTGTGACGGTAAATGGGGTGTTAATTGCAACTGGTAGTGCATTTCCTTCTACAAATCCACCAGCACCACCGCCACCATTACCACCATGTCCAGGGGAATTGGCGTTACCTCCTCCACCACCACCTGCAACTAACAAAAATTCAACGTTTGCTCCATAACTACCAATCGATGTTGCCTGAAATTCTCCTGATGCTGTAAAAATATGTGCTCTATAGACATTTCCAGATCCTGGATCTGTATATTCACTAATAACACCACCAGATGCTTCCATTCCTTCTGGAGTTATCCATCCACTATCTTGTCTGGAGTAATATTGGTCAAAAAGATTATAGATTGCTGATGGTGCAGCTTGATTTGGAGCAATTGGTACAATGTTACCAAACCTATTTCCGATCCACTTTGGCATTTGTCAGTTCCCCCCTATCAAGCGTCGTCGAGTTCTTCGTATGAAATAATAACTTCTAAATCACCGTCTGCGCCTGCACCTCCACGAATTTCATCCGATTCTTCAAGATAAATTGGAGAATCTTTGCCGATTACAACTAAAGTAGAGTCTGCAGGAACAGAAACTGTGCTTGCAAGCAAGAATGTTCCCGATTGATCATTGTCGAAAAAACTTATAGTCGCATCAGCAGTGTTAGTTCCGTCAATGTTTGCTACAATAATAGAATTAACCTTGAGCACTTTGTTTGACGCACAAGTTAAAATGCCAGCATTAGTAGTTGTTGTAAGGTCTTGACCTCTTGTTTTTCCGTAAATACTAGTTACGTTTACAATATTTGGTGCAGCCATTGTGTTTAAGTCTCCGTAAGTTTATTTATAAGATGATGTGGATCAACCAAAGATCA
>MDSZ01015444.1_pt1 | contig 12342 bp, 9 predicted proteins | sample 811201 | NCBI WGS metagenome assembly MDSZ01 (sample SAMN05326647, study PRJNA326480) | marine metagenome | isolation source: seawater | place: Indian Ocean: North | collected 2010
GTCTCTGTGTGTGCGCGCGCGTCGAACGTCTCCCCCCGATACCAACAACAACAACAACAACGGCGCAAAGACGATCTTTCGAGGAACAGACCAGATCGGATCCGTGTTGTTGAACAGCGTTTTTGTGTGCGAGCAAAGATGTGTGTAAATGTAAATACTATGGCCGCAGTTTCATCTCCTTTTCCAAAAATCCTCCCAAAAAAAAGGGCCTTTTCTGTAACCCTAAATTCCCACTCCTCCAAAAGGGAAGTAGTTTTACTCAAACATCTTCATCAGACATAAAGCGTTTTTACACACACACACACACACATACACGAAGAAACATCATATCATGCGTCGAGCGCTCTTTTCCTCCCTAGCGCGAAGGTTGCGGGGAGCGAGCGAGAGAGAGAGCGCGAAAAGCGCGACGTCGCACCACCAACACCGGGTCGACTCCGCCGCGACGTCTTCTCGACGCGTGCGCGGTTATAGTCGTGGTTTTTCTCCGTCGTCGTCGATCGAAAAACAACACCACCAACACCAACACCGAGGAACGCGTTATAGAAATGCGAACAGTAGGAGTGCGAGCAGCGAACTTTACCACGGACGATCGGTGTCGTCCTACTTTGCATCGTCGTCGTCGTCGTCGTCGTCGTCGTCGACGACGACGACGTCGGATGACAACAACAATAAAGAAGAAGAAGGAGGAAGAAAAACAAAACTTTCTGAGAGAGGCATCGTCGTCGAGCCCGGTTCGAGCATCGCCGCCGAAGGTGTTTTAGGTTTGAACAACTTGCGAGACGTTCCAGGATCGAGAAAATACAAGAAACGAAAAGGCAGAGGCATTGGATCCGGTAAAGGGAAGACCGCTGGTCGAGGACATAACGGACAAAAGTCGCGTTCAGGCGGAGGACCGAGATTAGGTTTTGAAGGCGGACAAACGCCGTTGCGATTGACATTACCGAAGCGCGGTTTTACGAACAAAAACCAAATGCGATTTAATGTTTTGAACTTGTCTGAGATACAAAGAACGTTTGAAAACGAAAAGAACGTCGATTTCACCTCGGGAACTATCGGTAACGTTGTGACTATGAAACATTTATTAGACGCGGGACTTCTCGATCGAAGGACGAAATTCGGAGTGAAGCTATTAGCCGGCAACTGTAAACGAGACGAGGACGACAACGAAGGAAATGAATTCGACGACGAAGATGGCTATGGTAAGATGAATAAAAAGAAGATTCCATTTACGCTTAAATTGGACATAGAAGTGTCTCGGTGTTCGGAAACAGCGAAAGCTCTCATCGAAAAGAATGGAGGAAGAGTAACCAAAGTTCACTATAATCGATTAGGAATACGCGCGTTGCTAAAACCGCACAAGTTTCCCAGAGGATTACCGAAACCCGCGAGGACGCCACCGAGACTTTTGAAGCACGTCGACCGCGAAGGTACGTTAGATTTAGAAGAGCGCAAAGCGTTTGTTTAACTCAATAAATATACTTACAACAATACACGCAAGACTAATGAACAATTTACCTACTTTTATGCGAGAATATTTTGTTGCTGCTTTTGAAATTCTCTCGATCCGAACACGGCGTTGGACACGCGCAAGACCACGGATGTTGTTACCATCGCTGTCCCGGCTACCTTTTTTTCGACGTATCGTTCAACTGCGAGCACGGCGTGCTGTCGCGGCGACGAGCTTGTCGCAGCAAACGAACCAAACTGTTTCCCAACTCTTTGCGCCACTTCCGTTTTTCCTTCTCTGAAGGAAGCAGACGAAGAAGACGTTCGAGCATCGTATAAAGCTTCCGCTAACGCCTGCATGACAAATCCAATGGCGTAGCAACATGCTCCAACTTGCGCCGAGACTGAGAGAAATGCTACGGATCTACCTCGTTTTCGCGTTGCCGTGAACGCGTTCAAACCGATCGATCCTCTCGTGCGGATAGCTGGTGAGACTAAGCTCACAATAGCCGCGTTCATTCCGATAGCCGCGAGAATATCACACGCAAAAAATTCCCACTCATCCCAAAAAGAAGGGGAAACGGATCCTACTCCACCCGACTGCTTGTCCCTTTTACGATTGATACTATGTTTTTTACTATTCTTGCCGGTGCTGCTACCACCGTTCATTTTGGAAGGTGATCTCGCGCGTACTCTCATAAACTCTATGAATGATAACAATGCGACATCAATCGAGATGTCCGTATAGAGCCGACGACTGAAACTCGCATCCATCAAAGCTCGGTTACGAAATGAAGAAAACTTTGAAACCACGTGTTTTACGAAGAAAGATTTCGAGGTCGCGAGGTCGAACCATCGCATCAAAACGGCTGCCGATATTCCGTTGGACGTTCGAATCATGGTGAGCATATCTTCGGGTAAAGGTGCTTTGTGCTCTTTACACAATTGTTCGACTTTTGATGTTGGAATCGACCCGTCTGTTGAGGACGATATCGAAAGAGCTCGACTATCATCGCCTTCATTCTCGTTATCTTCGCGGTTACCTTCATCACCACTATTATTATTATTATTATTATCGCCACCATGACCACCACTGTTATTGTTGTTGTTACCGACGTCATCGTCACCGCCGCCGTTGCCGTTATCCGCGATAGGCTCGACCCCAGATTTCCCATTTATGCCAACGTCGCCGCCCTTGAGTTCTGCAGCTGAGAAACAAGTAAACGCGCGCGTTTGTGATGACGATGATGTGGATGATGACGAGGAGGTCGACACGAAATTTTCCCAGCGTCGTGCGCTTCCAAGCGTCGAAGAGGCCGCGCGCCGAGGCCCCGATGACACCGCGCGTTGGCGCGCAAACCGACCGCTTCGTTGTTTTTGGCCACCGCCGCCGCCATCGTTCAGTTGGTACGCCGCAGGTCTCGACCCACACCGCTCCATCTTTTCTTCTTCTTCTTCTTCTTCGTCTTCTTCTTCTTCAAAGAAAAATTTGTGTGAAGAAAAGAAATAGGTTTTGTGCACCCCCCCCCCTTTTTGATCTTTCGGATTGGACAAAAAGAAAAAAAAAAAGACAAAAAAAAATTCAAAAAAATTTGTCAAAAAAGTTTGCGTCGTCGTCGTCGTCGTCGTCGTCTTTCAATCGGATTTGTGCGCGCGCGCTTTAAGAAAGGGTGTGTGTGTGTGTGTGTTTCTTTTTTTTTTTGGAGGTGCGGTGGTGTCTCGAAGGGGATGTCACGCGTGAACGAAACGCATATTCTCGCGGACGCGGCGCTGGCGGATGCAAAAGGGACGTCGAAGGAAGAAGCGACGAGAATCAACAATCCTCCAGAAAAGACGAACGCGTCGAAGAGCAACAACTTTTCGATGACGACGACGAAGAAGAAAGCATTGCCTCAATCGTCAAACACGACGAACGGCGACGACGATTCGGATGACGAAGATTACGTCATTGGAAATTTAGAGTGGGATTCCGGTGGTTCCGGTTCAGATGATTCGGATGACGACGACGAAGAAGAAGAAGATTCGGATGACGCCTCCTCCTCCTCGGGCGATGAAGACAGGTCAGACAGAGAAGGAAACGAAAAAGAAGAAGATAACAGAAGAAGAAGAAGAAGAAGAAAAGAAGAACGTTCCGTATCCAGAAGAAAGGTCGATTCGACACTGGCAAATAAGCTCGGAGAGTGCGAAGAGTTGGAATATTCTGAATCTGAGGAAAAGTTAGCAGATACAAATAGCGATAGCGATAGCGACGAAAAGAGAGCAAAACGATACGAAGAACTCGAGGCGGAAAAGTTCTCAAAGGTACAAAAGCAAGAGAAGAGTACCCGATCAGGGGTACGTCGGGTTCGCTTTGATCTTGTTCCGGACAATAAGACCGTCCCATCCCATGACACGATAGTAGCAAACGCAAAAGTGCCGGCAGGAAAAGAAGTCTCAAAAGATGTCATCAGAGATACGACGGGATGGATCCCGGTGATAGCATCGCCTATGAAGGCACTACCAGGATCTCTCGACTTTTACGAACGACAAATAGCTCTGAACGATATCAACGCACCAAATGGTATAAAATCTGTGGCTGGTACTGATGGTCTGCATTACTTCTCGGATAGTGAAGACGAAGACGATTATGACAAAGACAATCTCAATAGAAGCGCCTCCAGACCGAGTGCTGGGCCAATCGCCAGAAGAACCCGCGCAAGGTTTAACATGGACGACGTTTCGTTAGATGAACTAGAACAACGGCTAAACACGTTACCAGACGAGGAAGAAATGATGTTTACGAATGAAAAAGATATATACGAGGATTTCTTGAGCGCAATACGCGTCATAGATACGAACGACAACAGTGACCTGTTTGATAATATGGCAGCAAGCGACAATGGAAGTGACGGCATGGATAGGAATAAGGAAAATACAGGCGTTTCATTGAATACGAAAGGCGATAATGAAGATGATGACGACTTTGAAGATGACGATGAAGATTTTGAAGACGAAGATGTGCGAGCACGGGAATTTCAATTGAAGTTGCGAGCGGAAAGACGACGTTTGGAACGAGACTGTAGAGACACCGGCAAAGAGAATCTTCTGGAAGGCACGGTGAGAAAGACGATGCCGCAATACATACCACTCGTTACGAGACAATCGCAAAGACTCATAAATAGGAACGCCCAGAAAATTATCGATTTGAAAAGAAGGTCGCACATGACTAAAAACCAAATGAACCAGTTGCGCGATCAAATAGCTATCCATTCGCAACTTCTGGTACAGACGTTTGCGCTACACGCCTGTGGAGAAAGAGTTGAGTACCAAGGTCTCACGGGTCTCTCCCTCAATTCAGAATACGGAAAATGGAATAAAGATATGCTCCTCGCGTTGGATGTGGCTTACAACGCAAGAAACGAATTATCTGCACCTATAGTAAATGTGTTCGATAACGATATAGTGCGCAACGCGACGCTATTCGTGGGTGATATGGAAGAGTTTACACGTCCACGTTCGGATATCGTCAAATTCACGAGAGAAGAAGGGCATCTATGGATGTCTCCGAGAGATAGAATGACCACACCAAAGTCGAGACATAAACTTCCTAATGTGCACTTTTCTCGAGTAGATTGTATGTTCAGAGTGGACGACAGAATGTCTTGTATAGATTATCCGGGTGCAAAACGTAGCGAGCACGTCACTGAGATCGCTTGGAAACCAGCGAACAAGCAATTAATACGTCTGACGAGGGAGTTTGCGTTAAAGACGCGCATGCAGCGTGCTTATCTACCCGGCGAAAACGCGCTGCTTTCGTTCTTAATGCCGAAACTCATCGGTCAATGTGATAAAAATGAGGAGAAAGAAATAAAACAGAAGGGTACGCACGAATATGTGCCGTCTAGAAATAAATGGCTCCACACGGAAGATGTTTTACTTGCGCATGGTTTACTGACGTTTGGATGCTGTTCCGAGGATACGTGTCAAGACGTGAGGAGTGCAAAGCAACGCGATTTTATGATGGAGCGCTTTGGTGACGTGCAACAGCGTTTTTTACCGGCGAAAACGGTGAGAGCAATCAACGACCGGCTCATACAACTTCTGGGCGTGGGCGGAGAGGAGGCAAACAGCAGTAAGAAAGATACGCTGTGGCATGCAAACGAAATCGTCAAAAATATCAGACAACGGAAAAATTTGTTCCTCGGTCGCGAAGAAGTTTTGACGATTTCTGACGTTCTCGAGTCGGTAAAGGGTTTGGATGCGCGATATCTGGACAGTCATCTCCTGTGGAGAGAAATTGCGTTAAAATTAGAAATAAAATTTAATGGCGATAAAAAGATTGATTATGACAGCAAAGATTTGCTGTTGTACATTCCGGGATTACTAAGTGATCAATACGAACGCATGAAATGGACCATATTGAGAAGAGGAGACGAACCGGTGAAAAGGATATCCGCCTCTGATGTGAATCCAAGAGTGGTGGTGCACCGGCCGAACAAGAAGAGAAGGAAACCGGCGACGGCGGCGGAGGGACGGAGTAGTCGGCAAAAGATGCAAGAGCATAATCCACATCTTCAAGAACACGTCGTCGTTCTTGAAGAGTTGCAGTATTCAGAATCGGACGAATCGGACGAAGATTTTGATGAAGGCGAAGCTGAAGAGTTGGAATATTCCGATTCGAGCGAGCTCGAAGACGAGGATTTCGATGACGACGAAGAGTGAAAAGAGAGGAGGACAAGGACGACGACGACGAAGAAACTGTCTGACTGTATACCTACACTCCTACGTAGAACTAGAAAAAAATTGTACGATAATAATTGTATCTCTAAACGCTCGCTTTCGCTTTAAAAACACCTAATCATAAAAATACACCTCCATACTTTTAAAACTACCGACGCGATCCTAATGAGCAGCAGTAAAATCCACGAAACGTTCAAGAGAATGTTCTCGCACGCCGGCGTAATCGGGTGTTGCGTTATTGACCGCGAAGCGAGTCGCGTCGTCCACGCGCGAGGTTCTAAAAGTATCGACGAAAATAATTTTGTCGCAGCCGTGTCATCCTTGTTGACCAAAGTTAATAATTTCAACGAGACTGCTCTTTTTTACGCACCCCGAAAAGAAAAAGACAACAACAACAACAACAACAACAACACACAAAGGAGTGTCGAAGAGGTCAATAGAATCGAAGAAGTTGACGGCGGCGCCGACGACGACGACGAAAACGAAAACGACGACGACGAGGACGAGGGTCACCGACGACGAACGTGCGCACCACCAAAGTGCATACGCGTGCGATTCGATCGAAACGAGTTAGTCATCGCACCGGGAGACGACTTCGCTCTCGTCGTCGTCCAAGAGTGCACGAAAAGATATTGACCCGTCGAAATAAAATTTGTGGGCACCTTCAAATCAAAGGCACCCCTAGATATACGTGTATTAACAATTTTCCGTACTAACGAAATTGTCGGCATTCAATTGTACGCGCGCACATAAACGCACTCGAAGCACAAAAAAATGGCATCAGCAACGACATCGACGTCGCCGTCGTCCGCATTGAACGCCGCCACGGCACGTTCGACGACGAAATGCGTCCCGACCTTCGCCAAGCGCGCTGTTTCTCTCCGCGCACCCACGCGTGGTGTTCAAAAAAAATATATCTCGTCTTCTTCTTCTTCTTCTTCTTCTATTCCCGTTACCGGGGAGCTCATCTTATGGGATGCAGCTAAGACATCCGCCGCAATGATGTTCGTAAAGGATGGAGACGGGAAATATTCGGCGTGTAACGATGCTTTGTTGAAGAGACTTGGTTTTGACAAAACAGATATCATCGGGAAAAATGATGACGAGGTCTGCCAACACATTCAACATATTGCAGATACTGACGAGGAGCATAAACGCTTCCACGCGAAACACTCGTATCGCGGTGAGGCAATCACCGATTTGCCGAAAAGATGGCATGCCAACGACTCTCTCGTGAGAAACGGTCATGTTGGTGAAGGCAAGATTTTCAAAGAGCGCTACGCGTCGTTGGTTGATGATAAATTCCATGAAGTCTTGGTTTATAAAACGAAGATGACGGAAGACGGCACGATAAGCGGAGTCGCCATTCCATACATGAGTTAAAGGGTATATTTTCTTTTCAATATACAACGCAACTTTACACTTTCTAAACTGTAGTCATACAATCGAGCATCATTTTTACGATTTTCTTCGCGCCTGCAGCTCGTCCACCACCTCTTCCGCTACATATGCACAGCGGGCAGCCTCTTTCGCACGGACAATTTTTCACCAAGTACGCAGCTTTTTCGAGTAAAAGTTCAGCGCACTCGAACAATTTATCCGACAAACCCACGCCATTTGGGCAACAATCGTATATGAAGATGACACATTTCGAATTTGGTGGATCGTTGGAAAATTTCATCGCACTCGATACGTCCTTTCTAGAACAAAACGCGATGGAGCTCGCCAATTCAACACAGACGTTGCGAACACCTAAGATAGCCGCGAAGACGTTTTCACTTGGGATTTTGTTGAGCACATCTTCCGGCAAGGAGAAAAAAAGTGACTTTGTTCGATAATTCGCGCAGACGAGCGGTGTCTCGAATTCAACTTGACTCACACTCTTGCCGCCTTCTGCGCTCGTGACGCGAAATCGATTGTAGCCTTGAACAAACTCCTCCACGCGGACATTGCCCAGAGATACGCGCGTATTTAAAACATTTCGGTTGTAACGAACGGCGCAGTTCTCGACAACACTCGTATCTAATATGGTAATATTTTCGTTTACCTTTGGCATCGTGGCGAGTCCGTTCCACGCGTATTCCTCGCAAAATGCGATGCGTTTCATGGCATCAATCTTTTTCACTTCATAAGTACCCTCTCGAGTCGTGTGGATGGCGCCAACGTACAAGCGCATCAAAGCTCGGTCAGAATCTATGCATTCCACTAGAAGTTTTCGTTTTTCAAGCATAGCTTGCGTTTCAGGAGTTTGGAGCAGTTGTTCGTAATTAATACCGTTATAACCTTCCTTTGGTTTCAACACGAGCCACCATCCGTCGCCAAATGGATTACCGCGTAACAATACCGCCGAGTGTGGGTTCACTTCGCATCGTTTATCAAACCTCAACGTGTTCGTCGGATTATCGAACATGAGTGGTGCTATTGGTGTTATTTCAGTTTTGTGGGTTAATTTTTTCAACGCGGCGTTGAACGGCGTAAGGTTTTCCTCCACTTTTTCCTTCGCGGCGAATATTTCCTCTACGTTGAGTTTCTTGTACTTTTTCTTTCTTTTCGCCACATCGTCCTCGTCCAAGTCAAACATTTCCCTATCAAACTCTAAAGAGTCTAAATCAAAGCAAAGTTCTTTTGCCGCGCATGGAAGGTGCAGAGTCAACAGCGCCTCGTTTTGTGGATCTATAAACGCTTCTTCTGGAGGACGTTTGAATAGTTCTTCGTACTTATCGCAATAATAGGCATCGATTGGATTTTCTCGAGCAATGACTACAGCGAGTGAAGTGCCGTGGCGTCTACCCGCGCGACCAGCTTGCTGCAATAACGAGCTAGATGTTTCTGGAACGCCTACATGCACGGTAGCATCTAAGGATCCAACGTCAATTCCCATTTCCAAGGCGGAAGTGCACACGAGCGCGCAAATTTGATTGGATTGTAAGCGTCTTTCCAACTCTCTGCGTTCTGCGCGCGAATATCCACCACGATAGGATTCAATCTTGTTCGATAAATGCAAGCAATTATCTTTGTTTAAAATCGTTCGCACTTCGCGCTTTACAGATTCACACTGCGCTCGAGATTCAACAAAACACAAACACCGAATGCCGTTTTTCGCTAAATCTGCGATGAAAACTGCCGCTTCGTGATTCGGACTCTTCCGAGTTTTCATCTCCGCCACAGGATCATCCGTGCTCACTTCACCACCACCTTTACTGGATAATTTCAGCTCTGCGGGTTGCCACAACATGAACCTTTTGTCCCCACTCGGTGCTCCACTTTCTGCGACGCTCGATGTATTCCTCGTCGTCAACGCCTTGACATGCTCAGATGGATTCCGAATAGTAGCGGATGTGCATATAAACTCGGGAGTTGGATTACCGTAGTTATTGCACACGCGGATCAACCTTCTGAATAACAACGCGACATTCGATCCCATAATCCCGTGGAAAATGTGTGCTTCGTCTAAAACTATGAGCGACAGGTTGCCGAAAAATTTTTTGCCCCACGACGCGTGCTGCGGGAGCATCCAATGTAGCGAGTCCGGATTCGTGATTATAATTCTATTCGTGTTCCCTGCGCGTATTTCGGCTTTTTCCCGCGCGTCTGAATCTCCATCGCATACTTTTATTTGGCAATTGGCTAATCGCGAAATCTTTCCTAAGTTTACGTTGTCGGTAAACCCGTTTTGTCTCGCTGCTACTACGCGTTTCGCCGCTTCGATGAACTTTTGAAAACTTTCCGCCTGGTTATTCGCCAGCGCTTTTAAAGGATACATCAACAGCGCCCGCGCGTTTGGTTCCGACATGATCTTCTCTAATATTGGAATGATGTAGCACAAACTCTTTCCCGATGCTGTTGGTGTCGAAACCACTACGCTCTCGCCTGTGCGTGCTCTTCGTATCGCTTCCTCTTGATGCGAGTAAATCCGCGAAATACCTACTTGCCTACAAATCAATTTCATCTCTTCGCTCACGATATTTCTATCGACGTTTTCAATGGGCGCATCTTTCGATGACCTTGCGGGAACAGTTTCCACGTGCAAGCACTCTTTACAGCCGCGTTTGGCGTTGATGAAACGATCCACCTTATCATAGCTTGTCGTGTTGTGGTTGTTGTTGTTGTTGTTGTTGTTGTTGTTGTTGTTGTTGTTCTTCTTCTTATTATTAGTAGTAGTAGTAGTTATAGTCGTTGGTTTTTTGGGTGACGACGAAGATTTCCCATCTTTGCGCTCCGCGGAGAGCGAAGACAAACGCCGTCGCTTCCCAATCGGCACATCTTCCAGAGGAGCGCTGAGCCACTTCGCGTCGTCGTCGTCGACAGCGTCGTCAGCAGCGACAACGGGGATTGCATTCGTGATGTTCTCCATCGTTCCTTTTCTCTGATATGCTCACCGAACGCGGGGAAGAAGAAGAGGAAAAAAAATGAACGAACTTTGAGAATTTTTTTGTGTGACAAAAAAAAATAAAGTGAGCACGCACTTTTCGTCACGACGTGAATGTCCATCGTCTCAAAGTCGGTCCCGGGTATCGCGTCTTAATAATAATAATAATAATAATAAACGATGGTGGTGGTATAAAAGTACTACTACAACCCTACGACATATGTACATAAAGAAAAAGTGGAGAGAGACCTCATCAATCAACCCTTCGTTTCAGCTTTTTTAAACTCTTGCGAGTACATTTTCACTAAATCCAATATATTCACGCCTTTATTTGTTCCGCCCGCGCACGGAGGCGCGTTTACTCTCGTTACCCCTAACTTTCTAAAAGCTTCGTATGTCGCGGGATGCTTCGTGGAACCGAGCATTCGCACTTTCTTCTTTGTTGCGGGTTTAATCACCAGAGAGGCGCCTTTATATACCATTCTGAAAATGACTGGCGTGTTGATCATAATAATTCTATACAGCGTGTCCGAATACTGTTCGATACACATTTTTAAAATCTTGTGCAAAGCGTCGCGAACGTCGTGCGTGAAGGAGGACCATTTGACATCTGCTAAATCCATGACCCAGATGTGCTTATACACCACTTTATCTAATTTTTTGCTCTGTCGTTTTTTCAATTCTGCGATGGCTTCGTGACACACCATTCGAACGTGCAACGCTTCGTCCACGGTCATTATCTTTTTCAGATAGTCGACGTCGACCTCGGCAATCTTTTCGACGAAAATTAAATGTCCGTACGCATCGTTTCCGTGAATGTACAACGGCCAAAGATCAAAGTACTCCTTTTGATTCGGGATTTTTTCGTAGTCGCGCAACGCCGTATCTGCACCCAAACGTCCTCGCCACTCTCGAATGCACTCCAGTTGGTTCCTCATATATTCTATTTGTTCCTCTATCGTTTTCGTCGGGTTGTTTTCGATGGCCACGCGCGCGTGTCTCGTTAATACCTGCGGGTCAAAATCCTCTTCCTTTATTGGACCTCCGTTGCGACTCGATATCCTCTCGAATATTTCGAGCGATCGACCGGAGAGCGGGCGAGATTCTTCCGCGTGGTCGTTCGAATCGAACAACTTCGGGTTCTTCGCGATCACTTTCTTCAACATTTCTTTTTGTTCGTTGGTGACGACGATGTCGTGCAATCGTTTCAGTCCTTTTGGGTCGTCACCATCTTCTCGTCGTTCGGGTTTCCTCTCTCTCTTCTTCCCGAACGACAACGCCCCCCATCGCTTTCCTTCTTCCTTCGCGTCTTTTTTCTCCTTTTCCTCCTTTTCCTCCTCCGCGTCATCGAACGACTCCGAACAACTAAAATACAGTTCCTCCTCCTCCTCCTCGTCGTCGTTTCCCCGTTTCGTTTTCTTTCTCTTTGATTTTGTTTTATTCCTCTTCTTCAAGAACTTCATCGCGCGCTAACAACAACAACAACAACAAAAGTGGTCGACGCGACGGGAGTAGTAGTAGCAGTTCTTCTTCTTCTTCTTCTTCTTCTTCTTTGAAGCGCCCCCACTTCACGACTCAAACTCTCTCTTTCCTCCTCCTCCTCCTCTCGAAGAATAAAATAATGTGAAAAAAAAAAATGTCTTCTTTTCTTCTTCAAACATTATTGAAAAAATCTCCTCCTTCTTCTTCTTCTTCTTCTTCTGCCTTCCTCCTTCCTCCTCCTTTTTGCACACAACAGAAAAAAAAAAGGACAATAAATTTTTTTGACATTTTCTGTTTCGACGACGACGACGACGACGACAAAAAAA
>MDSZ01150720.1_pt1 | contig 12342 bp, 8 predicted proteins | sample 811201 | NCBI WGS metagenome assembly MDSZ01 (sample SAMN05326647, study PRJNA326480) | marine metagenome | isolation source: seawater | place: Indian Ocean: North | collected 2010
AACCAACACCTTGCAAACCGCGCATCGAGCGAATGGTAACACCTTGATGCTCATTTTCTTCAAACAATTCGTTCCCCTGACTTACGGAGTCAAGCATTGCCCTCATAGTACGATCAAAAAGTTTGGAGTCCCTTAAACTAATCGCGTAAATTGTAGAAGAAGGAGAAGCCAACTCTTCTGCATTTTCATTTTCCTTATGAAGATAGGAAAGGCTCACAACTTGATCTCCCAGTGAACCTAGCAAATCTGCCCTAATTCTAACATCTGACTGATCTTCAAAAGCCTGTATCTGTGAGGTGACAAGCAAATGTATGGCAGGACTGATTCCCTTGAGTATATTTTCCATCTTTGGCCAAAGCTGCCCTAAATCATTTTTGGCATTACTCACTGTAAAGGCATCTTTTGAAACGAAATCATGGTTTTCAAGGTCTCCCTTGACAGGAGACAAAAAGGAAAGAATTCCTTTCCTATGATTCATTCCTAAGAATGACCCCATTTCGAATTCCCCCGATTTAGCATCCAAGCAAACTCCCAAATAGTTTAAGCCATCCAAACCCACTCCATTGATGAGGCCATTTTTTTCTATGCCAAAAGGATTCTGGGAGATTTTCATTTTTTTGCTCTTACTTTCAAGGATTGTGCGTATTCCTTCCTTTAAATTAAAAAAGATCCTAGCCTGTCCCTTGCCGATTTCATCAAAGCAATCAATGTAGGACTGATTATCACCAAGAGATTTCTCATTCTCAAAAGATTTTTCAAAAACTGATTCTACTCTCTTCTCTCCCCCAGTAAGCATAAACAGTTTCCCTTTATCAAGCGCAAGACATACCCCTGCGTCTTTGGCATCAAAATTTTTTAAATCTTGGTGAGATTTTTGAATAATCCAGTGAACAGTGGTGTCTCCGATTTTTGTTTTCTCAACTTCAGCATTTTTAGTCAGATCATTGAAACTTGAAATAATTTCATTAAAATCATTCTGCTTTAGGGACGACTCCGAAATGGAGGCGAAAAAAGGCATTTTTTGTACGCTCTCCGTTGTTCCATCCTCTCGCATGATACCTTCGCGTTCTAAAACATCAGTGAAATCGGAACCACCCAAGACCATACTCCCTTCGATTGATTCTAACAACGGATCAAGCACAGTTTCCTTTGCCTCAGTAAAATTAGACTTAAATTTTTTATTCTTCCCTCTTTGCATTTCACTTTCGATCATGTCACTTATTTTCTCCCAGACCGGAAACTTCTCAATTTCACCCCAGGGACCATTCTTCAGGTCATCTCTCAATTCTGTCCAATTATCAACTTCGAGCACCAAAAATGTATCATCCGGTAGGAATGAAACCAAGGATTCTTTGCCTGCACAAACAGTGAATGAGAAAATGATAGAGAAAAATGTGAAAGAAAAAAGCGGATTCATTGTGCAGGAGGTTAAGGGATTAGTTTGATTGACTGGGTGGTGTAGTGTAACGGAAGCCCGCATTTGGATTACGAGGGTCAAATGCATAAGCATCACGGTTAATGAGAAAATTCTTAAGAGAGTCTACGGGGATAGAAAAACCTAAGCCCTCTGCTCCCTGAGCGACCACTTTCATGTTGTTTACTCCGACAACTTCTCCTCTGTAATTAAAAAGAGGTCCGCCTGAATTTCCCGGACTGATCTCAGCAGTTGTTTGCACATGAAGACGGTCAGAAATAATCCTATTTCGTAAACTTACAATCCCTTCCGACACACTTCGCTCCAATCCCAATGGACTACCGATAGCAAAAACCCGCTCACCCTGTTTAAGATCGGTAGAACTACCCAATGTAACAAATGGAAACTTAAATTTGTCATCCTGTCTTTCAATTTTTAAAAGGGCAAGATCGAGATTACCTCCTGATGCAACAATTTTAACATTATCAAAATTTTGTTTAGTCATCTTGGCTCCTGATCCCTTAAACTGAGTAACCGATATTTGTCGCTCACCGGCAACCACATGGTCATTTGTAACGATATATCCATCGGAATGAATCAGAAAACCTGAACCCAGTCCAATAGGGGTTCTAATCAAAACCACAGCCTCGCCCAGTTCATCTACAAGATTCCTCAGAGACGATAATTTCCTCTTGCCTGAAGAGTCTATGTAGAGCTCATTTTTAAATGATCTCTCTTCTAAAGATTTATTTTTCTTTTGATCAACAATCTGAATTATTGAAGTTCTCGGGATTTTTATAATATCAAATCCCAAGTCGATAAATACTTCTCCTGCTCCTTCTTTCAATAATTTGCCCGAAACAGAGGATTCATTTGCCAAATCGATTGAAACAATTTTTCCGTATATTAAAGAGGAAAAAAATACAAATAAGGGTAGGATTTTAAGCATTTTCCAATATGTATTAAGCCCTTATCTCAGGGGCGAGCATATTATTACTCAATTTGGATAATGAAAACTGACCTGAGAACAATTACCAAATTTTTCATTGTGAAGAGCAACAGGTTTAGCTTCTTCAAATTCAGTATCAAGTAACATAATCCGAGTTGCTCCAGTAGAGGTCCGTTGTGTTAAAAAAAGATGCCTTCCATCATTTGCCCAACAAGGCTGGATATGATGGGCAGATCCTGAAGTAAGTATTTTAGTTTTACGACTTTCAAAATCGTACAAGCAAACCTGAAATCCACCGCTTACAGCAGCAGTAAAAGCAAATTTATAAGGATAAGTAGGATTCCAGGCAGGTTCGGAACAATGAGAACTTACATTGGTAGGTATTCGAGTTAACAAACCAGTAGAGAGAGACACTTCATAAATTTGTGGTTTTCCTCTGGCATCAGAAGTTAGGAGAATTCTCCGACCATCAGGCGACCAAGTTGGTCCCGATTCATTGCTTCTGTTGCGTGTAATTCTACTTGGTTTTGATTTTGGAGTGGGGGCTATCCATAATTCAGGATTTCCTGAAGTGGATAAAATTAATGCTACTTGATTGGTTCTAGGGTTTTGTGAAGCACTTAAATTGCTTCCCCGGTAATTTGCGATGGTGGATATCTTCCTATCGGTAAGGGATAAGAAATAAATATTGTTAAAAACCTGTCTGTTGCTTGTGAAAAATAAGCCTTTTCCACTTGGCGACCAACTTGGATTAAATGTTATCTTACCAAAAGAGGTTTGTGGACGAGCACTTGACATCATTGAGTCAGAGATAAATATTTCCTTTGACCCAGAAAGACTTGAAAGAAATGCCAAATTACCGGCAAAAAAACCTGGTACACCAAGTATTTCTCTAACCAACCGATCGCATGCAAAAGCAATGGATGATCTACTGTCGCCATTTTGCACTGAATAAGAACTAACTTGAACTTTAGGGTTACCCTTCAACAGCACTACATTAATGTTTTTACCCGTTGCTGAAAAAGTAACTGAATATAAGCTATCTGAGGGTTTTGATAGTCGAAGTCCACCATGTAGTGTAATAGCTTTGGCAACAATTGGAGCTATGCTTTTACTTGTTGTGCCCAAATCTATTGGGAACTGTTTACGAGCAATTGAACTTTCGATTGTTCCAATTACAATAGAGTTATTGTTTTGTGAAATGCCCTGTAATGTAGAAAACAAAAATATTATCACAAGACAATGTAACTTCGTATTCTCTATTAACATATCCCTAAAATTTAAATAAACATCCATCCACCGATCAAATTTTCAAACTCGATTACTTTGTGCAAGGAAAAATGATGAAGTTGGTTTATCTTGTGTTTTAAGAATTTGGTGATTAACAGCGTACTTTCCCTTTTCTTCTTATCTCTTAGATTTATATTATATTATGGAAAAAGAAAAAATCACAGATGCCTTAAGGGGCATTAGTTACCCAGGTTTTTCTAGAGACATTGTCTCTTTCGGGATCGTTTCGAAAGCAAGTGTGAGCGAACAAAAAGCTGTTATTGAATTGGAGCTATCAACTCAGGACTCAAAAATTGTCGAAGAGCTTATAAAATCGATAGAAAAGAAGCTTTTACTTTTACCGGAAATTTCAGATGTCGAAATAAATGTAATTACAGCTCAGAAACAAAATAACGGTGATCAGGCTGCTGTTTCATCTCCAAATCTTGAAGGGGTTAAAGCAATCATTGCCATTGCCAGTGGAAAAGGAGGTGTCGGTAAATCTACTGTCGCAGTTAATTTGGCCTGTGCATTAGCGAAAACTGAAAACTCATCTGGGGAGAAACTAAAAATAGGCTTAATGGATTGCGATGTGTACGGTCCGTCAATTCCACAACTCTTGGGTTGCTGGCAACGACCTGAAATTATTGGTGATAATAGAATAGCCCCAGTCGAAAACTATGGAATTAAAATGATTTCTATGGGATTGCTAGTAGATGAGGATTCTCCCGTGGTTTGGCGAGGTCCCATGATTATGAAAACAATTCAACAATTTGCATCCAATGTTGACTGGGGTGAGCTTGATTTTCTCTTAATCGATCTCCCTCCTGGAACAGGTGATGCACAACTTTCTATAGCCCAAGTCCTAACACTTGACGGTGCCGTGATTGTAACTACCCCACAGAGAACAGCATTTGATGTAGCAAAACGAGGAGCCAGAATGTTCGAAAAATTAAACATTCCCTACTTGGGAGTAGTTGAAAATATGAGCTTTGCTATTGAAGCATCAACTAATGCCAAAACTTATCCTTTTGGAAAGGGTGGTGGAAAAGTCATCTCCGAAAGCCTCCAAACTGAACTACTATCTGAGATTCCACTCGATACAGAAATTAGAGAAGGTGGAGATCATGGAATACCAGTCGTAATCGGAGCTCCAGACGCCATTTCAAGCGAGGAATTTAACTCCCTCGCGAGGAAAATATCCAAAAAGTTTAACTTTTGATTTCGCGATGAGTAGTGTGGCGACGCAAAAAACGGTTGTACTTTCTTTTCTCAACCACATCAGTCTGCAGCTTCTTGTTGCGTGTGGACATGTAGCGAGAAGGCGGTTTGCCTTCCTTACGGGCTTCTGTGCATTCAAGTATAATCGTTTCTCTTGGCATTTTGTTATTATTGATAATTTAGATTTGTAGACAACAACAAAGTCACTCGAAAATATTGTCTTTAAAAATTGCTAAATTCGGTGTTCTTTACAAAATTAATATTATGGAAATCCCCAATAAAGAAGACCTATCCATTCATAACCAAAACACACTTCGTGAAGTTCAGTTTGAAGAAGAGGGAAAACGCCAACTAGAGGTTCCTTCAATTGGAAATGATGACCTTAATCGTGTGACCAAAATCTCTGAACCTTACGATTTGTCAGGATCTCTTTGCGATGACAACGGAGATTCGTGCGAAGAGGAGAGAACTAAACCAGGACTTCCACTTCCCAGTGTTGATCATTTGGATGATACGGGAATTGATTCAACTAGAGAACCTGATTGGGAGGTAATTGAAAAAAACAATTTAAATGGAGAACCTAGACCGGAAGATCTGCATAATGATAAGTACTGGGACGAAAGAAGCCTTGACCGTGAAATTTCCGATAAAGACTTTCAAGATAAGTTTCTTGAAGAAAAACAATCTGATTCTGATCGACAAACAGTCGAAGCAGATGAGTTTAGCAGACCCTACAGGAACGAAACCCTAGACCCTTATTATAATAGCTCGGCTGATTTTAATCATCACAACTCAAGCTAGAAATTTCATCGAAGAACCCTTGTCACGCTAAACCTCGATCACTTCGTTCAATAAAATCCAAAACATTATTGATTTTGATATAATCATCACCGTTGTAAGTTTGTTTGATTTTATCGACAGCCTGCGTGCGATTTAGAGACATTCTATATAAGATCTTATATGTTTGCCTGACAGCATCGATTTCTTCTTTGGTGAAAGAGGCTCTCTCCAATGCAACTTTATTGATTGAACGGACTTCGGCGGGAGAACCATCCGCCAACATGTAAGGAGGAATATCTTGAACGAGTTTTGAACATGCAGACAACATAGCATAACTTCCAACTCTGCAAAATTGATGTACACCTGCACCCCACCCTATATTTGCATTATCTCCGAGATGAACATGCCCACCAAGGGCTGACTGGCTACTCATTATGACTCCATTCCCCACCTCGCAATCATGTGCTACATGACTGTAAGCAAGAAAAACATTATGTGAACCGATGATCGTAAATTCACCATCATTCGTCGCTGCATGTGCTGTGACATATTCTCTAAAAACATTTTCATCACCAATTTTTAATTTAGGAGTGCCACCTTTAAATTTTAAGTCCTGAGTTTGACCTCCGATGTAAGAATAGGGATAAACTTCATTGCCTTCACCCATCTCCACATCACCCTCTACTGTAGCATGGTGTCTAATTATAGAACCGTCCCCAATCTTGGCTAATTTTCCGATGTAACAAAATGCACCAACATTTACACCCTCTCCAAGTTCAGCACCTTTTTCGACATTAGCAAGAGGATGAATAAAAATACTCATTAATTTGTTTCTTCAGCATTAACTACAGAAAACATGAGATTGGCTGATGAGACTTCTTTATCAGCAACCGAACAAGATACCGCTGCGGTAGCCAACTTATCACCTCTGACTTTTATGAGCTCTGCCTTTATAATTAACTGATCCCCGGGAACCACTGGCTTTCGAAACTTGACCTTGTCCGCACTCATGAAAAACGCAACTTTACTTTCAGATGATGCCCTCCTCAGTAATAATACTCCCGCAGCTTGTGCCATAGCTTCAAGTTGCAAAACTCCTGGCATGACTGGGTGCCCTGGAAAATGTCCGTTAAAAAAAGGTTCATTAATAGTAACATTTTTTAAAGCAGTGAGTGACTCCTGTCCTTCGATCTTTATAACTCGGTCAAGTAATACAAAGGGATATCTATGAGGTAATACATCTAAGATTCGTCTAACATCCAACTCGGTTTCCTCAGGAAGTACAAAAGACTTACGATCTTGTTGTAGGGATTTCTCAGCGTCATTCGATTTCTGGCTATTGCTTAAAGACTCTATAATCTTTTGTGACAATTCAGAATTGAGAGCATGACCAGGACGGACAGCAATCAGATGAGCCTTTAAGGGTTTTCCCAACAGACAAAGGTCGCCAACTATATCCAAAATTTTATGGCGAACGAATTCATCTTCGAAACGAAGAGGTTCCTTTGACATAATTTTGTCACCTTTAATAACAATAGCACTGTCAAGGCTACCTCCACGAATCTTACCAAGTTTTAGGAGCTTTTCGATGTCTTCGTACAATGTAAATGTTCTCGCAGGAGCAATATTCAAAGTATAAAAATCAGAGTCAATATCTACCGACAAGTGCTGTACATGTGCTCCACGATCATCAGATGAAGTGCAAGTTATTTTTAATCCGTCATGTGGTATTGCAACAATTGAACGGTTCCCTCTACCCACACAAATTGGTTCTTTCAATTCCAAATAATCCCTGTCTTTTTCCTGTTCAATAGGACCTGATTCCATGATCAATTCGACAAATGGTCTTGCAGACCCATCCAAAATAGGAGGTTCGCTCGAATCAAGTTCAATGATCACATTATCTATTCCACATCCAGATAGTGCACTTAATACATGCTCAATAGTGTGAACTTTTGCATTACCGTTTGAAATCGTGGTGCTTCTAACCAGATCATGAACCAAAGAAACTTCCGGTTTAATTTCGGGTTTACCATACAAATCAACGCGTTTAAATGTGTAACCTGTGTTTGGCTCTGCTGGTTTAAAAGTAAGTGTTACTTCATTCCCAGTATGCAAAGACTTGCCTTTAATAGAACTCTCTTTACTGATAGTGCGTTGTTTAACTGGCATGTAAGGAGCTGATTTTAACTGTAATTTTTTAAGATAGAAAGTTTGAGCTCAATATGTGTAGTTTCACAAATACTTAATAATTTCAAAATTGAAGAAAAAACTTAAAAGATATTTGGAAAAGATGGTGAGGTCTCACTCACTGCAACAGAACATAATAAAATTCATGTTTGCAATCAGTTTACTAGTTTCAGCTGTATTGGCTCTTCTCATTTATTTTGATATTCAAATTTAATATCTATTGCGGGGCCTTGAATCCAGATTCACTCAAGTCTAGACCTCTGGTTAAAAGACTATCCCATCTAGCATATAATTCTTGTTTTTCGCTAACGGTAAAATCGTCAGAAATTATGAAGTCTGAGAATCTTTCATAACCGAACAAATTTAAGTAAGAACAAAACTTTTCATTCATCTCATAACTAGATGACAAAGTATCGATTAAATTTATTTGGGACTCGATAAGATCATATTGATCAGAGTCAAAAATCTGTACTTTCCCTCTTCCTGATAAAGTTTTCATAACCCTTGATATTCCATCTGGAGATAGAAAATTTCTGCTCACATTAATAACATTTAAACTTTTAAGATTTTCAATTGAACTTATGTCGAAAACAGAATTAGCAGTTAAATGAAGTTGCTCCAAGTTATCTAAAAATTTCAAGCTATCGAGATCTGAAATATGATTAAATTGTAAATGCAACTCCCTTAAGCTTTTCAATTTACTTATTTCACGAACATCACAAATTCTATTTTCTGATAAAGATAGATGTGTGAGGTTTTGTAGCTCTCCTAATTGATTAAGATCGGAAATAGAATTATTATTAATGTGAAGTTTTCTTAAATTCTTTAGATTCTGTAATCCAGATAGATTCCGCAATTTATTTCCCGACAAAAGCAGTACATCCAATAATGGCAATCTTTGAAATTCATCTACGGATAAAATATGGTTGTCGTATAAATAAAGACTTCTGAGCGATGACATTGCCTTAAGTTCCACTAGTGGGTTGCCTTCTCTCTTACCATTACCACTGATATCTTTATAAGGTTCGTTAGCATCAAATATCTTATTTTTATTTAAGTCTTCAAAAGGCTCCTGAATGCCGATTTGATTACCTTGAAGATGTAGTGTCTTTAATTTCTGCAAGCGACTTACACCATCAAGATCAACTAAGTAATTGTATGATACATTAAGAGATCTAAGGTTGAGAAATTCACCAATCCCAGAAAGTCCGCGAAGATTATTATTCGCTAAATTCAGGTCTGTTAAAAAACGAAAAGTTGAAGTATCTTGAACAAGAAGACTGTCAACTGGGGAACCTTGAGTGTTTGTGCCCGCTTTATTTGAACGGTTTTGAGGATCATTTGTTAGTAAAGAATTTAAACTGGTTAAGGAATTTCTCGAAACATCCAACCTTCTCAAATTAGGTAATGCAGAAATGGGAGAAAGATCTTTAATCAAATTATTTCTTAAAATAAGATTTCTAAGATTATTTGCATGCTCCAAGCCTTTAAGGCTGGTGATTTTAGCGTCATTGAACTCAAAGGTAATTAACTTCTCACTTACAATATTGGGGGATAGCTCGTTTACAGGAACGCCAATTTGGTTTGCCACCGCCCTTTCAAGTTTAGGATCCGAAAACATGCGAGTATCCCTGGCTGCAAGCACCCCTTGAAATGCAAGGCACAACGATAGAACCAAGTAGCTCGAAATTTTAAAGCAATATTCCTTGGCGATCATATATTTCTGCAAAATTTGAATTAAATAGTATTCTAGCTGATCCTTGCAATTAAATCCTTTGAGTCTACCGAATCTCCAACCTGAACAAGGATCTCTTCGATTGTTCCATCTGTTGAAGCATATATCGTGGTTTGCATTTTCATAGCTTCCAGCACAGCAATCTTGTCTCCCTTTGAAACCGTTTTGCCAACACTTGTTGCAATACTACTTATAATTGCCGGGATTGGTGCTCCTACATGCTTGTCATTTGCGGGATCAGCTTTTTCCCTCGCTTTGGCATCTCCTTTTACGCTTTTGTCATGAATCAGAGAAGTTCTCGCTTTTCCGTTCAATTCAAATGTTATGGAACGAATGCCCTTCTCATCTGCTTCTCCAACATGTAGCAGTTTAATAAAAAGTGTTTTCCCCTCTTCAATAGTTATTGAAATTTCTTCACCAGGTTCGAGTCCATGAAAGTAAGAAAGTGTGGGAAGCACAGAGACATCTCCATACTTCTTTTTAAATTCCTGAAATTCTTTAAATACTTGAGGATACATCACTGAGCAGAACAAATCGTCATCTGTGCATTGCTTTCCAAATTTTTTAACCAAGGAAGATTTTTCTTTTTTGAGATCCATTTTTGGTGCAGAAGCACCTGGACGTCCTCTCATTGGTTTTTGTTTTCCAAGAATTACTTTTTGAACTGCTTTTGGCCATCCGCCTTTGGGTTGGCCCAAGTTCCCTGAAAGTAAATCAATTACAGACTGCGGAAAACCAGTTTCCTGAGGCAAATTAATGAGGTCTTCAGGTTTTACGCCCTTGGTTATAAGAAAAATAGCAAGATCTCCCACGCTTTTACTACTGGGCGTCACTTTCACAATATCTCCAAGCAAACGATTACATTCTTGGTATGTTGTTACCACATCAGGCCATCGTTTCCCAAGGCCAAGAGCACCCGCTTGCTCACGAAGGTTTGTATATTGCCCCCCTGGCATCTGATGCTGATAAACCTCTGCACTTCCGAACGGCGGTGATGTGTCAAAGGGGGAATAGTATTGCCTTACTGCTTCCCAGTAAATTGAAAGCTGATTTAATGAATCGACATCAAGTCCTGTCGCCCGCGGAGCATTTTGCAAAGCATGAACAATCGAATTAAGGTTGGGTTGACTTGTACATCCAGAAAGTGAAGAAATAGCTAAATCGACAACATCAACACCTGCTTCAACTGCTTTAATAATAGATGAAGAGGAAATACCGCTGGAGTCGTGAGTATGAAAATGGATGGGAATCCCAATTTCATTCCTGAGGGTTTTCACCAACTTACTCGCAGCAATTGGGTGACATAATCCTGCCATGTCCTTAATTGCAAGAATGTGTGCACCCATTTTTTCCAACTCCTTAGCAAGCTCGACATAATATGATAGGACATACTTCTCTTCATTTGAATCTGTAAAGTCACCGGTAAAACAAACTGCTGCTTCGCAAAGAGAAGGAGTTTTCTCAACAACTGTTTCCATTGCGACTTTGAGATTTGGAAGATAATTCAATGAATCAAAAATCCTAAAAACATCCATTCCTGCCTCAGAAGAATGGATCACAAATTCCCGAACCACATTGTCAGGATAGTTTGCGTACCCAACAGCGTTGGATCCTCTCAAAAGCATTTGAAATAGTACATTAGGAATCTTCTCTCTTAGAGAACGCAACCTTTCGTAAGGACATTCTCCTAAAAACCGCATACAAGTGTCGTAGGTGGCACCTCCCCACATTTCCAAGCTGAAAAGCCCAGAAACTTTTTTTGCAATAAAGTCTGCGACTTCAAGCATATCAAATGTACGCATACGTGCTGCCATCAAAGACTGATGTGCATCTCTTAGAGTAGTATCCGTAATCATTAGAGGTTTCTGATCCCTTAACCATTTAGAAAATTTCTCTGCACCCTGAGAAAGCAGAAGATCTCTTGTACCACGAGGTGGAGTTTCTATATCATTACACTCCGGTACAATCAGCGGCAGAGGATTTTGAATTCTCGGTCTCCCTTTAACTTGAGGATTTCCATTAACAATGACTTCGCCTAAATAATTAAGAATTTTGGAAGCACGATCTTTCCTTGCCTTGAATTTAAATAGACTAGGAGTCACATCAATCATTCGCGTGGTGGCATTACCCTTAACGAATTCACTGTGGGTAATCACATTCTCCAAAAAGGGAATGTTAGTTTTAACACCACGAATTCTCATTTCTCTCAATGCACGATGCATACGATCCAAAGCCTGAGAGAGGTTTGGTCCCGATGTAGTAAGTTTTACTAGGAGAGAATCATAGAATGGAGTTATGATCGACCCAGTGTCACCCATGGCACCGTCAAGCCTCACACCAAATCCTGCAGCTGATCGGTAAGAAAGAATTTTGCCATAATCTGGACTAAAATCCTTTTCAGGGTCTTCAGTAGTTACACGACATTGTACCGCACATCCATTTCTTGGGATATTTTCCTGCTCCGGGATACCTATCTTTTGGTCGTGCAGTTTTTGCTCCATTGCCACCAGAATTTGGGAGCGGACGATATCTATGCCGGTTATTTGCTCGGTGACTGTATGTTCGACTTGAATCCTAGGATTCATTTCGATGAAAAACCACTCTTTAGTATCTTGATCCAAAAGGAATTCGACAGTTCCTGCGTTATCGTAACCTATCTTTCTGGCAAGTTGCACACCTGCCTGACAAAGCTCATCTACTACCTCTTCAGGAAGACCAATGGAAGGTGCAACCTCAACGACTTTTTGATATCTGCGTTGAACTGAGCAATCCCTTTCATGCAAG
>MDSZ01028210.1_pt1 | contig 12340 bp, 11 predicted proteins | sample 811201 | NCBI WGS metagenome assembly MDSZ01 (sample SAMN05326647, study PRJNA326480) | marine metagenome | isolation source: seawater | place: Indian Ocean: North | collected 2010
ATCTTAGCTTTAAGTAAAGCCTTGTGTAAAATTTTAGCACCTTTAAAAGCTCCATTTTCTGAATGTCCTCCAACAATATGTAAAACTTTAATGCCCATTTTATTAAATATTAATATTATCTAAATTATTTGAATTATTGATAATTTTAAAACCTAAATTTTTTTGTACTTTATTCATTATTTTCTGGTTTTTATGTTTGAGACTTTCAAAATTTTCTAAATAAAATTTTACTTTCTGTATATTAGAATATTTTTTTAATCTTTGTTTTATTAATTCTATTTCAGTATTTACATAAAAGATAATATCTGATTTTGGGCAAAGTAGCAGGTACTGATCTATAAAATCAGAACAAATATCGTCTTTATAAAGGTGATAACTATGAATTCTTTGAATAAAACATTCAGACATTATTAGAATACCAGATAAATTTTTTTCTTTTGCAATAAAAATAGCGATTATCTCATCTTTGAGCCATCTTTTTAATCTTTTTCTTCTTTGAAGATTTTTTTCTTTTTCTAAAATTTCAAGGATGAAATTATAGAATTTTGAATATTTAAATTTTGATTCAAGAAATATTTTTTCTTTTTCTTTTATAAAGTGATAATAACTTGGATAAAATAATTTTTTAAAAATAAATTTTCGTTTTATTTTTCTTTTTTCTAAGTTTTTTTGGATATACCCATAATTTCTAATAGATTTTTCCTGATAAAAAAAAAAGTTTTTAATATATGAAAAAAAGACGTACAAATTAAACTTATTTGTATTTATTAAATAATATAACAATAGAGTTTTCGCACTGAAAGATTTTTTATTAATAATCTTTTTTAAATAATTTGAAAAATGTGTTTTGCCAGAATAAGGTAAGCCAAAAAATTCAATAATCTTCATAATGTTATCTTATAATAAGTTATTAAAATTCATTATTAAATTACTAAAAAGTCTTTAATAAAGAAAAAAATTTAAATTCATTGAGTTTTTTACCAAAAAATTCTAAAGAATTATATGACCAGTGATCTTCATCAGAATAAAGTAATTTGTTATCAAAGTACACAATGCATTTTGGATTACAATTCATTTGGGATTTATCAAAAAATTTAATTTGATATTTTTTCTGTAAATATTCAATTTCTGGAATCTGTATTTGATTTTTTGAAAGTGTATTCTTTGCATAATCATTTATCCTCTCTTCTTTTTTAAAGAAAAGTGTCGGAATGTCATAAAACCTGTGGCCATTACTAATTAAAATTAAATTTTTATTTATTGAGTAAAAGTATTCAACAAGCTTTTTGTAATCAATTTCTTTAGGCCAACGATTCGAAATTACTAATACATGTGCATTTCTTAAAATACTCTTATCAAGTCCATTCAGAACAATTTTGCAACTGTTCTTTCGTTTCAAAATGTTAGAATTTAAAAAGTCGATAATTTCATCATTTAATTTTTTTCTTTTAAAACAATAAAGGTATTCAAAATTTTTATAAAAGTAGCTAAAATCATTATTATTTTTTTTAAAAGAGTTTATAGATAGGAATAAATCAAATGCATGACTATCTCCAAGAACAATAATATTTTTTTTCTCAGGATCCATAACAAAATACTTATTTTGTTTTATCTTTAAAATAATTTCGTCCTCCATTTCATTTTTAATTTTTCTTCCCTCGAAGACTTCTTTGATAATTTCATTTTTTTTAAATGTTTCAGAAATTTTTTTATTCTCTAGATTAATAATTGAATTTAAAAAATAAAAGATAAATGGTAATACCAAAATTGATGTAAGAAAAATGTTTACTCTTTGAGATTTCAGGTATCTAATTTTTTTTTCATAAATCTCATAAACTAATATAGAAATAATATAAGTTGTTATAATTAGAATTATCTTTTCAATTAGTTCTGGAGAATTTGATTTTTGGTAGCTGTAAAAAATAAGTATAGGCCAATGAAAAAGATATAGAGTGTAACTTATTTTAGCAGTATAGTTTAAAAAAAAATTTTCTTTTATAAAACTAATTTTTTTTGGAATCTTGAATATAATTACAAGCGAAGCACCCACGCATGGTAAAATTAAGTACGCACCGGGTAACCCTAAACTATTATTATAAAATAAACCACATAAAACAATTATGATGAAGCCTGAAAACGAAAGAAAATCATTTTCAATTCTTTTTTTTTTATAATTAAGTAAGTTAGAGATCCAACACAAAATTCGTAAATTCTAAAACCTGTAAAATAAAAAAAACCTTCAGTTCTATTCGAATATAGTAACGAAAAAGTTAAACAGAAAATTAAAATTAAAAAAATTGGCCAGAAAAGATTTCTGAAAAAATTTTTAAGAATAAGTAAAATAATTGGCCATAATATGTAATACTGTATTTCAACAGCCAGAGACCAAGTATGTAGTAAGGGTTTGAATATTTTATTTTGATCAAAGTATCCTACTTCCTGATAAAAAAAATAATTAGATAATGCAGCCAAAGAAAAATTAGATGAAACAATCAATCTCTCAAAATGCATTGGTGATAAAACAAAGTATCCTAAAATTAAACTAAGAAATATTAATAAGTAAAGAGATGGCAATATCCGTTTTGCTCTTTTAAAATAGAAGTTTGCAAATGAGAATTTTTTTTCTTTTAAAATTATGGAAGTAATTAGAAAACCACTTATCGTAAAAAATATATCTACACCTATAAATCCACCATTAAAATTTAATAATTCAAAATGGAATAATATTACAAAAATAATTGATATTGATCTTAAAAATTGTATTTCATCAATGATATTTTTACCGTTCATTTAAAATTTTAAATTAATTTATTTAGATAATTGCCCAATCTTAAAGCAAGTTGACAAATAGTTAACGTTGGATTTGCATGACCACAGGTTGGAAAAACACTTGAGCCCAAAATATAAAGATTTTCTATGCCGTGAACTTTTAAATTTTTATCTACAACTGAGTCTTTCGTTGATACTCCCATTTTTGTCCCTCCCATTTCATGTGATCCACCATATCCATCCTTAGGCCAAATATATTTATCTGAGTAAAAGAAATTTCTAATTGCCACTCTTCCTAATTCTTTATCAATTAAAAATTTACCTACTTCTTCTACAAAAATTTTAACGGTTTTTTTTGTATTCTCATTCAAATTAACATTTACCTTAACCCTGGGTATACCAAGCTTATCAATATTACTTTCATCGAGATTAATGTAATTTTCATTGTTAGGTTTAACCTCCCAGGAAGAAAAAAATTTTATGTTAGTACAATCAATTTTTTTATTTCCAAGTGCAGCAATTTTTTTTGCATAATCTGGGGCAATACAAAGTAAGTCTTTTAACAACTCTTTTGAGTCATGTGGATATTCATTTACTTGAAATCTTAGTCCAATATTTCCTATCGCATTTTCTTTTATAAAGTTATTAGAAGGGCTTACAAAAAACATTTCCTTAGTCATATATTTTTGATCAAAAGCTTTTTTAATTTCTTCCATTTCAACTAAGCTTTTTGCAACTACGTAATGAGGGTGAACTAAATAATTTTTACCTATAGCTAAGGGTTTAAGAAACGAATTTTTAGATTGTGTTTGGCTATAAAGAAGAATTCTTGAATTTTCAATAGCTCCACAAGCTAGTATAATATTTTTGGGCTTTACTTTGTGAAAATTATTTTCTTTGTGATCAAAAAGCTCTAACATCTCAACCTCTGTGTTGCCCTCAATTTTTGTAACTGCTGTATTGATTAATAGGTCAATTTTTTTGTCATTAATAATCTTATCTTTGTAAAAATCATTAAATCTTATAGTTGGTTCACTCCATTGAAAGTCGATTAACTTAATATTTTCGTCTATAAATTTATCATCTAAAAAGTTTTCATTTACTAACAAAATATTTTTTGCTTCTTCAAGATATATTGAAAGATCTGTTTTTTTTATTGGCCATTCATCAAAATCTATTTCATCAAGTTCTCTACACATCCCACCCCATACCATCGAGGTTCCACCGAATGCACGTATACGACTTTCATGAAGTTCTTTTAAATTACAATTATTAATTATCTCTCCCTTATAGAATTCTTGAGAATCTTCTTCATATTCAAAACTACCAGCTTCTACTAACAGTACTCTATTCTTATTTTTTTTTTTAAGTTGCAAAGCTAAAGTAATTCCAGCAGGTCCTGTGCCAACTACTACATGATCATAATTTTGAATCTTTATATCTTTTATTTTTTTTAGCATTTAATCAATCATCTGATTTAAGGACCCAGGTATATTTTTTATATTTTTTTTTCTTATAAAAGGCTGATATCAAATTTGTAAGTTTTAAGAAAGGCGAAACTAAGATTAATTTAAGAATATTTCTTCTTCTCATTATTCCTCACTATTATGAATTCTTCTTATGGCCTCGTGATCAATTCCTCTATATTTATAAAAATCTAATACTAATTTTAATTTTTTTGTATGTTCATAAGATGACATATGGGAACTAACATTGTACTGATTGAAGTAATTGTACAAATTACTAAACAGATCTATATTTTTAGATGAGGATACAAACCAAAAATCTGAAATACCTTTTTCGAAAGTTTTATTATTCTTCTTTATTGATTGTTTATAATGATTTCTTGGTCCAGGTACATCATTATGATTAGGAACAGTCAAATAGGTTTTTGAAATATCATCAAAGTTAAATTTGGTTAGAAAGGCTAGATCAAACCTTGTTAGCATTACCAAATCGTATTTAAAGTTATTTTCCTTTTCATATTTTTTTTTTAGATCTATCACTTTTTTTGTACTGTACCATCTGCTCCATAGATTAAGACAGCGTAAGTATTTTTTATTTAAATCTAATATTAACTCCTTTAATTTTTTTTTTTTTAACAAAAACTTAATTGGTAATGAAAAGAATTCATAAATAATTTTTTTGTGAAACAAAGTTTTTAAAAAAAAATTTTTTTGCTTTTCAATTAAATATAATTTGGGATTATAAACTTTCAAAATTTTGTCTTTAGATTCGTAAGACTGAGAATGAATGAAAATATCTAATTCGTGATCATTAAAAAAAACGTTTTTTTTATAATAATTATAACAAACTTGAGGATCTAAAGGGGTCCCCTTGCCATATTTTTTGTCTTTACTTCCAACTAAGCCATAAAAGCATATTGCTATTCTCATATCTTGTCGTAAATATTAATATTAAAGGATTTATTAATTAATTTAAGCTTTGTATTTTTGTTCACCATAGTCATATAATACTTATTACATGAAAAATATTTTTATTAAAATTAAAAAAACTCAATTTTGGTATTATTTCCTTCTATATATATTTATTCCTTTCTTTAATTTTATATGGACAAATTTGATAAATTTTAAGGGAAAAATTGTTTTTTTTGAATTTAAGAGAAAATATAAAGTCTTATCTAAAAATTTATTAAACTTTAAAAATAATGATAAAAAAATTATTAGAAACTCTGAAAACTTAAAAGAATTGTCAAAACTAATAAATTTTCATTTAAACGAAAAATTTTTGGATGAAATGAGACTTAAAATTAATGAAAAAAAATTTAAAGATGATCATTACTTACATTATAAACCGAATTTTCAAATCGACATGTTCCCTTTTTTAAAAGAAGATGTAAAATTTAAAATAATTCAATTTATTATTAATCAGAAACTAATTCATGAAGTATCAAATTATTTAAATATAATGCCAGTAATTGGAAAATTAAGTTTAAATCTTAATGTTCCTGTTTCAAATTCCTCAGAGAGAGGAAGCATGTTGTGGCATAAAGATGATTTTGGGTTTAGAACAGTAGATTTTTTTATACCTATAAGAGATTTGACTATGGATAATGGTCCTTTATTTTTTCAAAAGAATAAAAGCTCACTTGGTGTTTTGCACAAATATTCGAATATTAAAAAAAATCCTAAAAGAGGAGAAAGAAATAAAATTGAAATTGATGAGTTCCAAAAAAAAGTAAGTGATGAAGATATCGAGATTTTTACAGGAAAACCTGGTGACGCTTTAATGATCGACAGTTTTTCATGCTATCATAGAGGAGGTTTCTGCGAAAAGGGGGAGAGAATAATGCTCAGAGTGTCTTACCATACCCCAGATAGTATAGACATGAAGGACAAAATTAATGACAAAAATGCCTTCAGATATTGCAAATTAATTAAAAAAGATAGTTTTGATTTTGAAAATTTTCAAAAACATTTATTATTTTATAGACCTAACTTAATTTATAGATTTAAAATTCCTGAAATAATAATTTCTACTTTTAAAATTTTTCATTTTAAAGAATGAGAATTAAATAAAAATAGTTTTAGGGTTGATATTTTCTAAAATGTCTTTTTTAATTTCGTCTTTATATACTCCGACTTTTAAAATAACTATCGGTTTTTCGTATTCGGATAAAATTTTTGGTGATCTAACATTCAAATTTGTTCCATACAATCTTTTGTTTTGTTTCTGTTTATCGTTATCTAGGACAAACATGATTTTTTTTTCTTTAAGACCAAAGCTTAAAAGATATTGAGAAAAAACATGTGCGCCAAATAAGAAAACTGGGTTATTTGTTTTTTTATTTGTGATTAATCTATTTAATTTTTTTATTAATTTTAAATGATATAAAATATAATCATTATACATTTTTTTATATTGACTATATCTTGACTTTAATGAGGTTTTTTTCTTTTTTGTTAATTTTTTACATGCATAAAAAATACTATGATCTTTTTTAAAAAATTTTTTTTCCAATACCTCAAAACCGTATAAATCTAGAAAATACTTAAGATAAGGCTCGGTAAGAAATATAGTATGTTCGAAATTTACACAATTCGTATACTTTTTTTTTAGCATAATCTCTAGGTGTGGAATTGAGAAAATCATTAATTTATTTGAAGAAATTTTTCTATCTAAATCATTCATAAACTTATGAAGGTCATAAATATGCTCTATTACATGAGAATGGGTAAAAACATCTATCGAACTAGGAATAATAGTTTTTTCGTCAAAAAATTTTTTAATGATTTTTATTTTAATGCTCTTATCGATTTTAGGATTAGGTTCGATAATCGTCCATTTTACTCTCTTATTAAATCTCAAATATTTTTGAAACAAGATCCCATGACAAGCTCCTATCTCTAAAACATTTTGAGGTTTATACTTATAAATAAACTTGGCAAACTCTAAGTGATGTTCTTCCCACAATTTTCCAACACAACCTGAATTGTGGGTTTCGGGATATAAGACCTTAAGTGGCAATAAAGGGTTTAGTTGCAACATTCCGGAACCCCTGCTGATTTGCCATCTCATTCTAAAAAATTTATCTGTTGAGGATACCTTATTTGTTACACCCATAAAAACTGGGAATTTCTTAAATTCATAAAGACTTTTTAAATCTTTTTTTTTAAAAATTACATCATAATTTCTAAATATTGGTTTAATTTTATTTTTTGAAAATTTCATTTTAAAATATATAATTTGTTAAACGAAATATTAAATAAAAGCAATCTGTATCAATAGATTTAATACTAATCATCTGTGCCATCAAAATTAACCGTGTGTCTTAATTTCCATTTACCTTTATCCTTTTTCCATAAATGCGGTGATCGAAATTTGTCAGTTAATTTAAAAAAATCTTTTTTCCTAATTTCTAAGTATTCCATTATTTCATCAAAATATATATTTGGAAATTCTCCATCAAATTTTTTGACTAATAATTTACCCTCTTGCCTTGTAATATGTTTATTTCTAATTTCTTGAGATGCCTCATGTGAGCATCTTCCAAGACCAAATTTTATGAATGAACAATAATAATTAAGATCATCTATTTTATCATCAATGCTTCTATATTTGCTGTATGTTCCTTGAGTTCTATAAGGTCTTGGTTCAAAATTTGTATGTTTGACAGAATAATAATACGCTTCTTGTGGTAGCCATTTTAAATAGTAACCTAAATAATGAACTTCCAATTTTTTTTTCTCAAAGTCCTTAGATTCAATCGGTAAGTAGGGTTTTAAATCAACTAAATTTAATTTATATTTTGAAATTAGTTTAGATACTGGCACTCCTGCTAAATATAAATTGTCTAATTTTTTAGCAGTGTAAAAAGACTTATCTCTTAAACTAACAATATTGTCAGCTATTGGATTACCATATTCAGCCTCATTCTCTCCATAAAAAATTAAGTTTATATCAAGTTTTAGTGCAAGTTTAACAGGATAATTTTTTTGACCTAAAATAAAAGTTTGAAAGGGATGGAATAAATTTTCGATGGCTAATTTTGTTAAAGTTTTTATTGTTTTTCCATTTTGTTTAAAACAAATATTATCAAAGCCGCCGACTTCTATCCAATTTTTAAAATTTTTATATCCATAATCGGTGTGTATAATTGGGTTCCATGTTACAGTAAGTGGATTCATTCCATACTTGTACTTTAGTAAATGTGATTGCTTTATACTATCTTTGCCACCACTACCTGGCACAATGCAATCATATTCCCCATTATTTTTTCTAAATTTGTTTAACAATTTTAGTAAAGATTTTTCTCTATCTTTCCAATTGATCTTTTTGTTTTTAATAACTGATGTATTACATGCGTCACAAACTTGATTGATATCTAAATTTAAATACTTTGCACCTTTCCTATTTTTAACATGTTTAAACTCTGGAATTGAGCTTGGTCTTTGGTTTGACATCACGCATTTTTTACAAAAAACAACTTTTTTCGGTAAATTATAAAGTACTTTCATAAAATTATTTTAATAGTTTCTTATATATAAAAAGACCATCTTTACCACTTTTTTCTGGATGAAATTGAAATCCATAAATATTTTTATATCTTATTGCGCTACAAAAATTCAATTTTCCATAGTTAGTCCTGGATAAGAGGTTAACTTTCTTTTTTTCTTTTACATAATATGAGTGAACAAAGTACATTTTTTTGTTGTTTAAAAAATTTTTTAAAGAATCTTTTTTATCTGTCTGCACTACTCTCCATCCAACATTAGGCACTGGAAACCTGTTGATACCTTTTTCAAAATACGGAATTTTTTTTACTGTTCCTTTAATTAAATCTAATCCTTTAGTCTTACCGAACTCATCACTTGAAGTCATGAATAATTGCATCCCTAAACATATTCCAATAACTTTTTTATTTTGTTTAACAAAGTTATTGATCAATTTTATAAGATTTTTTTTTTTCAATTGTCTCATTGCAGTTTTAAAAGATCCTACTCCTGGTAAAATTAAAGAGTCACAATTTTCAAGCTTTTTCACCTCATCTGAAACCACATAATTTAAACTTAAGATTTTCATTGCAGCCTCAATACTTGAAATATTACAAGTGGTAATTTTAATAATTCCAATTTTATTTTTTTTTTTCATAAAATATTTTTTATTTTCTTAATTTGAATATTTTCAAAATCTAAAAAACCTTCTTTGCTTTTTAGGAAAAAATTATTTCCATCAAAATCCGAATTTTTATTGATTTTCTTTAAATAAGAATAATGCAAACAAGAGCTTATAACAAAACCATCGGGTAACTTTTTTCTAAATTTTTTAAAATGCTCTAGTTTACCTGCGCCCCCATGAATTATAATTGGAATTTGTAAATGTGGTGACAATAGATCAAATAATTCAACATCAAAACCTTTCCCCGTACCCTCTTGTTTAATTGATGTTATACAAATTTCACCGGCTCCTCTGTCTTGAATTTCCTTGGACCAATCTAATGTATTTTTTTTTACAATTTCTCTCCCTGAATCTGTCAAAACTTGATAGTTTCCTTCACTATCCTTAATGGTTTCAATAGATACAATTATTGTTGAAGACCCAAATTCTTTTGCAGCTAAATTTATAAAGCTTGGATTTTTAACTGCAGCAGTGTTTATACTTACCTTGTCTGCACCTGACTTTAAAACGTTTTCAATATCACTTATACTTCTCAAACCACCACCAACCGTTAAGGGAATAAAAACATTTTTAGAAGTTTTTTTTATAATATCATGTAAACTATTTCTCCCATAGAGGCTGGCAACAGTATCTTGGAAAAACAATTCATCAGCCTCGTCTTTGTAATATAAACTACTAAATTCCTCAGGTTTTCCTAAAACTCTAAATCCTTCTAAATTTACCCCTTTTACTAAGTCGCTGTTTTTTATGTCTATTCTGGGAATAATTCTCGCAATTTTATTTAATTTTTTATTCATAATAAATAAATACGTTTATTACGTTTTTATTTTTTATTATCATTTCAAAAAACATTTTATAAAATTCTTTTGTTATTAATTAAAGCATTATAGATAACTAGTTTTCCAAGATAAAATAAAAAAATAGAATAAGGGTAGTGATGTAATGGTGCGATATTTAAATAAATTAATCCACAGATAATTCTTATTTTTTTGAAATCATACTTATTTTTAAACGCCCATTCTTTAAAAATCTTAATTAATAGTTTATTATTTTTATTTAATTTAATTTTTACAGTAATTTTTTTTTTCTTACGAATTATTTGAAATTTATTTTCGTAAATAATCTTGTGTGAAACTATCATCCCATGTAATAACTTTGCTAGATCATAGTAAATATCACCATATTTTAAATTGTCTGCAAAATCCTGTCTCCAATCTAAAAGGTAGATATTCTTCTTATTTATTAAAATATTTTCAAAGTGTAGATCTCCATGAAAATTGCTAGGAATCCCTTTTGAAATATATGTCCAGTCTATCATTTGAAACAATCTTTTTATATTAGGAACGTAAATTGAATTAATAAGTTTTGATTTATCTTGAATTTTATTAATCTTAAAAAATAAAGAAAGTCGATTTGAGGTTTTTGTTTTATAAAACTTTTTGCATGAATAATAAAAATTTTTTGAGTCTATTTTTTTTAATTTCTTTACTTTCCAAAAAATGTTTAAATATTTAAGTAGTTTGAAAAAATTTTTTTTAGTATTGCTAGCAGAAAATAGTTTCGCATCTATCTTTTTATAAACATAGAAATTTTTTGAGCGGCTAATAATATCTGGTGTGAATTTTTTTAAAATTTTTTGCCTAATCACTCTTTTGTTGATAAAATTTCTATCATTGTGAAATTTTATAACTCTATTATTAACGAATGCTATAAATTCATCTTCTTTTGGCAATATTATTGTTTTGTTATTTGAGATAGCATATTGATTTCTAGTTTTTTTTAAACCTTCAAGCGATCCACAATCATTCCATTTAAATTTATAAGTAAATATTTTTTTTGATTGAATTTTATTTAGACCAACAATCTCACCATTTAATATGTTATTTTTTGATTTATCTGTTGCTTCCCAAAAAGATTTATAATCGTGTATTCCAGCCAAGCCTATATAATCAAAATTTCCTCCTTTTTTATTTTTATTATATATTTTTATAAGTTTTTTATTTTTAAAACTTATTGTTCTATAAAGTTTTGGGTTATATGTGTTAGAATATCCAATCCAATTTCTATTCGGTGCTGGAATTTTTTTATCTTTTATAAAAGTATCGCAAGAAAAAAAAATAAAAGGACACTGAAGTAAATTTTTACACTCATAAATACTCAATCCCAAACCAGATCCTTTTCCAATATACTTGCTAATTTTTACGAATTTGAATTTATTTTTAGGATGAGCTAACTTAAGATATTGTTTTACTTGTTCTGCTTCATAACCCAAAGCAATTACGAGTTCTGTTTTTAGTGGAAATTTTTCAATTATATGACTGATTATTGGTTTGTTATTAATTAAAACTAAAGATTTATTAATATTTTTTGTTTCTTTTTGAAGTCTTGAGCCAATTCCTGCTGTAGGTATTAAAACTTTATATGTCAAACTAAACTCTATTATAATCGTCAGAAATTCTTATAACATCATTTAAGTCTGATGTGCTTGCCTCAAGGTATACTGACTTTTTTGACTTAGTAAACATTCTATGAATTTCCTTGTTTTTCAAAGTTATAGATTGACCATTTAATAATTTTTTTTTTTTTAAATTTTTAAGGTTTTTGCCAAGTAAAATATATAATGGCCCATCTAAAACAAATATGGTCTCTATTTTTTTTTTATGATATTGCAAACTACATCTTGAATTTGAATTCATCGTAAGTTTTTTTAAAGTATAATGTTTATTTGTTTGGATTATTTCTTCACTTCCCCAAGGTTTTTTAATAAATTTTTTTTTCATAAAGCTTTTATATTTTATATTTTATATATTCGGGATAATACTCAAAAAACTTGTCATAAAAGTTTTTTACATACATATTCATAGACCATTTACTTGAAAAACCATATTTTTTTTTCATCCATTTCTTTCCTTCATCAATATATAAAGTTAAG
>MDSZ01134196.1_pt1 | contig 12340 bp, 9 predicted proteins | sample 811201 | NCBI WGS metagenome assembly MDSZ01 (sample SAMN05326647, study PRJNA326480) | marine metagenome | isolation source: seawater | place: Indian Ocean: North | collected 2010
CCGGAAAAGTCTTTTACTACTACGACCCGATTCACTTATTGCCTGAGAATGGCCAAGCCCTGTGGAAAAAGGAATCCCAAATCCGGGACCGTTTGAATATCTTCAAAAAAGAAGCTGAATCCTACGTCTGATTCTTAAATTGGGAATGGAGCCGAGAATCGGATTCGAACCGACGACCTACGCATTACAAATGCGAGCATATTATTTCTACATGAAGGCTACTTAGGCTATTGGTGGCACAGGCATATTCTCATTGAGCTTCAGTTTGCAGTATATAAGCCCAGCCTCTGAGAATATTGGTAGTATCATTTTGATTGAAGGCGGGGAGGATACCTTGAACGTCATTCCATTAAACTTTTTCTACCCCACGGTTCGGATTGTTAGAAAATAAATTTGGCTTGGAACTCCATTTATCGCTATTGCCGCACATCAACCCCGTCATACTGTGATTGTGTCACCTGATACTTCCCGAGTTAAAAACCTTGGGTCAAAGTAACTTGATGCTGAGTTTCACTTAAATGTCTTGCTAATTCCGTGGTCGGACTACGGATGGTGAGGTGGAGGTTCCTTTTTCTGTTTTCCGAAAGCGTTATAGGGAGGGGTTAGTCTTACGAGAGGTCAGGTTTAGGAGTTGAGTTTATGTAATTTTCCCCTTCAAACGAATAGGGAGGCATTTTTTGAAGAGGTATTACATTGCATGTCATTACTGAAAAATGAGGGCCATTTGCAAAAATAATTATTCTAAACTATGAATAAAAAAATAAACAATGCTTTTAAATAAAAATAGTTAGATAAATTAAGAATTAATAAAAAATATTTATTATGTAATAAAAGTTATTTTACTTCCATAGAATTATATATTTTTATTATTTATTAACAGAAAAGCAGATAATTTTGACCCTTTTGCCGGTTAATAAGTAATTTGCTTGCTGCGGTGTAAACGGTCTTAGATTCCATAAGAAACTATGGAATGGCATTAAGTCGACTTATTGATTTCAATCTATGTTAAATCAAAGGGTCGAATGCATTCAGTAATGCTCAAGTTCCTTATCCCAAATTCAACAATGTGTACAAAATATAAACAAAAAAAGAGTGGGATTTAAAAATAGAAAAAAATTATTCATCTTCATTTGGTAGATAATACTTGGCGCATTTAATGCAAGTTAGTTGCAATTATAAATGCAAGTTAGTTGCAATAATTTTCTTAAAATCAACACAAGAACTATATAAAAAAACAAAATATGTTATGAACACCCTGATAAAAGTTGATCTCAACGCTAAGCCAGAAGAACAAGATATCATGCACAATCGTTGGCACCCTGACATTCCCATGGTAGCAATGGTTGATCCTGGTGATGAATTTAGAGTCGAATGCGTGGATTGGACGGGTGGTCAGGTTGCAAACACGGACGACGCATCGGATATTAAGTATGTTGATCTTTCAAAAGTTCACTATCTGAGCGGACCCATAGGAGTCAGAGGTGCAGAACCGGGAGACTTGCTTGCCGTTGATATTCTTGATGTCGGTATGCTGGAAGATTCTCTTTGGGGTTTTACTGGTATATTCGCCAAGGAAAACGGAGGAAGCTTCTTGGTCGATCATTACCCAGAAGCTCGGAAAACTTGCTGGGATTATCATGGCATAAAAACTACTTCAAGACACATCCCGGGTGTTGAGTTTGCGGGTATCCGTCATCCAGGCCTAATTGGTACGCTTCCTTCCAAGGAGTTACTTGAGGAGTGGAATAAGCGCGAGAAAGAACTGTTTGATACCAATCCCGATCGGGTGCCTGCCCTTTGCACTCTGCCCTATGCGGACACTGCCCACATGGGACGAATGGGTTCTGCCGAAGCAGCGGAAGCAGCGAAGGAAGCGGCTCGTACAGTACCTCCTCGAGAACACGGAGGAAATTGTGATATCAAGGATCTTTCACGTGGCTCAAAGGTTTATTTCCCGGTCTACGTTAAAGATGGTGGTTTATCCATGGGCGACTGCCACTTTTCCCAAGGAGACGGAGAGATTACTTTCTGCGGTGGAATCGAGACCGCTGCTTATGTGGACGTTCGTGTCAATTTGATCAAAAACGGTGTTGCCCAATATGGTATCAAAAACCCCATATTTGAGCCCAGTCCAAGCGACCCAAACTATTCAAACTATATAATTTTTGAGGGCATTTCCGTAGATGAATCTGGCAAGCAACATTACATGGATACAACCATTGCCTACCGCCAGGCTGTCCTGAATTGTATCGAGTATCTCAAAAAGTTTGGGTACACAGGTGAGCAAATTTATTCGCTTTTAAGCTCAGCTCCAGTCGAAGGGCACATCAGCGGTATCGTGGATATACCGAACGCTTGTGCGACTTTATTCCTTCCCACGGACATTTTTGATTTTAATATCAGACCAGAGCCGGGCGGACCCAAGGTTTCGATTCCAACTGGCACGGATGTGGCAAAAGCTTTATCCTAGATTTAATTGTTTATTCGTTAACGATATTAGATATCTAAGACAGTATTAGCATAAATCATTTTTAAAGTATGCCAACCTACGACTACCATTGTGGAAAACATGGTGCGTTTGAAGTGTTTCGTTCTATGGATGAACGCAACTCTCCTGCAAAATGTCCCATTTGTGAGGAAATGTGCCATAGAGTTTTAAAGATGCCAGCATTGAAAGCCCTTGATCCAAGCGTTAGCAATGCCATTGACCGAAATATAAGATCTCGCTTCGAGCCAAAGGAGTACAACCCTTCCAAGGGTTTAACCGATCAGGGAATCCCTCCCAGTCACAGACCTCAAAAGCGTAAACGTACTTACGCTGGGCCAAGATCCTGGGTAATGGAATCTGCAAAATCTTCTCTTTGATGGATCTTTCGGGCTAGACAAGGAAGAAGATTCAGACGAGTAAATCTGACAAACCTTACTTATTGTAAAAAAAGTAGTAGTAAAAATTAGGCTTTAGGATTCATCACCCTAAGGCCTTTTTTTTGTAATCCGGTTCGTGTATGGGTGGCTTAGTAAGCAAAAGGAATATCAGTCCAAAGGTTTTTGGAAAATTGATAATCTTCTATTTAACGCCTAAATTAACCCATAATATCGATATGCGATAAAACATCTCTTTAGAGACGACTGATGATCGTGGCTAAAATGTATGTTAAGGGTATCCTTTGCGTTTATCAGATACTCTTTATTTAGACTTTAATCGTTTTTCGCTCACATTTTAACGGAAGACGATAAACATAATCAAAAAAAAGCATTTAAATCTTTCCACAAGTAGATTATCGGGTATGTGCAAGACGCTTTTTTCAAGTTTATAATTAATCTTTTTTGTATTCTGCGGCTTCCTCCGACCCGCTCGTTGAAGAACCTTTACTGTATGAGTGGGCACCCATACCTGCCAATTGGCCATTGTGCACAATCAGGTACTGGTTTCTTATCTCCTCACCCTCAAAGAAGCATTCTAAGATTTCCCTTACGCCATCAGCATATCGAGTTTGCGCAGACAAAGAGGTTCCGGAGGTGTGGGGTGTCATCCCATGATTAGGCATAGATCTCCAAACATGATCGTTCGGAGCAGGCTGAGGAAACCATACGTCACCGGCGTACCCACTCAACTGACCGTTTTCCAGTGCTTTGGCAATTGCATCACGATTACAAATCTTTCCCCTCGCGGTGTTGACGATGAATGCTCCCTTTTTCATTTTGCCTATCATTTCATCGTCAAACAAATTTTCAGTTTCTGGGTGAAGAGGACAATTGATCGTTACTACATCACAAACTTTAACCATGGATTCTACCGATTCATGGAAGGTTAAATTGAGTTCCTCTTCAATATTTTCAGGTAATCTGTGTCGGTCAAAATAATGCAAATGAGCGTCAAAGGGCTTCATTTTTCGCAAAGCATCCAAACCAATTCGACCCGCAGCAACCGTTCCAATATGCATTCCCTCGACATCGTAAGATCTTTGAACGGCATCTGCAATATTCCAACCACCTTCATTAACAATTCGGTGCTGATTGTGATAATCTCTTACCATTGAAACAATCATCATTACAATGTGTTCGGCAACGGATCTCGAATTGCAGAAAGTTACCTCGACTACATCCACCTTATTGTCAATCGCCGCTTGCAAATCAACATGATCCGAACCAATTCCTGCGGTAATGGCCATTTTAAGGTTTTTTGCTTTCTCAATTCTTTCCCTAGTCAAGTAATAGGGGAAAAAGGGTTGGGAAATGACTATGTCCGCATCAACGATATGCTTGTCGGCCTCGCATTCGTCACCATCCTTGCTGCTTGTCACAACAAATTCATGACCATTTCCTTCCAAGTATTTCCTAAGGCCCAGTTCCCCCGAAACACACCCTAACAATTCACCTGGGGTAAAGTCCCTTCCCTTTGGGGAAGGTAGGGACATCCCATCTGGGTATCTTTCTAATTTTGGAAGATTTCCGAGTGGGTAGCTTTTGGGCATACCACCCTTTGGATCGTCATACAAAATACATAGCACCTTCATTTTTTATCTCCAAGTAATAATTCGATTATTGAATTTAGGTTTTGTGAAAAATCAGAGCTCATGAATAACGAATTCGATAATCATACTCATGGAACCATACTTCTACCGGCAGGTAGAATTATCATGCTTGCAAGCAGGGCAGGTCCTGCAAAATCTAAGGTTCAACCAATGCCCCAATGCGAGAGCCCCCCCCCCTAACGCGGCGAGGATGAAATGGGAAGTATCTTCGGAGTGTAAGTGGTCATGGGCGTGTTCAAAAGCACTTGGTCGCAATGCTAAAAAAAGAAGACCTAGTAGGAAGCAGGCGGGAATGACTAATTTCCGATGCCTTAGATAGCCGCGAAAAAGGGTTGGAGTTGCAATCAAAAAAGTAATTGAGATGATTAACAATTCCAAATTTTCACTTGCCACGAAAGAATCTGCCAAAAGCGGTACGAGCGGTAAGAAGATTGGCATCGCCAAACAATGTACCGCACAGATCAAAGAGAGCGAAAAACCCACTCGGTCAAAATTTGTCCAAGTGAGGTTCATTCAGCTTGCGTGCTTTCAAACATTTTTAACTTTGTTTATAGGGATTTGTACTTATCCGAAGGGTGGCATTGTGCTTACATGAAATGACAGCAAATGGTCTTGCAGAAAAACACCCGAGCAAGAGATTATCATCCCAATTTCCATTCAAAGCCAATTGTTCATTAATTGTCCTGTAGTTAATTAAGCGTCCTCAACCAAGTTTAGATTGAGTGCTCTATTACCCACGATCTTGGTCCATTGTAGGATTGCACTCTAGGCAGTTGCTTGGGCTTAGGGGGAACTAAACCAGGTGCCTCATGTTCACAACTTGGGCCACAAACATGAGGCTCGAATTGACTTTTGATATTACGTTCAATTCCTTCTTTTTTCGTTGCGTCTATCTGTCTGAGATTTGGCATCGTATTGAAGATTCTGTGACTTAATTTTCCACAATCAGGGCAGGGCCCCGGGTGTCGTCTTAAGCCAGATGGACGCATCAGTTCGAAGACACCATGTTCTTCGCATTTATATTCAAAATTTTGCATAGTTTTAATTTAAATTTACTTTTATCAAGAAAAACAATGATCGGATGGAGCGATTTTGCAGTCCTCAAGGAGTTTTCGAAGGTTCACTACGCTTTGGCGAGATCAACATCCGAAGTTACGGAGTGCTTAGGTCCTTCGGCGTTTGGCTTGATGTCAAAGTCAAAGATCTCAGTTGGCAAATGAAGGGTGGCACAAGCATTGGGGATGTCTACGATTCCACTAATATGACCCTGAACCGGAGCAGTCCCGAGTATAGCGTAAGCTTGCTCGCCGGTGTAGCCGAACTTTTTCATGTATTCAATCGCGTTCAAGCAGGCTCTACGATATGAGACATGAGCATCCAAGTAGTATTGTTCTCCAGTGGTTTCGTCCACTGAGATACCTTCGAATATTAAATGTTCCTTGTAATCAGGCTTAATGGGACTTGGTTCGAAGATTGGATTAATTACACCATACTTCTGAACCCCTTGCTTGATTAGACTTACACGTATGTCAAGGTAGCCCGCCATTTCGATTGCTCCACAAAAAGTAATCTCACCATCTCCTTGAGAAAAGTGAATGTCGCCCATGGAAAGACCACCGTCCTTGACGTAAACGGGAAAGTATACTTTCGAGCCACGAGTTAAATCTTTGATATCACAATTTCCTCCATGCTCACGAGGCGGTACGGTACGAGCGGCTTCTTTTGCAGCACTTTCGGCATCCTCGGGGCTCATACGACCCATATGAGCCGTATCGGCGTATGGAAGTGCACAAAGGGGCGGCGTGCGTTCCGGATTCGTTTCAAACAAGGCCGTTTCCCGTTTGTTCCATTCATCAAGCAACTCTTGCGAAGGCAAACACCCAATAAGACCAGGGTGCATGATACCAGCGAATTCTACATTTGGAATATGCCTTGAGGAAGTTTTGACTCCATGAAAGTCCCAGCATGCTTTTCTGGCTTCCGGATAGTGTTCAGTCAGAAAACCGCCACCATTTTCCTTGGCAAAAAGACCGGTAAAACCCCAATCCGATTCTTCGAGAACACCAACATCAAGGATATCTACCACAAGCAAATCCCCGGGCTCTGCGCCTTTGATTCCAATCGGGCCACTTAAATAGTGCACCTTAGTTAGGTCAACGTCTTTGATGTCACTGGCGTCGTCGTTATTACTGATTTGACCGCCAGTCCAATCGATGCACTCCACGCGAAACTCATCCCCAGGTTCAACCATGGCAACCATGGGAATGTCAGGGTGCCAACGGTTGTGCAATACGTCATGTTCCTCAGGTGTAGCATCGAGATTTACTTTTATTAATGTTTTCATCTTTTTTGTAGTAGTAGGTTTATTGTAAAAAAATTTTTTGGGCATTGGAGCCAAAGTTCTCAAACTGACAAGAAGGATTTGATTTTTTCGGCGTCAACTTCGGAACGGTCACTCGAATGCACAATCGCTCCACCCTCCATCACGAGGAAACGATCGCATGCGGTGAGAGCAAAGGACAAAACCTGTTCGGCAACAATGATCGAGACATCATGCATATCGCGTATGGTTTTGAGCTTTTCGGCCATCTCCTTAATGATTGAAGGCTGAATGCCTTCGGTGGGTTCGTCCAATAGCAGAACCTTTGGTTTTGTCACTAAGGCTCGGGCGATGGCAAGTTGCTGTTGTTGCCCACCCGAGAGGTTTCCTCCCTTTCGTTTTCCCATCTCTTTAAGTACCGGAAAAAGTTCGTATACGTAATCGGGCACCTCCTTTTCTTCAGATGAGTCCAAACCCGTGCGTATGTTGTCTGTCACAGTCATGTTTGGAAAGATCATTCTTCCCTGGGGAACATAGGCCAGACCTTTTCTAACTCGTTGAAAACTCGGTTCAGAAGCAAGCTCTGTGTCATCGATCTTTATGCTTGATCCGGAGCCGCATTCGAGGATGCCAATAAGCGACTTGAACAACGTGGTTTTGCCCATACCATTTCTGCCCATAACAGCTAAGATTTCCCCTTTTTGGAGCTCAAGATCCAAACTATTGATAACTTTACTTTCGCCGTAACTGACATTCAAACTTTTAATATAGAACATTGGATTTCCTTTTGTATTTTCTGATTAATGCCCTAAGTAAACCTCCTGAACCTCAGCATCTGCCCGAACTTCATCCATGGATCCTTCCTTAAGGATTTTTCCAAGGTGCAGTACGGTGACTTGGTCCGCGATTTTGGCGACGAAGTCCATGTCATGCTCAATGATGATAATGGACCGTTCCTTGGCTATTTTTTCAAGCAGTGCAGCAGTTGCATCTCTTTCCTTTGCAGTCATTCCTGCAACGGGTTCATCAAGCATAATAAGTTCGGGATTTTGGACCAGTAACATTCCAATTTCCAACCATTGCTTCTGTCCGTGGCTCAAAAGCTCTGCTTGAATATCAAGCATGTCCTGCAGGAAAATCTCGGTTGCAACTTCTTGTATACGATCGATCACTTCCTGGGTGCGAGTGAATTTAAGCGAACCGAAAACAGTTCGCCCCCAGGGATAAGAGATTTCGAGATTTTCGTAGACGGAAAGTTTCTCGTAAATGGATGGCGTCTGGAACTTACGACCGATTCCAGCCCGCACAATTTCATGCTCTCGCATAGTCGTAATTTCTTTGTTATTGTAACGAATGCTTCCGGAAGAGGCTCTTGTTTTTCCGCTGATCAGATCCAGAACGGTGGTCTTGCCCGCTCCGTTCGGTCCAATGATAACTCTCAACTCTCCTTTGTCTATGTAAAGGGTGAGTTCATCAACTGCTTTGAAGCCATCAAAGCTGACCGTAAGATCCTCAATCGCTAATAAGTAATCAGTATCACTTGGCACTGTTTTCCTCCTTGTCAATGTTAGGGCTAATTGTGTCTTCTCCCAATGCGAGGGAATCACTGCTTTTCGATTTTTGAACGAATTTATCTATCCAGCTTTTTACGTGGTCAGAATATATTCCTGCAAGCCCCTTGGGTAAATAGAGCACGATCACTATGAAAGTCGCTCCGTAAAAAAACAGCCACTGAGCAGCATAGGCTTCTGAAAACGCCGTTTTGGCAGCATTTACTGCAAGGGCACCGTACACTGCTCCTAAAAGACTCTCTCTTCCTCCTACGGCGGTAAAAATAACCATATCGATTGAGGGTACGATTCCTATTAAATTTGGAGACATGAACCCAACCTGCAATGTGAACATTGCACCACCGATGGAGCTTACTACCGCTGCGAAGCAAAAAATGAAAATCCTGAAAGAGGTAATATTGTAGCCTGAAAAACGAACACGCATTTCTTTGTCACGTTGAGCGATAAGGACTCGACCTAGGCGGGTCGAAAGTATGTATCGACTAACCAAAATGCACAGGAGTAACAAAACGCAGCACAAATAATACAATATGTAATGAGCGTCTTCCGTTCGAATATCCCAGCCTTTGAGTGTTTTCAGGTCTGTAATACCGTTAATGCCTCCGAAATATCCTTGGTTGCCTACGATAAAATACCATAAACAAGCCACCATGGATTGGGTCAAAATAGCAAAGACTACTCCGCTAACACGTCCTTTGAAATAGAAAACACTCAAAATGAATGCCAACAAGGCAGGCAAAGTAATGATTAATGCAATGGTCAGTGGAAGACTTTTAAAAGGATGCCAAAACCAGGGTAACTCGGTGACTTGATTCCAATCCATGAAATCAGGAATACCAGGAGTGCTTTGAATCGCAGTGCTCTCGGGATCTGATGCTTCAAGCTTTAGAAACATAGCCATACAATAGCCGCCCGCACCAAAAAACAAACCTTGACCAAGACATAAGATGCCAGCATTGCCCCAACACATCACGAGTCCGACCGCTGCGAATGCGTAGCAAAGATACTTGCCCGTTAAATTTAACCGGAAAGAACTTAAGGTCATGGGAAAAACGACTAGTATGAGGACTGCTAGAATGAGAAAGGCAATCAAGCCCTCCTTATTTTTGAACAAACGTTCATAAAGAAGTTTTCCAAAATTGGATTCACTTTTTTCAGTTGATGAATTCATATTAGAAATTTGAATCTCCTTAGCTCCTTACTTTGTCTACAAATAGTCCGCGGGTGAATTTCATAAGCACGACAAAAATTACTAGATAGAGCCAAACTTTGGCGATAGAACCTGTCATAAAAAATTCTAAAATTGATGACAGCAATGCGAGGAATCCACCCGAAACGAATAGACCGATCAAGCTGCCAAGTCCACCAACCACAAGCACAAGGAAGGAATCCACGATATAGTTGGTACCAGCAGATGGCGAAGTCGAGGCCATGGTCGTAAAAAATGCTCCTGCGATACCTGAGATTCCGCATGCGATTCCGAAAGTTATACGGTCAGTCATTTTAGTGTTGATACCCAAGGCTCCAGTCATCTCTCTATTCTGAGTCGTCGCTTGCATCCTCAGACCCATTCGAGTTTTTGTTTTAAAAAGGGCTAAAGCGACGATGAGGAAAATGGTTAGTAGTAGGAGCACCAATCCGCTAATTGGTATGTCAATAATGTCGCTCGCTTGCCAAGACCCAAGAAGCCATTCGGGCAGATCGGCACTCATTTCTCGAGCTCCAATGAAACTCCGGAAACATTGTTGCATAATCAAACTCAAGCCCCAAGTTGCCAAGAGAGTGTCCAACGGACGGTGATATAGCCGACTGATCAAAAACCATTCGACTAAATATCCAACTCCGAACGCTACGCCGAATGATAGGGGTATGGCAAATATCACATAGTAATTTTCAAAGGCTGGCATGTTTTCCGTAACAAATTTGGAAAACAGACACATCGTGTATGATCCCAAAACCAAAAATTCAGCATGAGCCATATTGATGACACCCATCTGCCCAAAAATGATGTAAAGCCCCAAGCCCATAAGAATGTAAATGCACATAAGGCTAACACCACTAAAGGATTGCATCACCACTATCGCGTATATTTCATCAAATGTGTAATCGCCCATTTTACTATTTTCGTTTAAAACTTAACTGTTAGAAATTTTAAGGTGGATAATTAAAAGCTGCCGCCCAATCGTCATCAGACGGCAGCTTCCAATTATAAAAAGATGAAATCTTTCTTACTGGTATCCCTTGGGGAATGGATCAGGCTCGATCAAGTCCTCTGACACAGCCATTACTTCAAACTGGCCATCTTTTAAGATCTTTCCAATTTTGGCTCTGCTGTAAAGGTGCTGGTTTGTTTCGTGAACGCGAACATATCCTTCCGGAGCATCTGGCAACTCGATGTTTGGGTGAGCTTCGTGGACTTTGTCTATGTCAAAGCTACCAGCCTTTTCAACCGCGGCTTTCCAAATCCATGGTCCTAAATAGGCGGCTTGCGTAACATCGCCAATTACGGAGTCAGCTCCCCACATTTCCTTAAATGCCTTTACGAAAGCTTGGTTGTTGGGATTTTTTTGCGACTGGAAATATTTCATGCAAGCGTAAAAACCTTCTGCATTTTCACCACCGATTCCTAACAATTCGTCTTCAGTGGTTGAAATGGTAAGCAAATTGTACTTGTTGGAGGTTATGCCAGCTGCTTTGAGTTGTTTGTACCAAGCAACATTACTTCCACCAACTACAATGCTGTAAATTAAGTCCGGTTTTCTCAATTTAACCTTGTTAATAAGAGAGCGGAAATTGGTGTGTCCGAGTGGATAATACTCTTCGCCTACGACTTTGCATTTAGGATCTTTTTTCTTCAGAAATCGCTCAATATGGTTTCGGGCAATCTTATTTGAGGTACGTGGCCAAATGTAGTCGGAGCCAATAAGATAGAATGTGCGTGCATCCAAGTTTTCATAAGCCCAGTCGAGACCCCACAATATTTGCTGTACTGCTTCTTGGCCTGTGTAAACAACATTCTTTGATGCCTCCAAACCTTCGTAGAAAGTGGGATAGTAAAGCATATTGTTCTCTTTTTCAAAAATTGGTAATACGGCCTTACGAGAGGCAGAGGTCCAACAACCGAACACACAGGCCACTTTGTCCTGAATGATAAGCTTCTTGGATTTTTCTGCAAAAGTAGGCCAATCCGAAGCACCATCCTCTTGGATGATTTCAATTTTCCTGCCGAGGACGCCACCCATATCGTTGATTTGTTTGATGGCTAAGCGTTCGGCTTCAACTGATCCAGTTTCGCTGATTGCCATTGTACCCGTAATTGAGTGTAATTGCCCAACTGTTACTGTAGTATCTGTGACTGCAAGACCGGTCTTGCACACTTCGGATGTGGGAAACTCTGCGTTACCAAGCACCATTGCAGGCAGTGCAGAAAATAAAGAAAATGCCGCAAGAATTTTCTTTAGTGATCGTTTTGAGATATTTTTGATGTACATGATTTTATTTAGGGTGAAGGACGATTCATGATCGTCAGTTGTTAGTGAGTAAGAAATCTGAAGGGAAAAACGAAGGTTGGTTTTCGAGCATCTATTAGATATATGAGATATTAATAATTTCACTGTGGTTGCAGAATGTATGCCAAAAACTTTTTCATATTAATTATGAATGAAATTTCGAAAATTTTATCAGAAATTTTACACTTTAGATACATCCCTTTTTTAAAGGAGCAGTATAAAGTATTCTAAATTTGATCTGTAATAAACAATGAATATTTTACCAAAGTGATAGTTCAGTCCGTTGATTATAACATGATGCCACCTTTTGGATAATACCAGTTTATTATATTCATAATAAAATCTTTTCATACTTAATCCGCTGGCATACAACAGGATAGGTAGTGAATTTGATATGCTTCCTGC
>MDSZ01137036.1_pt1 | contig 12340 bp, 17 predicted proteins | sample 811201 | NCBI WGS metagenome assembly MDSZ01 (sample SAMN05326647, study PRJNA326480) | marine metagenome | isolation source: seawater | place: Indian Ocean: North | collected 2010
CTTTCTCCAAGTCTAGTTTTTACACCTGGCCTCAATAATACACAAACATCTTCATAAACTATCGCTGGATCTTCAATGAAAATACTATCTGGATATTCATTTAGTTCTTCAAGAATTTTGACATGTAATCCTGTACTCATTAAAGCATCTATATAATTTTTGTGTTCCTCAAACACTTTTGCAAATCTTGGCTTTAAGCTTTTTGAGCTTATAGCTTTAGAGATTGATTTACTTGGCTTTCTTACCAAAGCCTTTTTAAATTTAATGCTCATTTTTTAAATCATTCACAAGGATAAATATAAGTTTTGCAATTAAACTATTTAATTTCAACTTCAATAAAACTATATGAGGAGTTAGTATTGTTAATCACATTATGATTCACTCCTTTTTCTCTATAATAACATACACCCTTTTCTAATCTAGATATGGAAACAGATCCGTCTTCATTAATGATTTTTAGTTCCCCGTCAGACATTGGAACAATCACATAATCAAATTCATGAATATGCTGTCCTGTTTCTTCACCAGTTATAAAAGACCAGAGTGTAACTCTTGTTCTATCATTATCAATCATTACATTTGATGTAGCCATAAATTAAATCCCTTGAAAATTTAACTATATATTTAACTGTTTAACCCATATAATATAAATATGTAAAAATATTTTATTTAATCATTATGGAAAATTTATTAGCTGTTAAAAAGAATAATTTCAAAATAAATAATATAAATATTAATTATAGAATTTTTGGAAAAGGCAGCCCCGTTGTTTTGCTACATGGATACCCACAAAATAGTTTGATGTGGCATAAAATTGCTCCTTCTTTATCAAATCATCACCGTTTATTAATTCCTGATTTAAGAGGTTACGGGGAAAGTGACAAACCAGATGCTTCGAATGAAGATCATACAATTTATTGTAAAAGAACGACTGCTAATGATATTTTCGAATTAGCAAAGGCCAACAATATACATTCATTTCATATAATTGGTCATGACAGGGGGGCTCGAGTAGCACATAGATTAATTCTAGACAACCCAGGAGTTGCTAAAAGTTTTGTTTCTCTTGATGTTATGCCTTCTCAAGAAGCCTTTGATAATATGGACTCTTCTTTAGCTTATGCATGGTTTCATTGGAATTTAATGAGACAACCATACCCTCTTCCAGAAACTTTAATTGGCAATAGTGCAGAAGACTATTTTGATTTTTTGATAGAAAAATGGTGTGCTACAGAAGGAGCAATTGATGAAAAAATTTATAAACTCTATAAGCGTGATTTCTGTAAACCGGAAACTGTGCACTCAACATGTGCTGAATATCGTTCTGTAGCTTTAGATTTGGAACATGATGAACTTGATAGAGGAAAGAAAATTGATTGTCCTATGCTAGTCTTGTGGGGCTCAAACACATCAAAAAGACCTGGATGGCAAACAGGTAAAGGATTAAGTATGATCGAAGCATGGAATAAAAGATGTGATAAAGTGTCTGGTGAGCCTCTAGATTGTGGTCATTTTATACCTGAAGAGAAACCTAAAGAATTGATTCAAAAATTAATTACATTTTTTGAAAAAATCGAAAACTAATCAGATTGAAATTATGAAAAAAGAAAAATTCACAACTTTATCGGCTCTTAACTACAGAAATAAAAAAAGAAAATTTAGTATGATTAGTGTTTATGACTTTCCAACAGCTAAATATGCTGAAGAAGCAGGAATTAATTCATTACTTGTTGGAGATAGTTTAGCAATGACCGTTCTGGGACATGAAAATACTGTTTCTATAACTATGGAAGAAATGCTTCACCATGTTAAGGCTGTTTCAAGAGCTTCAAAATATTCTATGGTCGTTGCAGATATGCCTTTTATGTCTTATCAAACTTCTATTGAAAATGCGATCATCAATGCTGGAAGATTTTTAAAAGAAGGTAATGCTGATGCTGTCAAAGTGGAAGGTGGGTGTGAAATGGCTGAAACCGTAAAATCGATTTTTGATGCTGGAATTTCTGTAGTTGGACATATTGGCCTTACCCCCCAAAGTGCTGGAAAGCTTGGAGGTTTAAAGACACAGGGCAAAACTTTAGAAAGTGCAAAAAAATTACTTAATGATGCAATTTCCTTACAGCAAGCTGGAGCTTTTGCAATATTAATGGAATGTATTCCAGCCAAAATTGCGTCAGTAATTAATCAACAACTTAATGTACCTACAATTAGTTATGGGTCAGGACCTGACCTAGACGCTCAAGGACTTGTTGCTGCGGATGTTTTAGGTTTATTTGATTTGTTTAAGCCTAAGTTTAGTAAACGATTTTCTGAATTAGGAATAGAAATGAAATCCGCTTTTAATCAATACCATGAAGAAGTTATTCAACGGAAGTTCCCATCAGATGAAAACGTATATAATGTCTCTGATTCAGTATTTGAGAAGTTTTTATTAGAAATAAAGAAGAATTAGATGTCAAAAAGAATGAAAAATAAAGTCGTATTGGTAAGTGGTGCTGGTTCAATAGGACCAGGTTGGGGGAATGGTAAAGCATGTTCGGTTTTGTATGCAAGAGAAGGAGCAACTATTATTGCTTGTGATATTAATCTTGATGCAGCCAATGAAACAGTAAATATCATTAAAAAAGAAGGTGGCGATGCTATTGCATTAGAGTGTGATGTAACTAACATCAAAAGCGTTTCAAACTTATTTGAAAAAATTTTAAAATTTCATAATAAAATTGACGTTCTTCATAGTAATGTTGGAATTGTTGAGGTAGGAGGACCAGAAGAAATTTCTGAGGATAGTTGGGATAAACTGATAGATACAAATCTTAAAAGTTTATTTCTATTAACAAAATTTTGCCTTCCAATAATGATCAAGAACAATAAAGGATGTATTATCGCTATTTCCTCAATTGCTGGTGAAAGGTATATTGGTTACCCATCAGCGTCATATAGTGCTTCAAAAGGAGCCATAAACCAATTTATCCAAAATATTGCCTTACAATATGCTAATAAAAACATTCGTGCGAATTGTATACTTCCAGGATTAATGGATACACCACAAATTAGATATTATGTGAAAAGTGGTTACAGTTCTTCAAAGGATGAAAATATCATGATTAACAAAAGAAATAAGATGTGTCCTACTGGAGAGATGGGTAATGCTTGGGATGTCGCTTATGCTTCTCTTTTTTTAGCTTCAGATGAGGCGAGATATATAACAGGTCAAAAATTAATTGTTGATGGAGGCATTACGTCTCAAATTGGATAACTTACATATTCAAGATTACTTATTAGTATTTCATTTATATTAAAAAATAAAACTATATTGGAGAAGTCAAATGTCAATTTGGGGGAGCTTGATAGGTGGAGTGTTGGGCTTTTCATTAGGAGGGCCACTTGGTATGTTATTGGGCTCGATTATTGGTGGAAAGCTTTCAAAAATAAAAGGTTCAAATAAATTTGGATCTTTTTCTCAGCCTCAACAAATTTTTGCATTATCTCTAATTGTTTTATCTGCCAAGTTAAGCAAGGCTGATGGATCTGTTAGTAAAGAAGAAATCATTGCAGTAAAGGAAAAATTACAAATTCCCAAAAGTGAAATGGGTCAAATTGGAAAAATTTTTAATAAAGCAAAAGAGGAAAGTACAGGATATGAACCCTATGCTGAACAAATTGCTCAAATCTTTCACGGTAATTTAAATGTTCTAGAGGAAGTTATTAATATTTTATTTTATATAGCAGAATCAGATGGAGAGATAAGTAAAGAAGAAGAATTGATGATTGCAGACATAGCCAAAATATTTGGATTGAGTAAGCATCAATTTGAAAGCATTCAAGAAAGTAGAAAATCATCTAATAAATTAAATCCATATATAATTTTAGAAAGCAGCCCAAAAGACGATTTAAAAACAATAAGAAAAAAATACATTCATCTATCAAAAGAACATCATCCTGATCTATTGATAAGTAAAGGTGTCCCAATTGAAGTTATAAATGAAAGCAAAAATAAAATGAGAGCCATAAACTCTGCTTGGGATCAAATACAAAAGTTGAAATCTAATCAATAATAAATCATAGAAATTAATGAAGGACTTTATAAATTAGAAAAATGAAAAAAGGTTATAAATAAAAAGATTTATACTTTTTATAGTTATTTTATCCCAACTATACCATTGAAAATACTGATTGGACTAACAACCTCTTTTTCTCCATCACGACCGGAAACATTTCCATTTAGATTTGTTGAAAAGTTATCCCCGTCTTTTGATAAAAAAACTATCGCAATATAAAAAAAACAAACCAAAACTATAATAACGAAAATTGAGATAAAAAAAACTCTCATAATTATACTCCCAAATTATCCTAAAACTCTATTTTTGTGATTTAGATTTATTTTTAAATATATTAAAAAATGTTTGTTTGATCCTTTTATTTATATCTTAGAAAGTTTGTAAAGTTAATCTACATCAAATTCAATTTCTACTTCAAAACTGTTATTAAAAATTAATATGGCATTATGAGATTCAAACCAATTCAATTTTGAGTTTAAATTTCTAAACATAATATGCAAATTAGATTTTTTAAAGGAAACTTCTGTTTCTGCAGGAATAGATATTTTTTCTATACTTAACATTTCTAAATGATTATTGATAAGCTCATCTTTGTGGAATTCAAAATCATTAGAAAAGTTAGTTCTAACCCCTATTAAATCCAATTGAGATTTACTTTTATTATTTATATTTAACCAGCCTTTAGCAAATCCATCTTTAATTTTGATATGTGGATGATCAATAAAAATATTTTTAGAATTAAATGTGTGAGTAAAGGATGGCTCAATAATTATAAAATAGCTAAATAATATTGTAAAAATATACTTCATAATCTAATTCAATATGTTTTCTGATAATTAATTTAGTTCAAAACTCTAAATTGTCTTCATATTCTCTAGGCCTCTCAATGGCAGGCTTTACCATGAGCCTTTAAGCGCCAATAATTGTATGGCAATGGTGTTATAAAACCCACAAAAAGCATTAGAGGTACAACCCACCATGTTAATTTAGCACCCCCTGTAAGAATGAAGTCAGTAAAATTCATTGCTGCTTCCATTGATATCATTGAAATTAAAGACATTCCTATTGCAGTTTTGAAGGCAAGATTAAAGGGCATTTGTTTCAAAAGAATTATAGTTTCAAGTAGTATCGATGTTAAAATACCATTGAAGACTGCTAACATCATAATAGCTAAAACAGGCCAATAGATTCCGGAGAATTGAAAGAATGCAATTGTACCAAAGTCTCCTATTGAACAACCTAAGAGACACCAAGAGGTATTATATGATGCACGTTTCCACGTCTGTCTGCATTTCCAGTTAATTAAAAATTGATTGTTATTTGTTAAAGCATTATTAATCATATGATAAATATAATGTCTCCCCTTAGTGGAATGTAAAGAGGTGATTTATGAATATTGGTGAAGCGGCAAAATTATCTGGTTTAACTGTGAAAACAGTAAGGTATTATGCTGATATTGGTTTAATTAGTCCTGTAAAAAATATCAAAAACGGTTACCGTGAATATAATTATGATCATATTGCAAAATTAGGATTTATAGGAAAGGCGAGAAGGTTTAATTTTAGTATTAAAGAATGCAAGGAATTATTATCATTATATCAAGACAAAAATCGTTCAAGTAAAGAAGTAAAAAATTTAACTCTTCAAAAAATTTATGAAATTAACAAAAAAATACAAGAATTAAAAAGTTTAAGAATACAATTAAACCATCTTGCCCAAAATTGTCATGGTGATGATAGACCTGATTGTCCAATAATAGATGAGCTTTCAAGGTAAAGTAAAATAATTAAATCTATATTGATTTTGTATCGCTTGATTGAAAAAGAGATCCGAAAAAGTATTCTAATATCAAGTCATAGATCTTTACTATCCCCCATAAAAAGATTCCTGTTAAAAAAGTATAAAAAATATAAACATACAAAAGGTATTCTGGTTTTCCAATTTTTATTGTTATACCATTGATTCCACAAATCCCAAGCTTCATACTCAACATATCACCAATTTGAGATAAAAGTATTACCGACAAAATAGTAAGTATAAAGGCTGTTAAACTAAATATCATTATGCTTGTTACAAATAATAATTTTTTTGTTTTACTATTCATATCCTTACTTAAAATTATAATTAATAATTTTGGTTATTTGTTCACCTGAACTATCATTTAAAACCCTTGATTATCCATATCATCAAGTCGTATATTGGCTAATTTTAGTAGTTCTCTTTTTGTATCTTCAGAACGGAAATCTCCAGTTTCACTATCCATAAGATCGGCAAATGTTTCTCTATCAATTTCTAAACATTCGAGTGTGGTTTTAGCTATTATTGACGCTGTGCGCTGTTTTGTTTCTTCATCCAACAATCCAATCTCGCCAAATATTTGGCCAGAGCTAAGGGTGGCTATATATAATTCAGGCTTATTTTTTTGTTCTAATATTACATCAGCCTTACCATTTGTTATTACAAAACATCTATCAGCAGTATCACCTTGTGAGAATACTCGCTCTCCTTTTTTGTATTTAACATTTTTCACCTTTAATGATAAATTGGATAATTCTTGAGTAGAAAGTTTAGAGAAACTTTTCTCAAGATATTTGTTACGGATTACTGTCGCTTCTTTTAGAAAGCCAAGAACTGTTGGAACAGTAATTGCGAGATTATAACCCATATGAAGTTGAGCTCGACCTGGCATACCAGTAAAGCCTGTAATTTGTTCAAACATCCCATGTTTGGCCATCAAACCAAATTTACCGCCAGCTTCATAAAAATTTAACATTGCTGACTCTTTCCCAACAGGATGCGCAACAAAAGAGTTTCCTGTAACAGGGTATGTTGCCCATAACTGACGGTAACCTGACCAGATCGCCTCTTGATCAAAATAATAAAAATAGGTAATGGTTAAATGTTCCAGAGCATGCCAGCAAAGACAAGCAAAAGCTATCCAAAGAAATATATTTCGGCTAAAAAAATAAAGACAACCGGCTGTACCAAAAAGGCCAATTAATTCCCAGACAAGATGAACAATTTCAAGATCTAATTGTCCAAATACCGCGCAAGCGGCTGGTCCAATAAGAGGCTGACCTTGCAAACCCAGAACAGGCAACCCATCAGGGCCGGATTTTATTATTTGTTCTACACTATACATGGTTGGATCAAGTTGACTGTCTCGAAAGCCATTTGAAATTGCTCGGCTTGCATTTTCAAAATTATCTAAAGGTGGGGGACAAGAAACAGTCCCATTCCAGAGATCAATCTGTAAAACTTGAATAAAGTGTTCTGCAAAATGTCCAACTTGCAATATAGTAAATAAGCCCAGAAAAGCAACAGCTGCATAATTTTGAATTTTCCATACACCTTCAAAAGCTAATAATGGTATCCAAGGAAGTAGGGTATAAAATGCAATAAGATAAAGTGGTTCTCCTGAAATAATCGCATTAATTTGAAGCAAATAGGAAATAAAGGCTGTTACAAGAACCATTTTAAGATCTACAGACTCAAAACTCAAAAATCGGCCCATTTTTTTTATGAACATTTTCTACTTACTTTTGTTTTAAGATTAAATAAATTAAGGATATCGTCATAAAAACCACCAATGCTATCACACTCAAAACAACATGTATTTTGTCAAGCCAGGCTTCAGCTCCAAAACCTTCAGCGAGTGGGCCAGAAGACGCAATGGCTACTCCATTTAAATATAAAAATAAAATAAACTGAAAAAAAAATAATTTTCTCATAGCCTTAAATCTATCAAAAGTTTCTATATGAGCTAAGAATAATTAGAATATAAATTTATCTTCAATATCTTTGTTTGTTAACTGCCTCAATTGGTAAGAATTTAAATTATTTTATTTCAAATGCTTATGAAGAGTCAAATCCTATATAAAAATGAGAAATACTCATGTTAGAAGAATTAATAATTTTAATATTTTAATAAAATACTAAAATTGATCATATTCATTTAATAACCATTTTTAAATTATTTACATTACTAAAACCTAGAAAGAAACAAGTGAAAAGTTAACTTTTTCAAGAGAAGATTTTGACGGAGATGGTTTTATCTTGAACAATCTGGTCGGCACTAACATTCAAAAAAGTATGTCAAATGTTTATGTGATAAATTTGGACATAAATTGTGATATTTTGAAACCCTAGATTTTCATAAAGAAAAAAGTCAATATATCAACGGCGGTTTATACCTATTAGATTTTTAACAATTGAATTTTTTTAAAAACGATAAAGCTAATTACTATTTTTAAAAAAAAAGACTTTTTTTAGGGTATACAATATGGCTTATTAAAATCTTATAATTTTTTTTATCATCTAGCAAAGGTATTTTATGAAATGGGGACCAGGAAAATTATTATTCATTCATATTGCTGATTCAGCATCAGAGAATATGAAAGAATTACCAGCCGCAGAATTAATTAAAGATCAAGGCATCAAAGGTGATAGATATTTCAAAGGCACTGGAACATACTCTGGTATTCCGGATGTTAGAGATGTTACAATAATAGAAAAAGAAGTTCTTGATGCTTTGGAACAAAACCAACCGCCCCTTCAAGAAAAAAGCATAATTTTAAAACCCCATGAGCATAGAAGAAACCTAACATCAGAGGGAGTTCCATTAAATTATCTTGTTGGAAAAAGATTTAAAGTTGGTGAAGTCATCTTAGAAGGTGGAAGATTAAATTTTCCATGCAAATACCTTGCGGAATTATTAAAAAAACCTCTTGTTCTTCCATTATATAATAGATCAGGGTTAAATTGCAAAATCATCAAGGGTGGAACAATCAAACAAAATGATATTATAGAAGCACTTGAAAGTTAATTTTCTGATATATTAATTTATATTAACACTATTAATTAAATTTTTCTTTTAGTTAGCTCATTAAACAGCTTCTAAAGCCTAAATCAGCAGAAAAAATTATAAGGTATATGGTTTGCTGTATTGGTTTCATAAGATTTTTACTAATTTGTTATAAGTTTATGTTTAGTTTTGCAAATGTAAGCTTTTGTCCCACCCATATAAGAAGTTTGAATAAAATATGAGTGTCCTTTATAAATTATAACTGGATAAATACCATCTATTATATTTATAATGTTTCCATTTTCTAAAACTTCTAAACACTCTTGAGAACTTATATCACCAGCCGTTTCAATTTCGCTTACAGATTTTGAATTTGCATTTAAAGAAATTAATAGTAATAAAAATATAATATAAAAATATTTCATACCCGAACCATACCATCAAACCCTTAATCTGAGAAAGCATCTTCAAAAATCTTTAGTTAATTAATAGAATCTTTCTAATATTTCAAATATTGCCCTTCTTTCTTATAATTTATTTAAACATTACATCATAAATTTCGACTGGTTTTTCCTTTGGTTGATATATAGAGATTTTTTTTGGTTATAAAGATAATATTAACAAATATATTTATAATTTATCAAATTTTGCACAAATCAACAGATATGCTATTATGATTAAACGTGATTAATTTAAACCTTTAATTGATATTTTTAATTCACTAGGAGTTACAAATGTCTGAAAGTTTAGTTAAAAGATTATCTGCCAGAAAATGTTTTTCCATTAATGAGAATGATAATGTAATTACTATTATTAATATTCTCACAAAGAATAACATTGGATCTTTGCCTGTTCTTAATTCTAACAAACAACTGGTTGGAATAGTTTCAGAGAGAGATATTATTCAAAAAATCGCTTTAGAAAAAAATGATGCCTTCTTTAATAAAAAAGCAAAATCATTGATGACAAGTCCAGTTATATCCTGTGGCATTGAAGCAAGATCAGATGAATTAATGATGATGATGACTGATAATAAAATAAGGCATATTCCAATTGTCAATAATAATAAGCTAATAGGAATGGTTTCAATTGGAGATGTGGTTAATAGAATTATTGAAAAATATCAATCTGAAACAAATTTGTTGAAAGAATACATAAGCTTATAAATTACAAACTAGGAAAAATATTTACCTTTTTGTAGGTAATTAATATGATTTTTATGTATAATTTTAAAACCTTCTTCAAGTGGTGGTTCAACATCTTCATTCACAATTGAATTGCCAAAAAGACATTAATTATAAAAAAATTATTTTTCACACCTTAACTCTAATTAAAATTTTTTGAAGTTAAAGAAACTAATTTTAGATAGAGTTTTTTCTGCAATTAAAACTTAAATATAGTCAAAAATTAAACATATTTAGAAAATATATTTTAATAAATATTAAAATGAAAAATTACTTATTACAAAAATCTTTAATTTTATTTGAAACCATTTTTCTTTTCTGCGGTGTATATTTTCCATTAGCACGCATCGATGAGTTTTGGTTATTTAGTTCTGAATTTTCAATTCTCTCACTTACAAGAGATCTGTTTATTAATGGAGAGATACTTTTATCTATTATTATAATAATCTTTGGGTTTATTTTTCCTTTTATTAAGATTATTTATAAAGTTTTTAATATTGAATTTATTGAGAACTTAAATTTACATAAATTCTCCATGGTGGATATATTTTTACTCAGTTTTATTGTTTTTGCTGGTAAAACATCAAATTATTTTGAAATTCACTTATTGGTTGGTTTTTATTTTTTATTAATATCAGTTTTGATTAATTATTCTTATATAATTTTATATAAATTTCTAAATTATTGAGTTTCTTATACTCTCCCCCTAACTAAAGTATCTGCGAAAGGTAAAGTGTCTGATTATAAATAGGAAATGATTGTCCTTTTTTGCATCACATATCAATAAATATTAAATTTGAAAAGTGTTTATATGATTGAAAGTATTGTTTAAATTTAAGCATCACCAGTTAAAGCTTTAAAAACTAAAGAATGAAAATGATGCAATAAATGCTCGCTATTCGAAGAACGGTCAGCATCGATCATATATCGACCTTGGTCAAATCCTGATGAACGCAGTCCTTGCTGAACATACAAATTCAAGTCTATATCTTCTGGACCCAATTTTTCATTAAACCACTTAATAGCTGCTTTACTGAGTTTGTTCTGAGGTCGGTTTTTGGGAATATAATGTCCAAACCTTAAAAGTGTCTTTTCAGGTCCAATTGGTATTTCATTAAAAGTACCAATCGCATCCGCATAGGGGAAAGCATAAATCGTTGTCATTGGCCATAATTGAATATTATAAAACCAATCGGTTTGATATGTTTGACCTTCAACATTTTCTCCAAATGCTGTTTTTGTTGGAACGGGTGGTCCTTTAAAATCCCACCATTTCCCATGAGCATTAAGTTCGTATTTGTCAAAATCAATCAGAGCAGCTAATTCTTTGTGATGTGGTCCTGATAATTTAAAATGATAACCTTCAATAGCGTTATCAACTATTACTTTCCAATTTGCATCCACCATCATATCTACTTCTTCAATATAGGTTATTTCTTTAAGATCAGGAAAATATGGGGACATTGCTTCATATGCTCCGGGGAGATCATCTGCTAGGGATGAGGCATTGGTATCGAAATTAATAAAATAGAATCCAGCAAACTCCTCAATGCGAACTTTACTTAAACCCCAATCATCTTTTGAAAATCCCTTCATAGTCTCGCAACGTGGTGCATGACGTAAATTTCCATTAAGATGATAGCTCCAAGCATGATATGGGCATGTTATCATATTCTTGATATTACCTCTGCGATCTTGGATTAGTTGAGTGCCCCTATGTTTGCATACATTATGCATAGCATTAACACTTTCGTCTTCAGCACGAATGACTAAGATACTTTCTTTAAGAATATCAAATTTAACAAAATCTCCAGTATTCAAAATTTCAGATTTGTGACATACAAAATGCCATGAAGGGTAAATTATTGTCTCAATCTCTCTCTCAAATATTTCTTTGTCAAAGAAATAACGAGATGGAAGGGTCAAAGAAAAGTCTGGATTTTCACAATCCCATTTAAGTGTTTTTTTATCTATTATTGATTTTTTTTGATCGCGCATAACGAATTCTCCGTAAAATCAAAAATATTAACTTCTAAGGCAAAGAATTTATTAAGATATTTTCATTTTAATAATTTCACCATATGTCTAATCAGAACTCAAGAAGGATTAATAGTTGAATGTACTTAATCTTTGGACAAAGTAATTTAAGTTCTTAAAGTTGTTTTGCTAACTACTATTTTATCTTTGAATCTTCCTCTCATTTTGCTTAATAAATTTTATTTTTATAATTTTCAATAGATGAAATAATTTTGTTATTTGATAAAGATGTTATTGAAAAAAGTTTTGGTGTTTTA
>MDSZ01109553.1_pt1 | contig 12339 bp, 24 predicted proteins | sample 811201 | NCBI WGS metagenome assembly MDSZ01 (sample SAMN05326647, study PRJNA326480) | marine metagenome | isolation source: seawater | place: Indian Ocean: North | collected 2010
AAGACAATGTTTCAAAGAAGCCTGTACAAGAGGAACATTAAAATTATTAGAACCTATAATGAGAGTCGAAGTAGTAACACCTGAAGATTACATGGGTGATGTCATAGGTGATTTAAACAGTAGAAGAGGTCAAATAAATACACAAGAGCAAAGAGGTAATGCAACCGTTATTACCGCAATGGTGCCTTTAGCAAATATGTTTGGATATATAAATAGTTTAAGATCGATGTCTCAAGGGAGAGCGCAGTATAGTATGTTTTTTGATCATTATGATAAAGTTCCCCAAAACGTTCAAGACGAGGTCACAAAAAAGACAGGTTAATTTATGGATAAACAAAACATTAGGATAAAATTAAGAGCATACGATAATAAAGTTCTAGATCAGTCAACAGAGGAAATAGTGAATACTGTTAAAAGAACAGGAGCGAATATCAAAGGCCCAATACCATTACCTACTAAAATAGAAAGATATACAGTATTAAGATCACCTCATATTGATAAAAAAAGCAGAGAACAATTTGAGACTAGAACTCATAAAAGATTAATAGATATCATTGAACCAACACCGGCAACTGTAGAGGCACTAATGAAACTTGATTTAGCTTCGGGTGTGGACGTGGAGATTAAAATATAATGGCAGATTTAGCGCTAATTGGAAAAAAAATTGGTATGACAAGAGAATTTTATAAGACCGGTCAGTCTGTGCCAGCAACTGTATTAAAAATGGAAACAGGAAGAGTTATAAATATTATAGATGAAGAAAAAAGAGGATATAAGGCCGTTCAGGTTGGTTTTGGTAAAATCAAAAATTCTAAACTAAGCAAAGCAATGAAAGGGTACTTTGCGAAAAAAAATACGGAGCCTAAAAAAATCTTGAAAGAGTTTAGAGTAGAAAGTTTAGAGAATTATAAAGAAGGAAATGAATTAGGTTTAGAAATATTTAAGGACATCAAATTTGTGGATGTAAAATCTAAGACCATCGGGAAAGGTTTTGCCGGAGCTATGAAAAGACATAATTTTGGAGGTTTAAGAGCTACCCATGGTGTATCAATATCTCATAGATCGCACGGATCAACAGGCCAAAGACAAGATCCAGGTAAGGTTTTTAAAGGAAAAAAAATGGCTGGTCATATGGGAGACAAAATTAGAACAATGCAAAACATTGAGATACTAAAAACAGATCCAGATAATAATCTTTTGTATCTAAAAGGATCTATACCAGGATCAAAAAATTCAGAGGTATTAATCAAAAAAGCAGTAAAAAATATTTCAAAACTTACAATAAAAGAAAAAATCGAACAAATTGAAAAACAAAAAAAAGCAACTGACAAAAAGAAAAAATAAATGAAATTAGATAAACAAGATATAAATGGCAAAAAAGACTCTATAGAGGTTCTGGATAATTTATTTGCGGCTAAAGTAAATAAGCAATTAGTAAGCAATGTTCTTTACAAGACAAATGCTAACTACAAAGGTAGAAAAGCTAAAACAAAACAAAAAAATGAAATTATAGGCTCAACAGCTAAAATATATTCGCAAAAAGGTACCGGAAATGCAAGACACGCGAGCAAAAAGGCTCCAATATTTGTTGGTGGAGGAGTTGCCCATGGTCCAAAAGGTGAGTCAAATTACAAAATTAGAAAGTTAAACAAGAGTGAAAAAAAATTAAGCATAGCTTCGCTAATTACTGAAAAAAATCAAATGAACAATTTAATAATATTTAATGATTTTCTGAATAAAATTGAAAAAACTAAAGAAATGAATGAAATTCTCAAAAAATTTGATGCCTCAAACTGTTTGATGATAATTGATAATAAATCAAAGGAGAATATTTTCAAATCTGCAAAAAATTTACCAAATGTTAAAGTAACAGATATAAATCATTTCAGTGCTTACGACATGGTAAAATATAAAAAAGTGATTTTTACAGCTTCTTCAATTAAGGAATTAGAAAAGAGGTATACTTAATGGATAAATTACATCTTTACGATAAGATTTTATTTCCAGTAGTTACAGAGAAATCGACTAATCTGTCTGAACAAAACAAAATTGTATTCAAAGTACCTGCTAAAGCAAACAAAAAAAATTTAAAAACAAACATTGAAAAAATATTTAAAGTAAATGTTACAAAAATTAACATTATTAATAAAAAAACTAGATTAAAAATAACAAGAGGAAAAAAAGTTAAAGTAAAAGGATTTAAAAAAGTAATAATAACTCTTAAAAAAGGTCAAAATATAGATTTAACAACAGGAATTTAAATAATGTCTTTAAAAACTTTTAAACCATATACAAAATCTACCAGAGGAACCGTGCTGGTAAGTAAAAAGGATTTATGGAAAGGCAAACCATTTAAATCTTTAACATCTGCTAATAATGCATCTAAAGGTAGAAATAATTATGGCAGAATAACTTCAAGAAATCACGGTGGTGGTCATAAACACAAGTATAGAAATATTGATTTCTATAGAAAAAAATTTGACATGATTGGCGAGGTAGAAAGGATTGAATACGATCCTAACAGATCTTGTCACATAATGTTAATAAAATTTGAAGACAATCAAAGATTTTACTATTTAGCACCACAGGAAATTAAAGTAGGGGACAAAATACAAAACGGTCCAAATTCTGAAATCAAAGTTGGAAATTGCCTACCATTACAAGATATTCCTGTTGGAATTAATATACACAATGTTGAGTTACAACCAGGGGCAGGTGGAAAAATCGCTAGAGCTGCAGGATCATCTGTTACTATATCTGGTATTGATGGTAACTATTCAATTATAAAAATGACTTCAGGAGAGGTTAGAAAAATTGATTCAAGATCATTAGCTACTATAGGAGTTTTATCAAATCCAGATCAAAAAAATATTAAAATTGGTAAAGCAGGTAGATCAAGATGGTTAGGCAGAAGACCTCATACCAGAGGTGTTGTTAAAAACCCTGTGGATCATCCTCATGGAGGCGGTGAAGGAAAAACAGCAGGTGGTAGACATCCAGTATCGCCAACAGGCCAATCTGCTAAAGGTTTAAAAACTAGAGACAATAAAAGAACAGATAAATTTATAATTAGAAGAAGAAAGAAGAAAAGAGCATAACATGGCAAGATCAGTTTGGAAAGGACCATTTGTAGAAGAGAGCTTAATTAAAAAAGTTGAAAAAATTAAAAATGATCCAAATAGAAAACCAATAAAAACGTGGTCAAGAAAATCAACTATCATTCCTGATTTTGTTGGTTTTAGTTTTTTAATTTATAATGGAAAAAAATTTATACCTATTACAGTATCCGAAGACATGGTTGGTCACAAGTTTGGAGAATTTGCTCCGACAAGACAGTTCTTCGGACATACACCTGCAGATAAAAAAGCAAAAGTTGAAGGTGGATCTAAAGGAGAGGCAAAATAATTTATGAATAAAGCAACTGAAAATATTGATATAAAACTAGTTAAGTCAGTTAATAAAAACGTTAGATCAAGTGTAAGAAAACTAAAGCCTATATTGAAATCTATAGTTGGAAAAAAAGTTGATGTTGCTATGCGAAACTTGTCATTTTCAGAAAAAAGAATTTCAAAAGATGTGAAAAAAACAATTTCATCAGCTGTGGCTAATGCTGAAAATAACTATCAGTACGATATTGATAAACTAATAGTAAAAGAAGCCTACTGTGGAAAACAAGTTATTATGAAAAGATTTAGAGCAAGAGCCAAAGGAAGAGCTGCTGAAATAATGAAGCCTTATTCTAATGTGACCATTATATTGTCAGAAAAATCAAAACAATCGGAGGAACATGGGTCAAAAAGTTAATCCTGTAGGTCTAAGATTAGGTATCAACAGAGGTTGGGACTCGGTTTGGTATGCAAAGAAGAAAGATTTTGGCAATTTCCTAATAGAAGATTTTAAAATAAGAGAATATGTTAAAAAAAATGTAGTTAACTCAGGTGTATCAAAAGTAATGATCGAAAGATCTGCTAAAAAATGTTTTGTGACTATTTATACATCAAGACCAGGTTTTGTTATTGGCAAGAAAGGGAGCGATATAGAAAAGATCAAAGGCAAACTATCTAATTTGACTAAAAATGAAGTAGTTCTAAATATTAAAGAAGTCAAAAAACCTGAGACAAATTCTTATTTAGTTGCAGAAAACATAGCTCAACAATTGGTGAAACGGGTTTCTTATAGAAGAGCCATGAAAAGAGCAATGCAGTCAGCTTTAAGACTTGGTGCAAAAGGAATAAAAGTTTCATGTAGTGGAAGACTTGGTGGAAATGAAATAGCGAGAACCGAATGGCTAAGGGACGGCAGTATACCATCCCATACCTTAAGAGCAGATATAGATTATGCTGAAGCTGAAGCATTAACAACCTATGGAATCATCGGCATTAAGGTTTGGATTTATAAGGGTGAAATATTTACTAAAGAATTTAGCCAGGAAAGAAATAAAAAATAGTTATGTTACAGCCAACAAGAACAAAATTTAGAAAAGCACACAAAGGCAGAATTCACGGAAATGCATCAAGATGTAATCTTATGAATTATGGAGCTTATGGATTAAAAGCTATTGAACCAGACAGAGTTATTTCTCGACAAATAGAAGCAGCAAGAGTTGCTTTAACTAGACATATGAAAAGACAAGGTAGAGTATGGACTAGAATGTTTCCAAACATTCCTGTATCAAAAAAACCAACAGAGGTAAGAATGGGTAAAGGAAAAGGATCTCCAGAATTTTGGGCATGTAGGGTTAAACCTGGCAGGATACTTTTTGAAGTTGATGGAGTGTCTGAACAAATAGCCAAAGAGGCTTTGTATAAGGCGTCGGCTAAATTGCCAATCAAGTGTAAATTTATAAAGAGAGTATAGATGAAAAAAAAGGAAATTAAAAAGTTAACCAAAGATCAAGCTATAAAAAATTTAGATAAATTAAAAAAAGATTTATTTAATTTTAGGTTTCAAAAAATTAATGGCCAAATTAAAAGTCCATCACAAATAAGTGAAACAAAAAAAACAATAGCTAGACTGAAAACATTAATAGAGAGGAAAAATGTCTAAAAAAATATTAACTGGCGTTGTGATTAGCGACAAACCAAATAAAACTATTACTGTTCTTGTTGAAAGAAAATATCAACATCCTGTTTTAAAAAAAGTAATCAAAGCCAGAAAAAAATATAGTGTTCATGACGAGGAGAATAAATTTAAAAGTGGAGACAGGGTTAGTATTAGAGAATGCAAGCCTCAATCAAAAAGTAAAAAATTCGAAGTAATAGGAGAAGTTAATTAATGATACAGGTTCAAACCGAATTATTTGTGGCTGATAACACAGGGGCAAAAAAAATTGAATGTATTAAAGTTCTAGGTGGATCAAAAAGAAGATACGCAAGCATAGGTGACACCATAGTTGTTGCAGTAAAAGAGGCAATTCCTAAAGGTAAAGTAAAAAAAGGGTCTGTCCATAAAGCTGTTGTTGTAAGAGTCAAAAAAGGCATCCACAGAAACGATGGTTCCAAAGTTAGATTTGATAATAATGCTGCAGTTTTGACAGATGATAAAGGTGAGCCTATAGGAACAAGAATATTTGGTCCTGTAACAAGGGAACTTAGATTAAGGGGGCAAATGAAAATAATTTCTTTGGCTCCGGAGGTACTGTAAGCGATGAAAAAAGGAATAAAAGTAAAAGTATTAACTGGCAAAGATAAAAATAAAGATGGTGAAATTATTGAACTAGATAGAAAAAATAATAGAGCAAAAGTAAAAGGAATAAACATGGTTAAAAAACATGTAAAAACAACAAAAGAAAAGAAAGGTGGAATAATTTCAAAAGAAAATTTTATTCATCTTTCAAATTTAATGGTCTTTGAGACTAAAAAAGTAAATAAAAAAGAGGCTAAAAAATAATGCAACCCAGAATAAAAGAGCTAATTACAAAAGAAATTGAACCTAATCTTAAAGAAAAGTTTGGTTACAAAAATCTTTATATGGGACCCCAAATTATAAAAGTTGTTATAAATATGGGTCTTGGTCTTGATGGAAACGATAATAAGATAATTAAATCCTGCGAAGAGGATATGGCCAATATAACAGGTCAAAAACCTGTAGTGACTAAGTTTAAAAAATCAATTGCAAATTTCAAAACAAGAAAAAATACAAATGCTGGTTTAAAAGTAACACTTAGAAAAAATAAAATGTATGAGTTTGTTGATAGATTGGTTAACATTGCTCTACCAAGAATTAAAGATTTTAGAGGTCTAAACCAAAATGGATTTGATAAATTTGGTAATTACACTTTTGGTATTAAAGAACATATAGTTTTTCCTGAAGTAAACTTTGATAAAGTTGATAAGATCAGAGGTTTGGATATTACAATAAATATTAAATCTCAGAAAATAGAACATAGTTATGAACTACTTAAACAACTAAATTTTCCATTTACAGAAAAAAGGAGTAACTAATGGCTAAATTGAGCGCAATAAATAAAAATAATAGAAGAATTAAACTGTCAAATAGATTTTTTAACAAAAGAAAGAAATTAAAAAAGATTATTATGGATAAAAAACTTTCTCTTGAAGAAAGGTTTAAAGCGCAACAAAAACTTTCTAAAATGCCAAGAAATTCTGCCAAAACAAGAGTAATGAATAGATGTCAGATTACAGGCAGACCTCATGGCGTTTATAGAAAATTAAAAATATCAAGAATAGCTCTAAGGCAACTTGGTTTAGAAGGAAAAATACCAGGCATGGTTAAATCTAGCTGGTAAAGAAAGGACTAATTTATGAGTTTAAGTGATCCAATAGGTGATATGTTAGCGAGAATAAAAAATTCTCAAGTTAGGAATCACAAAAAGGTTCAACTTCCATCGTCAAAATTTAAAGTGAAAATAGCTGAAGTTTTAAAATCCGAGGGTTATATAATAGATTATAAAGTTTCAAATGATAATAAACCTAATCTTGAAATAAATCTTAAATATAACTCAGGAAATCCCGTAATAAGCACAATAGAAAGAATCTCAAAACCTGGAAGAAGAATTTTCTCTAGTGCTGAAAGTTTGCCTAAGATTAATAATGGTTTAGGTATAGCAATCATTTCTACGCCCAAAGGTGTTATGACAGATATTGATGCAAGAAAACAAAAAATTGGTGGCGAAATTATTTGTAAGGTATTTTAATGTCTAAAATTGGTAAAATAAATATCCAGATACCAGATAAAGTTAAAGTTTTATTAGCTGGTGAAAATATTAATATAGAGGGTCCATTAGGTAAAAAAACTTTGAAGATCGATTTAGAATTATTTGATCTTAATATTGAGGAAGGAAAAACTGTTTCAATAAAACCAAAAAAAATAGACCAAAATATAAAAAGATTATGGGGCATGAATAGAAGTTTAATAAATAATGCAATTATAGGATCTAGTACAGGTTATGAGAAAACATTAGAATTGATAGGCGTTGGATATAGAGCTGCTTTGAAAGGAAAACAGCTAAATCTTCAACTTGGTTTTAGTCATGATATTAATTTCGATATTCCAGAGGGAGTTAAAATCACAGTTGAAAAACAAACAATATTAAAAATTTTGGGATCTGACAAGCAACAAGTAGGCATGGTGGCATCAGAGATTAAAAGTTTAAGACCTCCTGAGCCTTATAAAGGCAAAGGTATTAAAGAACAAGGTCAGTACATATTAAGAAAAGAGGGTAAGAAAAAATAATGAAATTGACAACTATTGAAAGAAAAAAATATAGAGTAAGAAGTAAACTTAAAAAAGTATCTGAAAAAGATAGATACAGATTAAGTGTATCAAGATCATCAAAAAATATTAGTGCTCAAATAATTGATGATCATAATAATATTACGCTAGTTTCTGCATCTTCCATAGATAAAGAATTAAAGTCAAAAAAAATGACAAAAATTGAGCTTTCAAATGTTGTAGCTGAGTCATTAGCAAAAAAGGCACAACAAAAAAAAATTAAAAAAGTTTATTTCGATAGAGGTATATATAAATACCATGGTAGAGTTAAAGCTTTTGCAGAAACATTAAGAAAAAATGGAATGGAATTTTAAAAATGGAAAAAAATACTGAATTTGTAGAAAAATTAGTTCATATAAATAGAATTACTAAAGTTGTTAAAGGTGGAAGAAGGTTTGGTTTCTCTGCTTTGGTGGTTGTTGGTAATCAAAATGGTAAAATAGGAATAGCTCACGCTAAAGCTAAACAAGTTCCAGATGCAATTAAGAAAGCAAATGAGTTAGCTAGAAGAAAATTAATCCATGTACCCCTTAGAGAAGGAAGAACAATTCATCACGATATATACGGCAAAGATGGAGCTGGAAAAATAAAATTAAGAGCTGCACCTAAAGGTACAGGAATTATTGCGGGGGGACCAGTTCGTGCAGTATGTGAAGTATTAGGAATTAAAGATATAGTTGCAAAATCATTAGGAACAGCAAATCCTCATAATGTAATTAGAGCTTGCATGAAAGCACTTGCTAAGCAAAATTCACCAAAAAATATTTCTAACTTAAGAAATAAAAAAATTTCTGAGATAATTGAGAAAAGAGGATAATGACATCATTAAATAATACATCTACGATAAAAATTAAAAAAATGAGAGTAGGTCGAGGAATAGGTTCTGGTAAAGGAAAGACATCAGGAAGAGGAGTAAAAGGTCAAAAGTCAAGATCTGGTGTTGCAATCAAAAGTTTTGAAGGTGGACAAATGCCTTTATACAGAAGATTACCTAAAAGAGGGTTTAATCCTATATCAAAGGATAAAATTGCAAAAATAAACTTAGATTCAATACAAAAATTAATTGATAATAAAAAACTCAACAATGAGAATGTAATTAATCTAAGCTCATTAAAAAAAGATAGAGTGATTAGTAAGTCATTTAAAAAAATTAAAGTTTTAGGTAATGGTGATTTAAAATCAAAAATAAACTTAGAGGTTAATTTTTCGTCTAAATCAGCTAAGGAAAAAATCGAAAAAGCTGGCGGAGCTATAACTATTAAAAATAGTAAATAAATTAAAAATGAGTGAAGCCTCACAAACAAATGATCTTCGAAATAGAATACTATTTACAATATTTATCTTAGCAATTTATAGATTGGGTACATTTATTCCATTGCCAGGAATTGATCCTGAGCAATTGCAAATAATGATGGAAGGAAATCAAAAAGGCCTACTTGGCATGTTCAACGTATTTGCAGGTGGCGCCGTGAGTAGAATGGCAATTTTTGCATTAGGTATTATGCCTTATATATCTTCATCTATAATTGTGCAGTTACTAACTGGAGTTTCAGATTATTTTAAAAATTTAAAAGCTCAGGGTGAAACAGGAAGACAAAAAATTACACAAATTACTAGATATGGAACTGTTTTACTTGCAACTGTTCAAGGTTATGGACTAGCTGTGGGATTAGAGTCATCTGCCAACTTAGTAATAAATCCAGGATTATTTTTTAAAATTTCCACAGTAACAACGATAGTTGCTGGAACAATTTTTCTTATGTGGCTTGGAGAGCAAATAACACAAAGAGGTATAGGTAATGGAATTTCATTAATAATTTTTTCAGGAATTGTTGCAGAAATCCCTAGGGCATTAGTGACCACATTTGAACTGGGAAGAACAGGAGCAATTTCAACAATAATGATTATAGGTATATTTGTATTATTAGTATTAACTATAATGTTTATTGTATTTATGGAAAGAGCTCTTAGAAAAATTTTGATTAATTATCCTAAACGACAAATGGGCAACAAAATGTATGGGGGTGACTCTTCACACCTTCCTTTAAAAATTAACTCAGCGGGTGTAATTCCAGCAATATTTGCATCGGCATTGTTATTACTGCCTGTAACTTTCTCTAACTTTAATATATCACAAAATGAAACTTTTTTAGATATAACTTCATATTTTTCACAAGGACAACCCCTATACATGATTTTATATGCATCAGGTATAATTTTTTTTACATTCTTTTATACATCAATAACTTTTAACCCAAATGAAACAGCTGAAAATCTGAGAAAATATGGAGGATTTGTTCCAGGAATAAGGCCTGGAGAAAGTACAGCTCTTTATATTGACACTATTTTAACTAGGCTAACAACAATAGGAGCTTTATACTTAACTCTTGTGTGTTTAATGCCTGAATTTTTAATTGCAAATTATCCAATACCTTTTTACTTAGGTGGTACCTCAATATTAATTGTTGTTGTTGTAGCTATAGATACAGTTACTCAAATACAAACAAGATTAATGAGTTCTCAATACGAACAACTAATTAAAAAAACTAAATTTGGTAGATAAAAGTGAATATCATATTATTTGGTCCACCAGGTGCTGGAAAAGGTACGCAAGCAAAAAATTTAAGAAATAAATTAAATAACTTTCAAATATCAACAGGTGATATTTTAAGAAATGAAATTAATAAAGATACAGATATTGGTAAAAAAATAATAAATAATATGAATAATGGAATATTTGTAGATGACGAAATTGTGAACAAGTTGATAGAGAAAGAAATTCTCGATATTACTAAAAAAAACAAATTAATATTTGATGGTTATCCAAGAACATTATCACAAGCCAAAAACTTAGATTTTTTATTAGATAAATCAGACCAAAAAATTGATTACATTTTCTATTTGAATGTAAACAAAGACACGATACTAAAAAGAATAGAAAAAAGAAAATTTTTAGAAGACAGAGCAGATGATAATACAGAAACTATTTTAAACAGGTATGATACTTATATGGAGACAACCCGACCTGTTCTAGATTATTACTCAACTAATCCCAATTTTATTGAAATTGATGGAGACTTAAAAATAGCTGAAATTACAAGTAAAATTGAAGATATAATAAGGGTTTAATACATTGACATTGAAAGAACTTCTTATATAAAAGGCTAAATTTTATCACATAATATGGCTCGTATCGCAGGTGTAAACATACCACAAAATAAATTAGTTCATGTAGGGCTAACGTATATTTATGGCATTGGTGAAAAGTACTCAAGTGAGATTTGCAATGCTTTAGATATTCCAAAATCAAAAAGAGTTAATGAATTGACTGATGATCAGATATTAAAAATTAGAGAATTTATTGATCAAAAATTCACTGTTGAAGGAGATTTAAGAAGAGAAAATTCTCTTAGTATTAAAAGATTAATTGATCTAGCAACATATAGGGGATCGAGACACAGAAAAAAATTACCTGTTAGAGGACAACGTACAAGATGCAACGCGAGAACAAGAAAAGGTAAAGCAATTGCAATTGCAGGTAAAAAACTTACACCCTTGAAAAAATAAATTATGAAAAAAGATACTACAGACAATAAAGAAAAAAAAGATGTTGCAATCAAAAGCAAAAAAAGTTCCTATTCAAAAAAGAAAAAAGGAAAAAAAAATATATTAAATGGAATAGCCTATGTTCAATCAACATTTAATAATACAATTGTCTCAATAGCCGATACAAACGGCAATATAGTATCATGGGCTTCTGCAGGTCAAAAAGGTTTTAAAGGATCGAGAAAATCCACACCATACGCTGCTCAAGTTGCAGCTGATTCAGCTGCTGTCAAAGCTTTAGAAGTTGGTATGAAAGTTTTATCTGTTGAAGTCAAAGGACCTGGATCAGGTCGTGAAACAGCGCTTAGAGCATTACAAGCAAGAGGCTTTAAAATAATTTCTATTAAAGATACAACGCCTATGCCACATAATGGAACAAGACCACCGAAAAAAAGGAGAGTATAAATGGAACAAACCGAAGTAAATTCTAAGAATTGGAAATCTTTAATCAAACCAACTAAACTTGATGTCCAACTTAGTGATGACAAATCAAATGCTAAAATTATAGCAGAACCACTTGAAAAGGGTTATGGATTAACATTAGGTAATTCTTTAAGAAGAATTCTTTTATCGTCAATAAGAGGTACAGCAGTTACTTCTATCCAGATTGATGGCGTATTGCATGAATTTACATCTATTAAAGGTGTTAGAGAAGATGTTACTGATATTGTTTTAAATATAAAATCATTAGCTCTAAAAAGTAATTCAGAAGGTACAAAAAAATTAATTTTAGATGCAAAAGGCCCAGGAGAAATTAAAGCTTCCGATATAACCCCTGTTTCTGATATTGAAATTTTAAATCCAGATTTAGTAATTTGCAATCTTGACGAAAATACAAATTTTCATATGGAAATGAATGTTGGTACAGGAAAAGGTTATGTTTCAGCGGAGATGAACAAGCCTGAAGAGCCTCCTTTAGGACTTATACCTATAGATTCATTATTTAGTCCAGTTAAAAAAGTATCTTATTCAGTAAGTACCGCAAGAGAAGGAAAAGCC
>MDSZ01234496.1_pt1 | contig 12339 bp, 18 predicted proteins | sample 811201 | NCBI WGS metagenome assembly MDSZ01 (sample SAMN05326647, study PRJNA326480) | marine metagenome | isolation source: seawater | place: Indian Ocean: North | collected 2010
AAGCCAAGTTAGATCCGAACGCACAGAGGAAGTGCTATATATAAAAAGAGTTCGATCCAATGCCATTGCTCTTACCAAGTAATATCAACGGGATTGAACACGTTTCGTTGCTGATCCATGTAATCACCACACAACCTACGCAATATAAGATCGTCACTTTCTAGACCCAAGAAGGCCAGCATGCGATCAAATTGTTCAATTTGTTTTCCAATACCACGCATCATCAAATCTTCAAATGGCACAACCAATGTTGGGTGATGTGTTTTTAGTCTGTTGTGATACAACACATCTACATCACCTGTTATTTGCAAACCATCTGCACCAATCCAATGTGTTGCCATTGGCCATTGATTGATTATGTTACGGTTTTTGATTTGCAGTTCCCACAAGTCAGCCATGGCTGGATCTTCAAAAGGACGATCCATTGTGCCCAACGGAGGTGGTCCTAACTGACCATTGAACACTTCATCAAATGTAGCACCTGATTCAAGTTGTTCACCTAGTTTTCTGTAGCCTTGTGAGCCACGTGGGTCGTGCATGGTTTTGTAATGATATCGTCTTGCGGCTTCCCATCTGCCTGCATTGGTTGTGCATTGTATTTCAATTACTTTGCATTCCATTAGACTTGTGATAAATCTGTTGGTGCGTCTGCCCAGCTCGTGTGTTTTGAACCACACTACTGGCAAGTCTGAACTAATGTCTTTTATTTCTTCATAGTCCCAATCGCACTTTTCAATCAAACACATTTGTCCAGTGGTCCATTTGCCTTGTGAAGTATAAGCACTGAAACTGCCTGCACTAGGATCAAATCCGTGTTGTTTCTTTGCATGCTTGCTGAGCACATATGTTACAAAGTCTCCACCAGCACCACTGTCCCACAAAAATGCAACGTGTGGTTTGCCTTCATTCATCACAGGTTGCCAGTCTTCAATTCTGTTTTTGCGTATGAATGCTTCAATGATTTCTGTGTTGTCCACATCATTCATGAGAACTTGTACAATCTCTATCATGCGATTGTTTATAGTAGTATGAGGGCCGCCATCTGTGGCCCACAATTGTTCATTGATTACTAGATCCAGCAGTTCTGCTAGTCTGTAGTAATCATACATGTCATAGTATGGTTCGACTGGTAGATTGTAGTTTTGTGCTTCAGTGTGTGCGCCGTGGTATCTGCGGTTCTCAGGTCTTAGTATACTGTGTACCAGTCTGCGGTACCAGGCTTTGAAGTACTCAAATTCGTCTTTGGGCATTGATTAGATGTTGATTACCTTTATGTTTTTGTTTAGACTAGGAAAACGTGTTCCTTCCACGTGGTGCTCTAATCTGCTCTTGGTGCGATCTGGATAACCAATACCCATTAGTAGTATTGAAGCATCTCCGCCCAAGATTTGATTTACGCCCTCTGGATTGTAACACTGACAACAACCTGTTCTGTAGCCCAACAGGTTTGCTGTTAGATTCAGATAACCTGCGGCAACACCTACGGCTGTGTATCTATTGCGTTCTAGATTCTCTCTGTTGCCGTATGTTAGTTGTTCAATGTCTTCGCCACGTGCAAAGTATTGTTTTAGTTCTTTGCTACGTGCATAGTTCTCATCATAGTCCTCACAAAAAACAACCAGTAGGTTAGCAAGTGTTTGACTATTACTCAAATTTATTGTTTCGCCATTGTCGCCTTCCATTGTAAACCCTTTGGTTTGTTCATGAATTGCTTCTATGGTATCTCTATCAGTGATAAAGTATGCTTTGTAGTATACATCATTTTGCTTGCTGGCACATTGAGTGATTGCAGTTTGCATAACTGCTATGTCATCTTCGTTTACAACCTGTGATAGGTCCCAGTTGCGTTGACAACGTTGACTTGCTCTAATGGCCTTATCTATAACAATAGGGTCTGGTCTCATTTTTGTTCTCCTACTGAGTATATTTAGCTGGGGTGTGCTTGCTAGCCTTTACACTGTGTGGTGCATACCTATCAAGCCAGCTGGTCCATGCTTTGGCCGCCATATCACAATCCATATCTGGCCACAATGGCGTACCAACCTTTAGTGTGTCTATATCCCAACCATAAAACGGTACCAGCATTGCGTTGTTAGGGTACATATCTAGTAGGTTTAGTTGCCTTTTAGTGTGTTCGGTATACACTATGTTGTGCCTTTCGTCAAGTTCAGCATACGTATTACACTTGGCACGCCAATTGTTGTCAACTAATCCTTCATTTACCATATACCACCAAAATGCAGTGGTGTAATTTGCTTTTACAAACCAATGCACATCAGCTACTTCTGGGTCGTCAACAAACTCAACCGCACTTTCCATAAACTTGGCTGTGGGTTCACCATGCACAAACGGTTGTACTGCATTTTGATACTGAGCATGTACACCAGTGCTGGCCACTTGTCTGTGATGTCCAAAAACACACAGTAGTGGTAGGTGTAAATCCAAGCCTGCATCAAGATATATTTTCAAGGTGTGCCTCCAACTTGTGTACAAATTCACTCACAGTATAAACTTCTCCCCAAGCACCTACATTTGTGTACTTGATGTCATCAAATACTCCACGCAGTACCAGTGTGAGTTCAATTGCCAGTTCATCTGCTCTGGTCCAGTGTTGCTTTTTACCAGGAGCATGCAATTTGATGTCGTCTAATGCAGTTGCAGGTTCTACTTCAATGGCATGATCACAGTATTCAGCAAACAAGCCTATACAAGTGTTCAACAATTGTTGATTGTTTGTGGGCTTGGTGTGCATGTCTTTCCATTCTTGTGGCAAGTCTGCACGTTTTGGCTTGTGATTGAGAAACACACTTTGTATACTTTGCATAAACTTTTCACAAGGTGCATATTCTAAGTTGTAGTGTGCAAATATGCTTTGTCTGTATGCTTCATCTACAAAAAAGTCATCATTGATGATGTGCAGTGCGCCACTGTCTGCATCATTGCGCATCATATTCTCTTTGCGCATGCTGAAGAACATGGTTCTGCGCAAGCCAATGTTCACAAGACGTTCAAGTTCTAGTGGATTGCGTAGTAGTTCATCTACATTTGTTTGATGATGTATCATCAGCCATTGCGGAACGTAGTGTGGATACCTAAACAGTATACCTTGTAGCAGTGCTGGCTCCATCTTTGTGTCTGTAACCTGCTGAAACCTAGCAATAAGTTCTTGTGCAAAGCCTTTGTTGATTGGATTGGCATTGTCGTTGTCTCTGTTGCTGAGTTTGTCTGTGTCTTGTGCATTGCCAAACTGTCTTAGATGATAGTGAAATGCAAAATGCATTTGGTTGCGCCATATGGGCATTGCAAATTGTGCTTTGGGGAATGCCTGTCTAAACCAATGAAAGTTGCCATACTCAGCAAACACATGACAGCGTTCACCATCAAATGTGTTGCCCTCATGATCCAATGCTGTGCGGAAGATTTCGTGTACACCGTCAATGCTTTCTTGCCAACGGTTGTAGTGGTCTGGCCAAATGTCTGTGTGCTTGTGATTTCTGTAGGTGTTCACACCATAGTTGCCACTCACAAGTTTTCTAATACCGTTGTATGGTGTCAAATGCTCACCACTGCGGTAAAACAAGTTGTTGGTCCATTCTGGTTCTAGTTTGAATCCAGCACCACAGTAAAAATTGCTTTGAGTTTGTTTGAGTGCGCCCATTGCAGTTTCAATGCTTATGGTGCCATCTTGTGGCAAGTCGTCCATAAACAATTTTGCACTAGCACTTGTGCGTTTGCTGAGCTCACACTCAGCACCTTTGTAGTGATGTACACTAGGACTTTGGCTGAGTGTTTTTGCTACAAGATCATTTGCACTACCAGGATTACCTAGTATGAATATGCTGTTAGTTGAGACCAATCTTTGCCAACTCCACCATAGTAGCTGACAAGTTGATTTCAATGTCAGCCACCTGACCATGTTTGACCAATCCATCTCGGATCTTTAGAATAGCTTCATCTTGTGCTAGTTCATCGCCAAACATGTCTGCGTTTTTGTACAACCAACTGTAGATGTCATTGTATTCATCTGGTCTTGCTTTGTCAATAATAAGTTTACGTGCATCACGAATACGTTTTTGCTTGAACAGTTCAACCATTTCAATGCGCCACTCAGTACTGCTTTCGCTTTCTGTGGCATCATGCAGTACACCTTCTTGTACGTTTAGTTGTACTGTGTTGATTGTTTTGCGCAAGTCTGGATATGTTGCTCTAACATACTTGTCTAGTATTTCAATGTCTGCAACCACATTGTTGTCTGCAAGTATTTCAGCAATGCGTATTGTAAAGTCGTTTTGATCCAAACTTGTGATGTGAAAGCCTTGACATCTGCTGTGCAGTGCTGGAATAATCATGTGCGGATAGTTGCATGTGAGAATAAAACGCACCACACTGTGATACTGTTCCATCACACCACGCAGTGCCGCCTGACCTTCTGGCGATATATGATCAGCCTCATCAAGCAGAATAACTTTGAAGTTGCCCCAGGGCATTGTTTCTGAGAAGCTGGTAATCTTTTTACGAATCATATCAACACCGTTGTCACGGCTTGCGTTGATTGTTAGTACATCAGCATCTTCAACACCCAGCTCTTGTATCAGCACTCTGGCCAGTGTTGTTTTGCCTGTGCCAGCACTACCACTAAACAACAAGTGCGGAATACCGCCATCTGCTATCCAGCTTTGTACTTGACGTTTTTGTGCATCGTCTTTGAAAACATAATCACTTACTGTCTTTGGACGATACTTTTCTACCCATAGATCTTTCATCTATATCCTCTTTGGTTGCATTTATTACTTGTTCTAATTGTAGCACCCAATCAGGGTTTTGTCTAATGATTTCGTCAATGTGTTCATCAAGTTGTCTTAGACTAACACGATTGAATTGGTGTGCATCTGTGGTCAACGGCATTAGTGTGCCGTGCATTTCTGTGTCTGCAGGCAGTTGAGGTATGTGTCTAAACAAGCCTTTCTTAAATTTTGCCATGTGCATGCTCCTTTAGTACTCGAGCAATAGTATCAATCACATAGTCTTCCCACCAGTGTGGATATGTGATTTTCACAGGCTTCAATTCATCAAATGCTTCCCACATTGCATTTTGTTCATCATGTGTTTTCAAAGTGTAACTCCATCATGTGTTCATAGTGCTTTGATTCCATGTCTAGATTCATGCCCATAAACGCAAGTTCCATCAGCATCCATGCAATAATAAGCAAACCTAGTATGCATGCTTGTATACCTAGTATTAGTTTTATAATTTTCATTTTTCACGCATCGCTTTCTTTTCTAGACTCAGTTTCTCTTTGAGGCTCATCACATAAGCCGCTCCTGCAAGCACTGCAATAGCACCTGCTTCTGCAATCAACATCCAAGGATCAGCTTCCTTGCTGTGCAGTACAATAAGTCTACACAAGGCTGTCATTGCAATAATAATTGGCAGTGTTACAGGTATCCTATTGCTGATATAAAATGCTCCCACCATGCCAACAATTTCTGCATAGATAAACAAGAGAAACAAATCTCCCAGTTCTACCTCCATTGCTAGTAACATTTGGTAAACATCGGAACCTGCGGCGAACATTGTTAGTGCGCCAATCACTGCCAGCAAAAGTTTCTCACTATAGAACGTTGTCCAGTGTAAACTTTTGTCTAACCGCTTTCTTTTTTCAGTGTTCATTACAAACTCATCATGTGTTCAGCAACATCTGCCATACGACAGCTGAATGCCCATTCGTTATCATACCATGATAACACACGAACCAGTGAGTTGTCAACCTGTCTTGTTTGGTCGGGTGCAAAAATACAACTCTCTGTGGTTGTGTTGTAGTCACTGCTAACCAGTGGCTGTTCTTCATATCCAATTATACCTGCCATGCCATTGCGTGATGCGTTGCGCACTGCATTGTTTACCATTTCTTCGTTTACATCTTGTTTGAATTGCACAGTAAGATCCACACAGCTCACATTCAATGTGGGCACACGTATTGCACTGCCTTTGATTTTGCCTGCCATTGTAGGATACACATGTTGTAGTGCAGTTGCGGCTCCTGTGCTGGTTGGTATCATGTTTGAACCAGCGGCTCTAGCACGATACAAATCTCTGTGTCGTTTGTCTATGGTGCCTTGATCGCCTGTGTATGAATGCACAGTTGTCATCTGTCCACGCACAATACCAAATGCATGATCCAACACTTTTACCAATGGTGCCAAACAGTTTGTTGTACAACTAGCATTGCTCACCAACACATCTTCTGCTGTGAGTGTGCGGTGATTTACGCCATACACCACAGTTCTATCAACGTTTTTTGCTGGTGCGCTTATAAGAACTTTGCTGGCACCATGTTCAATGTGTGCTCTACTGGTTTCGTTGTTGAAAGCACCTGTGCATTCAAACACAATATCTGTGTTGATCCATTCTGGTGCTTCACGTGATGATGTCCATGTTATATCTTGTAACTGTTGTTCGTTGGGTGTGTATCTTCCGTGTACTGTGTCATACTTGAGCAAGTGCATGTTTGCTTCGGGTGTTCCGCTTGCATTGATGTGCGATATTTTCATATCTGGTCTGTCTTGCAATATGTGCCTGGTGAGGCATCTGCCTATTCTACCAAAACCGTTTATACCAACTCTAATCATTAATTATTCTCCGTAGTCGCCAAGGCGTAAAGCACACAGTTCCCAAACTAATATGATCTGCACCCGCATCTATATACCGTTGTGCGTCTGGTTTAGCGTAAACACCGCCTCCAGCAATAACTTGTACATGTGGGTGTGTTTCTTTGATGTATGCAATTTGATTCAATGTGTATGGTTGCAGAGCCCTACCACTTAGTCCGCCTCTGTCTGTTGGCAATGTATTGCTTGCATGTATTTGAGTATAGCCTAAGTCAACCAATTTGTCAACTAGCAGATGAGTTGCCTTTGGAGGTATTTTTACTATGCACCAGTCACCTTGCATGTGTTGTGGAAACTTTTCAAAGTCTGCCCATTTGGTTGTGTCTTCATGCTCTGACAAATTTGGACAACTTATGTTTAGTTCTACGTTGCGCTTGGGCGATATTGTCATCAATACTTTTGTCCAATCAGCAGGCTGTATTGCGGCTATGCTCATACAACTATTGTAGTCTGTGCGCCACATGCCTTCAAACAAACCAGGATTGCGCAAGCCCAGTCTGTTTACCCAACCTTGTCGAGTGTATCTTAGTGTACGGATTATTTGTTTTAGTCTGCCTGGACGTGGTTCGACTGTCCATGTGCCTGTAACACTTACGGCATCTTTGCGTTTTATGTAGTTGCCAAATGGTGCGCTAACAAAATAGGTCATCAACAGCCTTTGCTGGATCAGGTGCATTTGTAACTGCTCTGCCAACAACTATGTAGTCTGCACCAAGTTCTCGTGCTTCGTTTGCTGTTACAGTTCTAACCTGACCTTTGTTTTTGCCTATACCAGGACACACTCGGATCATGCCAGGTGTGAGTGGCTTTACTATTTCTATATCTTTTGCACTGCAAATCATTCCTGCAAACCCATATGGTCTTATTCTGTCTATGCTTTCTCTCCACATAACTCTGTTGCCACCAGGTAACCAGTTTGTTATCTCCAACAAGTCACTGCCTGTCCAACTTGTAAGATATGTAACTCCCAACATTTTTGTTTGGTCTTTGAACTCTTGTAGCTCTTCAAACACTGCACTGTTGTTGAGTGTGCATACAGTTGTCATTGTTGCACCTTTGTCAACAATACGTTGCATCACTTGCTTTACAGTGTTTGGAGTATCCCATAATTTGCAGTCAATAAACAATTCGTCTGCTAAACTTTTGAGTAGATTTGTGTGTTCCCACATGAGATGATTTACTTTGAATCCATCTACACTGCCTCGTAGTTGACCTGCTATCTCAATGTTGCGTTCTGCATTGGTGTCATCTAGTGCTACAATTACTTTCATTGGTATGCCCATTTGCATAGAAAACTGCGTCTTGGTGTTCTAACAGGTGGTAGTGTGTGCCACGTGTTTTCTGTTGCAAAGAATCCCCATGCTGTATTGTGTTGATAAGGAATTACTGCGTGATTGTCTCTGCTGAATTTTTTGTGTTCATGCAGTATCACTGCTTCTCTTTGTCCAGTGTTTGATTCATGTGGAAAGTATACCTGCAGATTCAACATCAGTTGTGATGCATCTTTGACATCATTGTGTGCTTGTAAGAAGTACTGTGGTTTGGTTTGATGCACTGACATTTGTCTGCGTATGCATGTGTTGCCAACTGTGTGTCCACACGCATCATATACTGGTTGTACTAGACTTTGCAGTTGTTCGCAAACGTCTTGCCATTCTTCTTCGTCATGTGCATGAAAGAAACTTATTCCAGGCTGGGATTGTTGATCGTCCCATGGAACATTCCATACTCTGTTGTACACTTGTTCATAGTTGTCAAACACGTTTTCAATAACAACGTGTGGCCATGGATCTTTGTGTAGTGTTATAGTTCTCGTTCTTGTATCAGTCGCCATGCGCAATAATAATCCCATAATCTAAAAGTGGACCACAACAGTGTTGCACCTATCAAGCCAAATGCCGCTGGATCCAAATACATAAACTTCATAATAATAAGGATAGCATTGCTCCATCCATATATTATAAAGTAATCATACCATCTAATCATCTTGTTGCTTTCGTGCAAATTTTATATCGCAGTATCCACAAGTTACCGTACCGCCATCTGGTATAGTGTAGTATACTTTAGGATGATCCATGGCTTCTCCCATGCACCAAACTCTATTTGTGTCCACATAGACAATTGTTTCGGGGTACTTTTCTACGGCTGGCTGTTCTGTTTGTTTTCGCAAATTTCAGGCCATCCAAATGGCAGTTTGAGTTGATGTTGTTTGTCTGTTCTAATTTCTGTGATTTCTTCGTCTTCAACCATTACAAGTTTTTTGCCATCTATTACAAAGCCTACTGCTTTGAGGAATCTTGTCATGCGTTCAAGAACTTCATCTATTTGTTCTTCTTCAAATTTTACTTCTATAACTTCAGGTTGACAATCGTCATAGTAGTTGAATGTGTGCTTGAAATGGTATTTGCTCATTTGGCTACGTCATCTGATCCGTTCAACAATGCTAGGTCTGCGTCTGCGTCATCATCACCTTCATCAATGATTCTTTGCACAACCACTTTCTTTTCTTCATCGCTTATTTGAGTTAGCTCACGTGCAAATGCAGTTGCAGTATCGGCATCCATGTTTGGTGTGAGTGTGTACCCATCATCTACCAACTGTGAAATAGCATCATCTTTTCCTGTCTTGCTGGACAAGTCTATATCACCTGGTGAAATGTGCGGAATGTATCTGTTTTCATCAACATCAAGATACATGCGGTTGAGGTTCTTTTCGTTTTCAAGTGCTTCAATTGGATCAATGCCGTCCAAGAATTTGTTCCAATCAAAATCAATGCCGCCTACACTGTCCCACAAGTCGCCTTCGTATGCAGGATATGACTTGATGAACTCTTTGTATTTGTTGTGCAATTCTTCAAGTCTAGCAGGATCAATTGGTTCCAATCCCAAACTTGCACACACTTTTTGTATGGTGTTGGGTTCAACCAGCATCTCTTCACATGTGGTTATTGCGTCCCAGTTCTCCATGTCTTTTTTGTATTCTACATTTACAACATCAATTAGTTCCCACTTGGCATCGTCAAATGTTGTGCTTTCTACAAATGCATTGTAGGTTAGATACAAACGTTGACGACCATTTTTGTGTGGCTCGCCTTTTATAAACAGTGACTTTACTTTTACAGTTGGGTGCAGTGCAGTGATAGCATCTCCAATGTCTTCGTAGTGATGTGATTTGGCAAAAGTTTTTGGAACAACAATAACAGTTTTTATTGCACCGCCCGGATGATCGGCACAATCTACAAGTGCTTTTGCAATTTTGTCAAATTGATTTACAATCTGTGTGATATCACCTGTTGCTGTTGCACTCTCCCAAATTTCATCTACGTTTTCAATAATATCAATTTCGTCTGCTAGGATTTGATATTTGTATTGTGGATCACTTTGATCGTTTCCTTTATTCCTAAGTGTTTGACCATGTAAATCTCTTTCAAGGTCTGGGTATGTTCCATTTGGTCCATCCACCAATTGTACAAACTGCATAGGTGGTAACACTGCTGGCAAACAATCTGGACTTTGGCTCAGCAACCAAGTCACAGGCATTGTGTTTACGCCTGGGTGTGTAGGACAAATAATAATGTTTTGTTCCATTGGCTTCTCCGGTTAGCTCTTAGCACTATTTATGAGCCAGTTGTCAATGTAGGTTTGATCTTGTATTCTACTTAGTTTGAACACCCTTTGACATAGATTTTGCACAAGTTTTGCATCTTTTGCCTTGCTTTGTTCTTGTGCTAGCTGTAGCACAGCAGGATCTTCTGGCAAGCCCATAAAGTTTGCATACACATTAGGATCCAATTGCTGTTGGTGATCCCAAATTACAGCAACCATTCCAACATACATGTCTCCTTCTGCGTGTTCTACTAATTGATCTTTGAGTGTGAGCAGTTCATCTTTGGCTAGATCTGGCAGTGCCAAACCCACAGTGCCATCTTTACTGCTGGCAAGTTGTGTAATTATTTTTTTGAGTCTAAATCTTTTGTAGCCTAGTTCATGCAAAGATTGAATGTCTTCATTGATTACTTGGTCCACGCTTTTGTCAATGCGCAATGTTTGAATTGCTTCCTGACATCTATCGCCTACAAATATTAGTACCTGCTTCATACGTCTGGCATCTCTTCGCTGGTGCCTAAGATTTCAGGCACATCAATACCGTAAATTTTTTCACCATCTACTTCAATACCACGTGTCCATCTACCATGGCTTACCAGTATGTATTGGCCTTCTTTGATATCATCTACTTCATCACCAACACTGATGGTTTGAAACCATCTTGCTCGCACACCACGTTCTTCACTGTTGTCTGCAAGTGTGATAACTCCGCCTTTGGTTACACGATTCTTGTTGGGATCTTCAAGCAATCTCGCGATCACTTTGCCCCGTAATGCTGTTACTGTCATTTGATGCTCCGTTATTATTTGATATCGACGTCCATCATACTGCCATCGCTGTATTCGATTTCCCAGTATTCACTTCCGTCTTCTCTGGTTTTTTTGCTTCTGTTTAGTTCAATCTCACCACCGCCTGTGCCTTCATTGAAAAACTCTGCTTCATGCTTTTGTGCTTTGTTGTTGAACTGATCTGGTTCAATGATTGGTTCTGGCTCGGGTTTGGGCTTGCTTTTTGCTTTGGGTTTTGGTGCAGGTGCTGGTTCCGGAGTTGGAGCAACCGGAGCCAAGTCTTCTTTTAGACTTACTTCAACTGATTCTGCAGGCGGAGTTTTGTAGTATTCTTTTGTAACATCTTCTCTGCGGACAACAACTTTGTTTTTTCCGTCAACAATGTCACCTCTTGCATTGATAGGCACGTTGCTTACTGCTCGTGTCTTTTCATGCGCACTTGCTAAAGCCTGCATGTTTATGGGTCTACCCAATCTTGTTTTATGCTGTGGCATAATAACTCCTATTTCAAAAATTCTGCGATATCTAAATTATAACGTATACTATTTACTTTATGTACGCCTATTAGATATAAAATGTAGCTAGCAACACTGGATCCTCTGCCAACACCCCACACAATATTATGATCTCTTAGTGTGTCAATAAAGTATACTAGAAACTTTAGCAGTGTTTGCAATCCACGTTTGTTGTATTCACGCAGTTCGTTCTTCACTCTAATCCATTCTGTGCTAGTATATATATCATCTGTGTCCACAGTTTGTTGCACTCGGTCAAACAACCATTGTTCAACATCCATGTTTTTGTACTTTTCTGGCAGTTTCCAGCCATCTTCGCTGATGCATTTGGTTACAAACTCATCTTTGGCTAGTGTGCTGGGCTGTTCAACACGTATTGTGTCACCACTGTCAAAGTAGTTGGTCCATGTGTTGTATTCATCAAACTCAGCAGTGTCCGTGGTTACTGCATTCTTGATATTGTTGTTGCGTAGCCATACGTCCACAACATCATCAGCAGTTAGAATAGTTTGATAGTTTGTGTTCATCTTCATCCAATATTAATTATGTCATCTAAATCATCAGACTTGTCGTCGGCGTCCATTTGTGCCTTTTGATTTTTCAATTGTATTTGAAAGTTGATTTCATTCATGATCAACTCAAACTGTTGTGCAACCATCATGCTGTTACTTGCTCGCATTGCTACTGCACGTTTCTTCTGTAGTTCAATCCTAGCATTCAACAACTCTTCAACAGTCATATCTGCATAGTTTGTTTCCATTA
>MDSZ01202044.1_pt1 | contig 12338 bp, 9 predicted proteins | sample 811201 | NCBI WGS metagenome assembly MDSZ01 (sample SAMN05326647, study PRJNA326480) | marine metagenome | isolation source: seawater | place: Indian Ocean: North | collected 2010
TACTAATTGTAGATGGATGGAAATTAATATATTTGAAGAAGAAGATGTAAAGCTCATCTTCGAAAATTTTGTTTTGGTTAAATTGTATACTGATGGTAAAGAAGATATACATAAAAAAAATAGAAAATTAGAGATTGATAGATTTGGTACTGCTGCTTTACCATATTATGTTATTTTATCTCCTGATGATAAAGTACTTGGTACATTTCCTGGAATGGATCCAAATAAAAATAATTTTATAAAATTTTTAAATAATTCAAAGGAAAAATTTGATAATTAAATATATATATATAATTTTATTTTCATTTATTTTATCTAGTGATTTAGATAAAGAACAGTTAAGCAAGATAAAAAAATTAACTGATGATATAGACTTGGCAAAAGATTTTTCATTAAATTCTGTTCAAGAAGATACTATTTATACGCTTAGAGAAATGAAAGATAAAGTTGTTTTAATTAATTTTTGGGCTACATGGTGTGGTCCATGTAGGATGGAAATACCTGACTTCAATGAATTATATGAAAAATATAATGATAAGGGACTCAATATATTGGGTGTTTCTATATCAGATAAAAAAGAACAATTAGAAAAGTTCTTAAAAGTTTATGAAATTAACTATCCTGTTCTTTATGGTAGTCAAAAAGTAATTGATAAAATGGTCACGGACTATGGAGGAGTTTATTCAATACCAACAACTTTTTTAATAGGAAAAAACAATAAAATAAAAAGAATTTATCCTGGAGCAATATTAAAACAATATGATCCAAACATGTATTCTGATTTAGTATATAATATTGAAATTTTACTTAGTGAATTAGAAATTAATGAAGAATAAAACTTCTAATTTTTTTAGTATATATGGAATTAATAATTGTATAAGTCTATTAAATTCTTCATTAAATGTAGATATAAAATCAATTACTATAAATAAAGCAATTAAATCATCTAATTTTAAACAATTAAATGAAATCTTAAATAAGAAAAAATATTCTATTTCCTACTTAAACGGAGATAGTTTTAATAATAAATATATTTATAAGCATACTCAAGGAATTGTTATAGATTTTTATTATGATTTTTATTTAGACATATTCTCTAAAAGTGAATTTTTTGATAATGAGTGTTTATTAATGCTTGATCAAATCAATGATCCCCAAAATCTAGGACAAATTATTAGAACATCTGAATGTGCCGGAGTAAATGGTATTATTTTACCTAAAAATAACTCAGTTAAAATAACAAATACAGTTTTGCAGGTTAGTCAGGGAGCATTTATAAATACTAATGTCTATATGCAGACTAATTTAAAATCAACAATTGATTATTTGAAATCTAAAGGATTTTGGGTTGTAGGTGTAGAAAATGGAATAGATGCTAAGCAGTGGTATGAGTTAGATTATTCAGGTAAAATTGTATTTGTTCTTGGTAGTGAAGGTAAAGGAATAAGAAAATTAATTAAGAAAAATTGTGATTTCTTGGCTACTATAAAAATGAATGGAAAAATAGATTCTTTAAATGTATCAGCTGCTACAAGCGTTATATTATTTGAAAGACAAAGACAATTATTAAATTAATTTAGTTAAATAAATAATAATAGCTGATAATGATAAAAATGTACCAAATGGCAATTTTCTATTTTTCTTATACCCTTTAACAAAGTATAATATTATCCAATAAAATATTCCAATACATGCTGATAGAAAAATTGTAATTAGTATCTTAAGAGGTCCAAGCCATAATCCTAGTAGTGCAATTAATTGTATATCTCCTAGTCCAAGAGGCTCTTTTTTTGTTACAATCCAAGTAATTGTATAAACAAACAATAAGTAACCTAATCCTACTAGAAAGCCATAAATATAAAATAAAAAGTTAGTGGATAATATTATATTTGGTAATAATACTAATAATGTAAAAAAAGATAACTCTAAGGGTATTATATAATATTTATAATCAATAATAGAAATAGAGTATAATAAACTAGAAACTAAAATAAATGTAATAGATTCTATAGGTTCAAAATAATGAAAGCCAATTAAGAATATAATACCTATTATAATTTCTGTTAATAAATAGATACAAGATATTGATTTATTACAGTTATTACATTTACCTTTTTGTATTAAAAATGAAATTATAGGTATATTCCTATAAAATGGAATCATTTTTTTACAATTTGGACAATGAGATCTCGGCTGAATAATAGATAATTGATTTGGAATTCTATAAATAACCACATTTAAAAAGCTACCAAATATTGTTCCTAATATAAAATAATATAGAGAAAGCATATAGTTAAAATTAGCCAGCTAAAGCAGATCCAAAATTAAAAATAGGTAGGTAGGTAACAACTAAAACAATTCCTATTACTGCTCCAACAGTTACTATTAATATTGGTTCAATTAGTGATGTTAATCTATCAACAATTGCTGAAACTTGTTTGCTATAAAAGTCAGATGCTTTTAAAGCTAAATTATCAATTTCTCCAGTTTCTTCACCTGTAATTAAAAGCTGAATAAATATAGGGGGAAATATATCAGTTTGTTTTAGTGCTTGAGATATACTTATACCATTTTCTATTTCTTTTTTTGCATCAATAAGAGCTAGTTCGTATACTCTATTATCTACAATTTTTATAAGTAAGTCCATAGAATCCATTACTGAAACTCCTGCACTAATTAAGATACCAAAAGTTTTACCAAACTTACTTAAAATATTTTGTTGAATTAGATTTCCAAAAATTGGAAGTTTTAATAATATTTTATCTCTTACCAGTCTACCGTAATCAGTAAGAGTGATAAACCATACAGAAATTATTGACAATAAAATTGACAATAGAAGACTTGTAATATTACTTTTTAACCAAACTGAGAAATTAACAAATAAAATTGTATAATAAGGTAATTCACTTCCTAATTGTTCATATACAGTCGAGAACTGTGGGATTAAGAAGTAAAAAATACCAAATAAAATACAAGTAAGAAAAATTAAAATGAATACAGGGTAATACATAGCTGATTTGACTCGTCTTTGAGTATCTTCAACTGTTTCAAGATAATTTGATAATTCTTGAAGAGTTTCTGATAGTTTACCGCTAACTTCTCCTGCTCTAACTAAAGAAATATATAAATTTGAAAAAATTCCTGGGTGTCTTTCTAATGCATCAGATAATAACAAGCCTTTTTTAACATCATTTTCTATTTTTTCTAAAGCTTTTTTAAATTTTTTATTTTTTTCTTCTTGTGTTAAAAAATGGAGTGCACGTTCAATCGTTAATCCAGATGAAAACATTGTTGACAATTGTCTTGTGAAAAAAACAAGGATTGTTATAGGGATTTTATTTTTAAATCTTTCTATTTCTAGTGCTAATCTATTTATAAAAGGTTTTATAAAATCAAATGAAGTATCAGATTCTGATAATTTAACAACTGTATTTTTATTGCTTTGAAGTTTTTCAACAGCTTGATTATAATTATCAGCCTTAATAGAACCTGTTTTTCTTGCACCAGATTCATTCCTAATTATATAATCAAAATTAGGCATTAATTTTCCTCAACTGTAGCTCTTAGAATTTCTTCAATTGTAGTTGCACCTGTTTTTATTTTTTCTAATCCGGCTTCTCTTAAAGGAGTCATGCCATTTTTAATAGCTAATTTTTTCATTTCTAATTGGCTAGCATTATCATAGATTAACTGTCTCATATCAGTTGTTACTTCTAAAATTTCATGAATTGCTGTTCTTCCTTTATATCCTGTATTATGATTAGATGAAGTAGGCTTTCCTTTGTAAAATTTTATATTTTTATCATTTGATAGACCAACTCTATCAATTTCATTTTTAGTTGGAGTATATTCTTCTTTTTCATTTTCATCTATTGTTCTAATTAATCTTTGTGCCATAATTAAATTAAGAGATGAACCTAATAAAAATGGAGGAACTCCTAAATCTAATAATCTTGCAATTGTTGAAGGTGCATCATTTGCGTGGACAGTTGAAAATACTAAGTGTCCAGTTAGTGCAAACTTTACAGCTATATCTGCTGTTTCTTCATCACGAATTTCTCCAATTAATAAAACATCTGGATCTTGTCTTAGGATTGATCTTAATGAAGATGAGAAATTTAATCCAATATCATCATGCATTTGAACTTGGTTAATTCCTGGTATCTGATACTCAACTGGATCTTCTACAGTAGTAATATTTATTCCTTCATTTTGGATTTCCATTAGAGAGGCATAAAGTGTTGTTGATTTACCACTACCTGTTGGTCCTGAAATAATAACCATTCCATAAGGTTGATTTATCCATTTTCTAAATACTTTTAATTTATCTTCAGGAAAACCTAGATTTGTTAAAGTTAAGGTTTTTCCTCCACTTCCAAGTAATCTCAATACAACTTTTTCTCCATGTACAGTAGGAAGAATTGATACCCTTACATCTATTTCTTTTGAATCTGTTTTAATTTTCATTCTACCATCTTGAGGTAATCTGTGTTCAGCTATATTAAGTTTTGAAAGTATTTTTATTCTTGTTACCATACCATTAAGAGAATTGATAGGAGGGGACATTATAGTTACAAGGACACCATCAATTCTAATTCGTACATTAACAGTATCTCTTCCAGGTTCAATATGTACATCTGTTGAACCTTCCTTGATTGCTTCAGTTAACATTAAATTAACTAGTTTTACAAAGGGAGCATCTTCAGCTGATACATTCTCAGAGCCTAAATCAAGTTCATCTCCATCCTCTTCATCTCCTCTTACAATGCTTATTTTAGAAATAGCACTTTCAACTTCACCACTTTTTTTAACTTTATCATATAAACTTTCAAGTGCATCCTTAATAGAACTTCTGCCTGCTACTAAAATTTCTGGACTTAAATTAGTTAATTTTCTAATTGAATCTAAAGTTGATAAGTCTTCAGGGTCTTCCATTGCTATTGCTAAGTAATTATCTTTTTTACTTAATGCAAGAACATTATTTTCTTTAGCAAAATCTTCAGGGAGTAATGAAACTATAGATTGATCAACTTTAAGCATTTCATCTTTGGTAATTGAACGGTGCCCACATTGCATAGAATAAGCATTCACTAACTCTTCTTCACTAATTGTTCCTTGAGTAATAAGAATATTACCAAGTTTATCTTTTGTTGATTTTTGTTCAGTTAATGCATTCTCAAGTTGTTCAGACGTGATGATTTTCTGATGAACAAGAATATCACCTATTTTTTGAAATTGTGGGTTAAAATTTTCCATCTAAATAATTCTCCATTTATAAATTTTAAGGATTTTTTTCTAAAATAATATCAATACTTTCACTTGCAGTTTGAATTGGATTTTGAAGAGTTGTTATAATTGTTGATATTCTATCTTGATATGTGAATTGTCCATTATTCTCTTGTCTAGGAATAACATTTTCATTATAATGAATTATCCAAAAACATTGGCCATTACCATTTGTTTTACAGACAGTTTGATTGTCATCAAATGAACCTGGAATTGTATCATCATTATCAGGTGTCCATATTCCACCATTTCCTACACATAAACTACATTGGTTATCAAAGTCATCTATACTACAATCACCCGTAATACCATCACCATCAGAATCTATTGGATCACAAGCAATCCAATCATGAGCATTAGCTGCTGTATCAGAATCATCTATATTAGTAGCGAGTGTGTTAGTACATGCATTTTGAGATTGTCCACTAGGGATAAAACAATCATCATAATCTTCCTCTGCTTCACCAACATCACAGTAATTATAGCTAGATTCATCTGGTGTTGAAAAATCAGCATCTAATAAAATAGTTCCACCACTTACTGGATATTGATAGTAATCTGTAATAGATGCTATAATCTGGACCCCTTCATTTGGAAATGTTAATGTACTTCCAGATTCATCTCCCAAAGTACCATCATTAACCCAGTCTGGTTCATAGCATTCTGACCCAGCTCCTTGTACTCCAAAGTCCCAAGCATCTATCGCTGAACTGACATTTATAGTTCCTGGCCAAAAGGGTAGGGTTAGAGGTCTATCTTGATGATTTTCTCTGCTATCAATTAATAAAATATCACCATTAGAATTGTATGTTAATGCTTTAATAACTACTCTTTCAAACATATCACCTGTACCAAAATATACATAAGACCATGCCACTCCAGGAACATAAGCATTATCAGGTGAAAGCATTCCAGTTTTTGCCTCTCCAACTACAGAACCAGGTTCATTTGGAATAATCTCCCAAATACAGTCTGTAGTAATACCATCACCACTACATTCATTTAAAAGTTGATTTTTATAGCATTGACATGAATTTGTAATAATATTAGAGTTCATTTCATTTGGATTCTGACCTAAACTAAATAAATCTGGTCTTTGCAGAACATATCTTAAACTATCTCTAATATCAATACTGCCATCAATTTCAATACCCCATTTAACAGTATCAGTTATAGCTCCTTCATTTGGATAGTCAATTGAATTATCAAAAGAACGAGCGAATCCTTCAACCCATATATATACATTTGTAGAATCTTGTACAGGATTTGCCCATTCATCTTCAAGTTGGACAGATAAAGGTACTTGATATAATCCTCCACCAATTGGAGCAATATCTACATAACTAAAATTAATTTCACCAGAATGAGGAGCACCTGTAACAACGGTAACAGGAATTGCATCAAAAAATGCAAGTTCACAATCATCAAATACACCATTATTTCTGTTAATATAAATAGTACTACATAGTTGTGAAGAAAAATCAGGTTGTTCAGCAAGAATATTTCCTAAGGGATCTATAGCACATGCTTCTTCAGGAACCCCTAGATTAAATAATTCAACATGCACAGGAATAGAACCAGGTTGAGTCCCTGAATTTAATGTAACAGAACCCATTCCATTACTTGATTCAATACAACCATAATTTTGTCCTTCTACATTTATAAAAGTTCCATTAGGGGTATTATCTCCTAATTCAAAATAAATCAAATATGGTTCAGAAACTAAATTCCCATTTCCATCCTTAACTTCAACAGTTAACTCAGTTGATTCAAGACCACCACCACCTGATACAGTGATTTCATTTGGAAATGGTTGAAGTATTTGTACATATTCTGCTTCAGATGCTGTTATAGAAACATAAGATGTATCTGAAAGATTGTATTCAGGTACTGACGTAATTATTGTAGCAAGACCAACATCATTCCCCATATTAAAAATTGAAGAAGCTGTCCCAGAAATATCAGTAAAAGAATACGTTGGATCAAAACTTCCAATAGCTTGTGTTAATTCACCATTACTATCTTCAGTTAAGCTTTCAAATTGTACTAATGTATTTTCAATAACATACCCATCATTATCTGTAACTGTAACAGTTACTGTGGAAGTTTCAATAGAATTGTTTGGAAGTTCAGTATATTCAATGGTTGAAACCATTCCTAGGCTACTACTGTTTTGTGTCAAAGTAATATTTGTTGGGTTTATTGTAACATTTTCATTATTAGATAAGGTTGCATTTACCTGAATATTTATATCTTGTTCTAAATTTATAGCAGTATTTTCAAAGGTACAAAAAGAAGTTTCAGCCGCTATATAAGGGGCAACATCAATAGAGTCAGTTACAGCATAATATTCAGTTAAGATACCATATTGAGAATCAGAAATATCATTTAGTGAAAAATTAACAGGGACTCCATTAAGAACACCTCCATATTCATTAAATGCAATTGCATAAACTTTAGCACAGTTGTCTTGGTTTGCTGTATCATCAGGAGTACCACCTGTTGTTCCACCAGTTCCACCATCATCAGTAACTGTTGTAGAACTATCACCAAAGTTTAAACTTGAAGGAATTGTATTAAGAAGAACAGATTGAGCTAATTCATCAGCATATTTAGTTTGTATTGAAAATTCTTCAAAGCCACCTTGTTCTACTCCATTTGCATCAATATATTGAGTTTGATTTTGTGGATCTAAAATAAATGCCCTTATATTATCTGTTGCACCTGTTACTGAATTATTATATATAACAGTTGCAATCCCCATATTTTCATCAATAGTTGCATTTCCATCACCATTCCAATCATATAATGTATCTCCAGAAGAACTCGCATTATCATTATTTTCATTATCATCGTTTGTTCCACCATCAGTTCCACCATCAGTTCCACCATCATCATTTGTACTACCATCATTTGATGAATTGCTACAGCAAGTATAAGCTAGTGCAGTACTTAATGAACCATTACTATTCCTACTTTGTTCAAAAAGTTCAAATTGTACTGGAACACCTTGAATTCCTTGTCCAGATTCACTTTTTACAATAAAAGGTAATACTTCTCTAACACCCTCATATTCTCCAATATTATTTCCAGCTGCAGCATATGAATCTAAATTAGTTATAGATTCAGGGTAAAAATTAAATTGATCTACATCATATTCAATATTTGCATTACCATTAATTACATATGTTCTATTTAAAGTTTCATTGTGCTCATCACTAACATGAACATTTACAGAAATAGAAATATTTTCTGAACTTTCTAACAAATCTGCTTGAGAAATATGAAAAACTGTTCTAGCAAATCCTTGTTCATCACTGTATAACAACTGATTTTCTAAATAACCAACATCATTTGAAATTAGACTAAATTGAATTGGGACATCATTTACAGGGGTATCATTTTCATCTAATACTTGAGCAATAATTGAGTCTGAAAAAGATAAATTAATATTATTTATAAGTGATATATTTTGTAAGAAAACAGCATCTAGATTTTCAACTTCCCATGTTTTTTTAAGAGATTTAGCAACAAACAAGATATCTTTAGTATCAGAGACTATTTCTTCATCATTTACATCAAATACTTTAGCATTAATACTAATTGTACCTAATCCATCTGTAAGATTATCAGGATAAATATTAACTAATTGATTTTGTGCTAATCCATATGAATTAGAAGTAATTACAGAATCAATTAATGTTCCAAAATTTGGTGTGATATTTGAAAATTTTACTGGTATAAATTGTAGAGCAACTCCATTTGCATCTTTTACAATAGCATCAAGATTTAACTCAGTTATTGATTGAGTTGAATCAATACTATTTGGTAAATCATTATATGTTAGTGTATCAATTGAAGATGTTAATGTAAAGATTGAAATATTTTCGTATGAAGCCTCAGCTGCTTTAACTTCAAAAGGATTATTAGTAGAATTAATACAGTCATTTCCAGGTGCTTCTAAAGACCAAACAGTTCCATCAGAGTGAGTATAGTCACAATATAAGAATATACAACCTTCTTGGTTATCATCAATCCAATAAAATTCAACTTCACCAGAATCGTCTGTAGCATAAGATTGATTTAAATATACATCTGTAGCAGTTTGTCCACTATTTGGAATTGTTTGCAAGTGTGGTTCAGCTGAACCAGATACAAATTCGTTTCCATCTCCATCTAAAATAGTCCAATTAAAAGTAAGATTTGCATTAGGAACAGGAGATAAATTATCAGAATTACAATCTGTTTCTGAACTTGAAAGAGTAATTGTTATTGCTCTTTGAGTAGCAGTACCATCTACATAATCATATTCGCCACCTTCTACAACACTTGACATTGATAAACAATATGAAGATGGATCATCATCAGGATTTGCTTGTGTAGGGCTTTCACTATCACATGCTAAATTCAAAATAACAAATAGTGATAGTAGTATAAATAATTTATTTTTGAATAATTTCATAAATATAAACTCCTTTTAATTTTCTTCTTCTAATGCTTTTTCTTCAGCATCTTTATGGTAATCTTTTTTATCAATACCTGAGTAATTATCTTTTACAATTGAAGGTGTAACTTGAATAATCAAATCTGTTTTTTTATCTTGCATTTCTGTATGGGTAAACCATTTTTTACCTATGAATGGTATTCTCCAAAGCAGGGGAACCTTTGTATCAGTATTTATTGATTCAGTAGTAATTAATCCTGCTATAACAATCGTTTCACCATCTTTAACTCTAACAGTTGTAGTTGACTCTCTTTTTTTAGTCCATGGATAACCTTGAGCTGTCCATGATTGAATTGAACTTACTTCAGGTGTAATTTGTGTTGTTATATATCCATCGGTATTTACATATGGTAAAATTTTCAATTTAATTCCTACAGTCTCTTTTAAAACCTGAAAATTTGAATTTCCAAATCCTCCATTTGATGCAAGGTATGGAATAACATCAACCATTTGTATTTCAGCTTCATGACCATTTACAGTAACTATTTGAGAGTTTGTAAGTATATTTGCTTTATTATCTTTTAGTAACATATCAAGAGTAACATCAAATGCTGTTAATTGTCTACCAAAAGAATTAACACCTCCAGATCTTGTAAAAGCCATCTGATCTGGTATTGCACCTGTAGCTGTTCCTGTAATTTGTTCAAAAACAAATGAACTTGCACCATCAGCACCTTCAACTACCTCTGGTACATATCCAGGAAGGTATGAACCTGTTACAAGATTTTCAGTTATATTTTGAGGTTCGCCTGTTTCTGCTAATATAAGTGTAGTAGAAGCAAGTCTTTCCCAATCTATTCCTAATTCTTCCGTTTCATTTAATGCAACTTCAATTAGTCTTGCCTCTAGCATAATCTGGATTGAAGGAACATCTATTTCTTTAACAATTTTTTCTACTTCAGCTATTTTTTTAGGACTAGCTGTAACAAGTAATTTATTTCCAGTTGCATCAATAGAAATTTTTTCTGTTATATCTTCAAGTAACAAGGCAACTTCTTCAGCGTTTGCATATTGAAGAGGAATAACAGCTGGAGAAACACCTACATCTTCATTGATTTTTGATTGATTTGCAACTAAAATAGAATTTCCAACTATTTCATAGCTTAATCCAGCTGCTCTAATTACTAGATTAATAGCTTGATCAATAGGAACTTCATCTAAATGAATAGTTAATTTATTTTTTGATTGAACATTTGGACCTGTAACAATGTTATAACCACTTTCTTCAGCTAAAATAGCTAATATAGAAGGTAAATGTGTATCTTCAGCATGAATTGAAACTAAAGGTTTTTTAGCTTCATCTGTATTTTCAGATAAATTTTCTTGTGAAAATAATACTGAGTAAAAAAGTGTAGTTAATATAATTAGTTTTGTTAATTTTTTTATTTTAATCATTAATTTCTCCGAATTTTAATCTAAAGTATTTTGTATACTAAGGTTATATTTAATTATTTTATCATTTTTATTAAAAATTACTTCTGTTGGAGTAATATCTTCTATAACACCTCCTGCAACAGAATCTCCTTTTACAACATTGAAAGATTGATCTTTATAATTCATAATTGCAATATTATTATTATTTCCTCTGTTAATTATTCCTGATACCCAAAGACTTTTACGTTTTTTACCTCTTGAAGAACCCTCAACAGAAACAACTCTATTTAAATCTGCCGGATCACTAGAAATATTAAAAACTAAATTATCTCTAAACTTATAATTATTTTCTAAATCTGATACTTTATTTTCAAGCTCTTTATCTGTTCCAACCTCTTCATTTTTAAATTTATTATAATATTCATTAGCACTAGATCTTAATTGAAAGAAATTATATGTGCTTAGTATTAACACAATAGTAGCAATTGCTAGAGATAAGTTCCATATAAATTTTTCTCTTAAATTCATTTTAAATTCTTTTAGCTTTATTAATAGTTACTGTTTCTATTTCCATTTCAATTTCTATGTCTGCACCCTCATCAGAATTTTTTAAATTATCGATATTATTTTTCATAATTATTTCTTTTATAAGAATTATTCTGTCTGCACTTTCCAATTGATTAATAAATTGGCCAAATTTTTCATAGTCACAAGAGAAACTAATTGTATATGGAATTTTAGTTAGCAAACCTTTTTTTATTTTTTTATCTGGAATAATTTGGTTTAATTTTATAGAATATTTTTCCATTACATCTGTTAAATATTTTAAAAACTCCATAGATGCTTCTTTATTCTTATCATCTTTAGTAGAAGTTGCTAGATTTTCTTCAAATATTTTATATACATTATCTAATTTTTGAGATAGAATTTGAGCAGTTATAAACTGCTCATTAACAGTTTTTTGTTTATCTTCGAGGGAAATTATTGTTGCTTCTTTATTTTTAATCATAAAATTTGATAATAATGAACCAATCAAGTAATAAGTAAGCGATAATGCAATTAGTATAATACTTCGTTTTAAAATCATCTTAATTTCGCCTCAACTTTAAATTTAAGAAGTTCATCATTTTTTGTTTTTTCTTTATCTAGGAAATCAAATTTTATATCTTTAAAA
>MDSZ01066481.1_pt1 | contig 12336 bp, 22 predicted proteins | sample 811201 | NCBI WGS metagenome assembly MDSZ01 (sample SAMN05326647, study PRJNA326480) | marine metagenome | isolation source: seawater | place: Indian Ocean: North | collected 2010
CCTCTGTATTTCTTGTTGTATTTCTTACTAATTGTTGAGCCACGTGGTCCGCCGCCCTTATTACCATTTTTAGTAAACTTGCTTCTACCAATAGAAGTTTTCTTCTTCTTGGAGTATCCGCTCTTTTTATATCCGATAGCTGCCAATGTTATCTCCTTATGTTGACATCTATACTATAACTACAACTTTAATTCAGTAAAGTCCCCATCATGATTAATTTTTCTGTCGTGCATCGTTATTCCATCTAAATGATCTATCTCGTGTTGCACACAAACACATTCGAGCGCATTGTCCTCAATACGAAAAAAAAGAGAGGACTCATGATTGTCTGCGGAGACGGATATGTTGGCATACCTCTCAGTCACAACTGTTTCATCAGGAAAGGAGAGGCACCCCTCTACAAAATTAATTCTTCCAAATTTGCTCGTTATTCTAGGGTTAACTAAAATAATCGGCTTAGAAACATTTATTACGCAAACTCTTTTGTTGTAGCCGATCTGGTTTGCAGCCAAGCCGACGCCTGTTGCGGTCGTTTTCAATATCTCAATCATCTTCTGGCCTAGTAGTTCACCCTCAGCCACCGACTTGCAGGGCTTACACGGCCTACTAAGTTTCTTTTTTCCCTTTACAATTGAAGACACGCCTAAACTCCTTTCATGCTTTCTTCCGCATGGCTCGACACAACTGTGGCAGTTGCTACAGAACCCCTGATCATCCCTATTCGTGCTGTTCTCTATTATTAACATTATACACTATTTTCCTAGAGAGTAAATATGCAAAGCTAGCCAGCATCATACCTGATAATACATCAACAATATAATGTTGTTTAAGGGCTAGCGTAGAAAAACTAACTAATGATGCCCAGATTAAGTAAGTTGGCACCAACCACTTCCGAGTATTGGACGCAGAACTCATGTATATCGCCCAAAACATAAGCCAAGAAAACGTGACATGGCCAGATGGAAAAGTATTATTTGATCCGTCTATCTCCCTTGTCCAGTGCAAAACGTGCTCAGATATTCCAGTTAGCTGTAGTTCGAATCCGGCACGGGGATAAAAGCATGGCAGATATATATAAAATATATTCAGTATAATTGTGGATATTATACACGATAGGACCAAAGAATACACATTTTTTTTCTGCTCAACAACGAAAACCGATGTGAAAACAATCACCGGGAGAAGACTATGGTAAACCCAAACAAAACTAGGTATTTGCGGAATCATAGAGTCCAGCGGCATCATCAGATCTATGCCCATGTCATTTACGGACTTCTGTATTACAAAGTATGTACCAAGAGAGAAAACAAGTAAGAAAAACGTATACGTTGCCTTTACAGATCTTGACATACAGTGAAATCCCCCGGAGATTTGGTTAGGGTTGGTGCGAAATACTTTATACACCTGTAATAATTATGCTATTTCGCGCTAAAAACATAATATTTTTCACTTTTTTACAAAAAAAAATGCAGGGGAGAAATTCTCCCCTGCTGCCAAGAAAGAAATGCCCAGACTAGGTGATTGAAATTGTCTTAGGTCTAGACTCTGCTCGGGCGGGAACCACGATACGAAGGAGCCCGTTTTCGAACTTAGCTGAGGTAGATGAAAGATCTAAGTTATTGTTATAATTAACATAAGTTTTTTCAAAGTTCCTCCTAGCAATTCTTCGGGATTGCTCTGAGTCTTGTTCTTCTTTGGTTGTAGCGCGGACAACAATAGTTTGCTTCTCCGGCTTCACTTCCACATTTAGATCTTCTTTCGAAAATCCAGCTAGTGCAAACTCCATAATTGTGTTGCCCTGATCCTGATAAATGTCAGCGACAGGGTATCCCTGCGTAGACTGCTTGAGAAGAGCCGGGAACGAGTGTGAATCGAACAACTCCGAAAATACATCATCAAACACCGAACGGGTCAGAAGACCTGGGTTTGCCATTCTTGTTGAAATCTTAAATCTGCTAGTCATTTTTATATCTCCTTATAAAGCAAGTTTAATAATCCCACGACTTCTTTTATAGCTAATCGTAGAACTTAGATATAATATAATAACTATATTGATTATGTCAAGGGTTAAAATTAATTATTTTATAATTGGAAGTTTTTGTGTAACCCCGGCGAAGTCCTCTTCGTAGGTAAAATTGATCGGGGTGTCTTCTTTTCTTTTGGGTATAGGCGGCGGTTCAGAAGTAATTTGAACTATTTCCTGAGTGGTTATTTCAAGCACCTCTACCCTAGATTCTAAATGTGAAAGCCTGAGTCTTTTATTCTCAATCAAGCCGCCTAGGCCAACTCCAAGCACAAAAAGCGCGAGGTTAAACAAACAAATAATTGCTAAATCCATATAATAACTAGATCTAGAACAATTATTCTCTTTTATAGTCGTCCTCGATTCTAACTACATCATTTATTTCTGGCGTGGAAACTTCGATAAGAGTGCACCCATCATCTGCGGCACAAAATCTATGAATCGTCCCTGGGCTTATACGCCAAGACTCACCCGGGGACAAAACGCGGCGAGACATTTCTTGTCCCTGACCAATCTCTAAAGTAAGGTGGCCCTCTAAAACATATATACTCTCGTCCTTCTGCTCGTGATACTGTCTAGATAGCCTACAGTTTGGGTCTATCTTGAGAATTTTTCCCAAGTATTTCTCAGTGATAGCCCATCTATTTTCATAACCCCAAGGCTTAGTGACGATATTGCTCATATTACTCCTTTACTTCCATAATATTTGTATGCCGATGATCATTGACGAAAGAAAAAGACAGGCCATGGTCTTAGCGGTAAACATGCTCTCCTTCATCAAAGCATATGTCATGATGGCAAAAATTACATTGCTAACTCCGAAACCTACTAGCTTCGAAGTCCATAGTTCCCCTGAATGGTCTACGATATTTTTAATCGCATACCAAAAACACAGGCCCATTGGAACTGCGAATATTAATTGAGACAAGAGAGGCTTGTCTTCCCACCATGGCCACACAAATTGAGAATTAAATTGAAACCAAGCAATCACATTTCCCAATACAAAGAAAATGATGCCGATATACAAACCACTCATTAGTGTATCTCCAGAGATCTGCCGCCAGTCAGTAATGGAAAGTTTTCATAAGTAACGGTTCTGAGATCAACTAAAGCCTGTAATGTGAACACGTCCTGCATTGTTAATATATATTTATTTCTTTTGGTTTCTTCGTCGTAGACCAAGGGCCGACTCTCTGTTATTTTTTCTAAATAATTCATAAACTTTGAGGTGATATATATTGCCTCTGAGTATGCCACTATGAGATGCTCGACCGAGCCTTCCTCACCTAGAAGATCTTCCATACAAAAAATACAAAAAGATTTAACTTTTTGCGCGTTGTCCTTCATCCTAGTTATGGCTGCTCTGGAAAGCTTAACTTGCTGTGGTTCTTCGGGCTTCATCCCTCTCCTCAAGATAAGAACTTAAGTCAGTATACCCACCGACAAACTTAATCTGTTTTTCTTCCTTAAGGAATATCATAGGCACCGTTTTGTGAGAGTACGCCCATTTCATGTGCTCAAGTAGATCTAAATTTTTATCAAATGGCACAATCTTGTAGCTATGGCCTGACTCTTTAATTAGAGATTCTGCTTTGATACAAAAAGGACACTGTAGCTTCACATATAAAATAAACTCTTCCATACTATTTCTCCGTAACTTTTTTCATAATTGCTGATATGTCACCCACAACATCAATCTGCCTATTGTTCATGCCTGATAACAAAGTTATTCTGCTAAATCTGTGACGTTCATCAAGCCCCTCTGGTAGTTGCTCCGGAGGAATATGAATCTCTCTGATGGAGACAACCTTATCGACGTTGAGTACAACCTCACTCAAAGTTTTAGAGGTCTTGGTGCCCCAAGAAGAAAAGCTAGTGTTGTTGCGATCGATCTCGCTATGCGTTGTATAGTGTGATTGGTCTTTAACTTCCTTTAATATAATAAATTTATTCATTCTAAAAATCCACGTTCCACTCTATGCCAGCATAGGAAACAATATAGCCCCCCTTGTCGGCAAATTTGGTAATTAATAAGTATTTTGGCTCTTGTAGCTCTTGGAATCTGTACTTGGGTATTTTTTTATCTTCGTCCAAGAGTCTCCATAACTTAGCACCTGCGGGGATCCACAAAAGATCTCCGATATTTTTATCAAGCTGAGGTGGGGTCATCCTCACCTCCGATGATATTGTCCATAGGCACCGCAGTTACAGACTTTGTTTGCATATAGCCAGCCAATAAGCTCTGAGAGTCTGCTAAGGAGTTGTCAACCTTAAGGAGTGTCTTTCTTAGGGCCTCAATCTTCTCAAGAAGAGAAGAGAGCCTTCTGTCTGTGTGGATCCCAGAAATTACATCCTCTAGCTCTCTACGTGCGGCTATCAACTGCTTGGAAGATTCGGTAAGAAGATCTGCCGTCCTTGATGGCACCGATTCCAGGTCTACAGTATAACTAATTTTTACGTCCAATTAAGCCCCCAAGACTTTAAGGTGTGCCAGAAAAACCGGCTGCAACTGCCGCAGCAGCCACACCAATGGCGGCTGTGACAACCATCCACATTAATTTCGCTTGGGTCTTCTTCCAAGACTCAAGCTCTCTTACACGTGCATATAGGCCCTGATCTGGGTTGTATACTGCTTCCTTAATTTTAGTAAGGTCATCAGCCATACCGTCTTGCCTATCCTTTACCGCCTCTATAGTGTCTAGCATCCTAGTTAATTTCCCATCTAGCTTTTCTAAACCAACTTCTGTGTTTTGCATAGCATGGCCTCCTGTTCTAATTAGTCAGTGTCCTCTACTATCGCATAATTAGTTGTGATTAAAGTTGAAGAAACTGATACTGCGTTAGCCAAAGCAGTGCAAGTAACTAGAGCCGGGTCAATAATTCCAGCATCATACATGTCAACAACCTGCCCTGAAGAAAAATCCCAGCCGCGGCTCCAGTCTTCAACAGATAGTGCTTCTGACACGACAAGATCTTGAGACATCCCAGCATTTTTTGCCATCTGTCGCACTGGTGATTTAAGTGCTCGTGATAAAATACTGATGGCTGCTTTCTGATCTGGGTTGTCCCACTCGTAGGTTGCTTCATCAAGCGTTGCTGAGTGCTTCAGGAGGGCTGTGCCGCCTCCGGGCAGGACTCCCTTGCTCTGGGCTGCACGGACGGCTTCTAGGGCGTCCTCCACCCTATGCTTCTTCTCTATGGCCTCAACCTCTGTTGGCGCCCCCACTCTAATAATAGCGACTCCACTAGATAGTCTGGTTATACGGTCTTGCAACTGTGAACATCGCGATAGATCATCCGACTCCTGAATCTGAGACTTTAACGAATCGATTCTTTCCTCTATCTTTTCATAATCAGAGTTGCCACCAACGATTGTCGTGCTTGACTTAAGAACTTCTACTTTCTTACAAACGCCTAGATGATTTAAGTTGACGTCTCTCAGCGACATACCCGATCTTCTGGAGACGAAGGTGGCGCCAACAGACAAACATAGGTCTTCTAGTATGCTTCTTCTCTCTTCACCATACCTTGGAGCCTTCACTGCCGCGATCTTCATTGTTCCGCGCACTGTATTCATAATCAGTGCAGCTAGGGCTTGGCCCTCTACTTCCTCAGCAACAATCACAAACGGCTTATTTTCACGAGCCACCAACTCTAGAACTGGCAAAATCTCTTCTACAGAATCGATCTTTTGATCTGTTACGAGCACGAGAGAGTTTTCATAATGTATGGCTCCCTTTCGTTCGTCAGTAACAAATGCTCTGGCAAAGTATCCAGAGTCAAAGCGGAAGCCCTCAACAATATCAAGGTGTGTCTCTGATGATTTACCGTCTTCAATTGAGATGGCACCGTCATTACCCACGCTGTCAACAGCCATAGCAATCATCTTTCCAACGGACTTGTCGCCGTTTGCGGAGATTGTGGCGATGTGCTCCACATCCTCCACTGAGTCGATTGGCTTGGCCACAGAATAAAGGTTTTCAATAATTGTGTCTGTAACTTTATCCAGCCCTCTCTTGATCTCAGTTGGGGATAAACCAGATGCTAAATATCTTTGTGACTCTTTCAATATTGATCTAGTAAGCACAGTGGACGTTGTTGTTCCGTCACCAGCGATATTGTTTGTGTTCGATGCGGCCTGCTTTATGATCTGTGCTGCAGCGTTTTCTACCGGATCTTGAAGAGAAACGTGCTCTGCGACAGTCACTCCGTCTTTTGTCACGAAAGGAGCGCCGTCTTTGTTGCGGATTAAGACTGTTCGGCCTCTTGGACCCAGGGTCGAAGCAACGTTATCCGCTAGTACGTCTGCGCCCTGTAATATTTTTGCTTGAAGCTCCCCTAGGGATTCGTATGTTTTAGTCAATTTATCCTCTTCTGGTCTACTGAATAAATAATAATAACAATTTAGATATTGTCAAGAGGGCTAGTCATCTTTTTTGTATTTTGGATCTTGCTGAAGTAACCCAACGATACTCTGCCCTTGTTTCTGGCCTCTAGAATTAGCAGACATAGCTCTCTTTCTTTTTGGCTCAGAGTAGTAGCGACCAATATTTTCTGTCAGATCCTTGGTTGTCTCTAGAAGCTGCCGCAGGGAGTCACCCAGTATCTCAGAATAAATCTCTATTAGTTGATCAATGTTATCTTGCGAAAGATCAAGGACGCCATAGTTCTTGAGATTGATCAAGTCTGGCATGCCTTCCATTTGTCCGGCAGTAATTGACCACTGGCTCTTCTTGTCCTCTTTGCCCTTGTTCTCATTTAGCAAGTCTTCATTAGTCATCATCATTTTTTCAACAAAGTGAAACTTTAAGCTCTCGTTTTGTTGTGCTCTCTGCTGCCTTATTTTGGCAGACTTTTGACCCAGCTTGGTAAAGGCTGGCTCTTTCTTTTCTCTTTCTTTTTCATCTGCGGCTTCTTCCTCTTCTGGAGACAACTCCGGAGCCGCCGCAGTATCCAGATTAAGATAGCTGTCATCGTTCATAAATCCCTTATCGGTATAGCCCGTCATCTGTCTAGCTAGTTGTGCTATTTCCCCAAGATCATTCTTGTCGCCACTCCAGTTCTCGATTGCTCTCTTAAAGTCTTCTGGCTTCACTGCACCAAAAAGCTTTGAATTGTTTGCGTTAACCATCATATCAACAAAGTTTTCTCTACTGATATCGAAGTCAAAGATCTTAAGCTGCTCGACTTTCTCTCCAACGGTCAGCTTGTAGGCAACCATGTAGGCGATTCTCTCTTCGCCACGAACAAACAGATAGTCCATTAGGTTCGTAAAGCTACCTTTAATCGCAGTTTTAGGCCCAAGAAGCTTCAAGCTTACTGGGGCTCCCTGCTTCGCCGGATCCTCAGATTTGAACTCGCTGAAGGCGATAATGTCTTCAATCGGCAAGGTGCCCTTGACTCGGCCAGCAATTTGCTTGCCTCCTGTGAGCGCAGCCATAAAGCCCTCGAATACAAAACCTGCAGAGCTTTCATTGTAATCGTTTAGCGCAGCTTGCAAGGACTCGACAATCATCATCATGTTCAGGATAACACTTGGGGATCTTTTTCTTCTTGCTGCTTCAGGATCCAAAAATTTATTTATGGTTGCAATCTTAGATGCGATAGACTTACCACCTCTTACCTTTGAGAATATTTTATTAATTTGCTCTCTATCCTGTGAGTCGGGGTCGCCCCAGGCTTCAGTTGGCACTAACTTAGGAAAAGCAATAGAGTAGCTGAATCTTGACTCTTTTCCCTCATTTATCAAATTCTTAGAAAGGATGTCTTGGTATTCTTCACTGATCATTTCCATCAAGTCAGAGAAACCCACCTTGTTGGAGTATTTTTTATCAATTATTTCTGAGAGGGATTGTTTATCCATTTGTACTTTCTCCTAAGCTTCTTTAATCTGTACAAGAGGGCCAGTTTATAAGTCTTTTTGTCGCAATAACCGCTGGCCCACAGGTTACATGCTCTCTGGAATCTCTTAATCTTTTCGATGAGGTCTTTGTCAAAATCTTCTGCACCAAACCACCACGGAGACCAGTTGTACTTTTCCGCTGATTTTTTATTACGAAGATTTTTGAGCCAATTGAACATTTTGGCACCTCATGTAAGTCAACATTCATTCTATATAATTATGTCCGCGATCCCCAATTCTACCGCCTCATCTGCAGTAAAATAAACATTTGTTTTTCTTGCGACTAATTTTTTCAAATATGCCTGTGTCATATTAGTCTCAGCAGCCAAGGCCCTGTGGTATTGCTGCTGAATATATTTTGTCTCTTCCATTTCATTTTCTATATCATGGATGTGCCCTGACTGGCCAGAAATAACACCGTGAATCATCACTCGGCAGTGCTTGCCAATCTTCCTCTTACCCTTGGTTCCACACGCCATTAGCAAAACACCTGCGGACATTATCTTTCCAAGTCCATGTGTGTGCACCTCGACACCATCAGCCTGACACATTCTCACTGCATCATAGATGGAAAACATATCCAAGGCCGAACCTCCATAAGTTGAAAGGTAAAGCTCGATGGGCTTTTTCACAATAATAATTTCGGAGTCTGGATCTTCAGGGTCTTTTGCAACCTCCTGTTCTGCTGATGCTTTAAGAACAGTTAATGACATGACTATCTCTTCTGCTTTCTTTTCGCAAACATCGCCGTAAAGGCTGATAACTCTTTGCTTTGCCTCGGAGGAGCCACCCATCATGTCTCCCATATTAATCAATATAGGCATCACTTGTGACGCTATCTCCTCTGTGACAGAAGCCTCATCTGTTTTAACTTCCTCTTCCTTCTTCTCTTCTTTTTTCTTTTTGGTAAGCTGTTTCATTATTCACCCCATTTGTTAACAGTCACTCTGCCGGAAAGAGCCTCAAGCCACTTCATGGCTGAGTCCCAGTCGCGGAACTTAGCCAATCTTCTCATGTTTTTAGGCATGTGGTTTATTAAAGAGTGTATACACACTGTACGCCACATGGCTAACACTTGCTGATCTATCTGTTTTTCTTTTTTAAGTCTTTTTAGATCTTTTGTCTCCTCCAAATATAAGTATCTTGTTTTGTTTATATTTCTTATTTTTAGATCTGCTAATCTGTATATTGATAAACTAGACACCAATGCATCATTGTAAACGTGAATAGCGTGAACATAGTTAAGTAACTTAGAAATTAATCTATAAGAAAAAACTCCCAAGAAAAACCAAATAAATGGGTGGGAAAAAAATGAATCCATGAAACCTCCGTATTGGGATATAAAAAAAGCCTGTATAAAATTATAACAGGCTTTTTCGAAAATTTAAGTTAATATTAACGAACTCGCGAGCATTACTTGCTCTTCGATGCCGCAAGAAGACGCTTTGCAACTCTCTTAGTCACTTCATTGACCAGATCGTTTGCCACATCTAAATGCACATCTGCTTGTTCTAGAGCACTAGCAACCTCAGCCATCATCGGATCGGCTGGCTCCTCTTCCTCTTCGGCGTCAGGCTCTCCCATGGGCTCGTCCATTTCAGGCTCTTCCCCAGCATCACCCTCTTCCTCTGCAGAAATTTCAACTCCAAGCTTATCAGAGAGAAGATCTGCCAAGTCATTAACTAGATCTAGCACGTCAACATCTTTCGCAACGACGCCACCCTCTTCACCGGGCTCGTCCATATCACCCATAGGCTCTTCTTCACCGGGGTCGCCCATCGCGCCCATTTCCTCTTCTTCACCACCTGGGAGTGCCTCGTCGTCTCGTGCATAGCTCATTCCCATTTCGGAAACAACCTTTTCACTAAGCGGCCCGAGGTTCGCCAGTTTCATAAAGCGCCTTACGGTGCCTTCGTCTAGTCTATTTTTGCTCATTTATTTAGCTCCTTGCAAGTTTGTAATATTAAATAGTAGATAATAAAACTAAACAGTTAGTTCTCCTTATAAATAGTCTTTAATTTCCCTAAAGCCTTATCTTCAATTTGTTTTACTCTGACATAACTTATATTTAATCTTTCTGCTACTTCTCTCAAGGTCATGCGTCCGTTTTCCTCCACAGTTTCATGGCAGCAATTTAGTTCTGGTGGATAGTCTACCCACATTCTGCAATCCCTTTGTTCACAGGGCCTGTTGGCCTCTCTACACGTGTCGATACAATTCATACATCTCCTTCCATCATATCAAAAATACTATCAATATCAGTCTGATCTAAAGAAAAGTCCTTAATATTTTCTTTTCTTTTTTGAAACTCTTTTTCACTCGACCTTCTTTTCGGAGCATTGTGTATCTTAAGCTTCTCTTTGCATGCTTCGATAAACTCAATGACGCTTTCATCTTGATCTAGGTACCCAGTGATAAGGAGCCTGAAGAACTGTGACTGGTTTAGTCCGTCGTTAATAAGTCTAATTTTTAATTGAGTTTGTCTCTCAACAGTGTCATAGAACATAAACTTTTTTCTATGCTGAGGATCCGGTGCTTCATAACCTCTCATGGCTTCTCCAGCTTAGATATATATTTTGAGATTGCAGTCTTCTCTTGTGCGGTTAAGCGAGAGGATACTTTCTTCATCTTATCTGGAACAATCGTCGTCATCGATGCGTACAGATCTTCAAAAGATAGACCTCTAATCGCAGGCGTTTTCTTCTTGCCATTCAGATCTTTGCCATGACATGTAATACATGGCTTAAGTGCGTTCTTTGAATCAAAACGAAGTTCCTGATCTTTGAAGACCTTGCAAGCAGTATCATTGCACACACTAAAGCTGGCAACAATCACAACATTTTTTATTTTGTGCTTTGAGTTTAAACTAGCACTCATTGCGCCATTAGTAAAAGTCTGCCAGCCAGTTTCCTCCATGTCACCCACCCTAACTTTAAATTTAGATGGATACTTTGTGTTCCACTTCCATCCAGACTGAGGCTTGATAGTTGCGCCAACCTCCAAGGCATCAGAATCTAAAACGCTATAAGTTTCATAGCTATAAGGCAGATCTGACAAGGTTACGGCTGCTACGAATGTTAAAATAGCTGTGTTAATCATTTAAACCTCCCTAAGATATGTGTACTGCTCTCTGACATACTAGCAGATGTTTGCCTCACAAACTCAGCTTGTGTTTGAAATTCCCTAATATCTCTCGCACCAGTGTACGATAGGCCACTCTTGATGCCGCCCTCAATATCAGAGAGTATATCAGATACTGGACCCTTGTACGGAATGGTTGTAGAGATGCCCTCTGGCGTTGAAGACTTGCCCCTCCAATCAGTCTGGGCGTCACGTGAAGCCATGCCACGGTAAACCTTGTAGATCTTACCATCTAGGCCCTTAAAAGTCGGACCCGGTGATTGATCTGTTCCGGCTAGCATTGAACCCACCATGACAAAATCTGCACCAGCAGCAAGGGCCTTCACCATGTCCCCTGTCGTCTTAATGCCACCATCGGCAATAATTCTTGTATCTGAAGAGGTCTGGGATGCGATATCAATAACGCTTTGGAGCGTCGGGATGCCGTGACCCGTAACAAGCCTAGTCGAGCATATGGAGCCGCCTCCAATGCCAACCCTAATGCTATCCGCTCCCCAGGAGCTAAGATCTTCAAAAGCCTCAAGAGTTGCGACATTTCCTGCCATAATGTGAACGTCAGAGCCATGCGCATCTTTGATTGACTTTAGGGCTGCTTCCATTAATGAATGGTGCCCATGAGCAATATCAACACAAAGCACATCGACACCACAATCTACCAGCGCGTTACATCTTTGCATATAGTCTCCTGTTGTTCCAACAGCAGCACCTAAAACCCTCGACTCGTCCAAGTCATAAAGGGCTGAATGTACCATGTCTACCTGCTCTTCGACAGTGTTATATCTGTGAAGCACAGCCATGCCACCATGTTGAGCCATTGCGGTCGCCATACCAGCACCAGACACAGTGTCCATCGGACTAGCGATAACTGGCAACTCTAGAAACAAGTCATCATCTAAGCTATTGGATAGAACAACTTCCGATCTACTGGGTATATCAGAATATTTTGGTACTAATAGTACGTCGTCAAAAGAAATAACCTCCCTCATTTAAGCCTCCATTGTTTTAATTTCGGGAATTTTGTCAGCCTTAAAAACAACAACTGCTGACGGGAATGGTGCGGGTGTTTTGGACTTACCAAACTTAAGTCTGCCCTTAACAAACCTTATCTCCTTGGCTCTCATGACATAACGATGCCAATAGATAGTGTCTGTTCTCGAAGGGATTAGCATCACAACGGTGGTGCCTGGACATGTCGATTCCTCATAAGCTTTCTTTATCCAGTTTTTAATCTCTCTACCATATGGAGGATTGCAAAACACAGTATGCCCAG
>MDSZ01230688.1_pt1 | contig 12336 bp, 9 predicted proteins | sample 811201 | NCBI WGS metagenome assembly MDSZ01 (sample SAMN05326647, study PRJNA326480) | marine metagenome | isolation source: seawater | place: Indian Ocean: North | collected 2010
GCATCTGCATTAGATAGAGTAAATGTTAGAAGATTATTAATTGCAGCTAAGAAATTTATTGCAAGTACAACTAAGTTCTTAATATTTGAAAACAATACAGCAGCAACTAGAAATAGATTCTTAAGTATTGTTAATCCATATTTTGAAAGTGTACAGCAAAGACAAGGATTATATGCATTTAAAGTAGTAATGGATGAGACAAATAATACACCAGATGTAATAGATAGGAATGAAATGAGAGGACAAATATTCCTTCAACCTGCTAAGACAGCTGAGTTCATTATAATTGATTTCAATATTATGCCAACAGGAGCAGCATTTCCTGAATAAAAAATTGAAAAGTTAGATATTTATATTAAAGAGGAGTAAAAAAGATGGCAGAATTACTTGACCCAACCGAAATATTTTATACGGCCTATGAGCCGAAGATGGCCAATAGGTTCATTATGTACATTGAAGGAATACCAGCATATTTAGTGAAAGCTGCGTCAAGACCATCATTAGATCAAGGTGAAGTTATACTTGACCATATCAATGTTGAAAGAAAACTTAAAGGTAAAACAAGATGGCAAGATGTAACAGTTACATTATATGATCCAGTTGTTCCATCAGGAGCACAAGCAGTAATGGAATGGGTTAGGTTGCATCACGAATCAGTTACTGGTCGAGATGGCTATTCTGATTTTTACAAGAAAGATTTGACTTTTAATACTTTAGGACCTGTAGGTGATAAGGTAGAAGAGTGGACATTGAAAGGAGCATTTATATCAGCAGCAACATTTGGTGATATGGATTGGGCGACAGAAGATCCAGTTCAAATTGAATTGACAATTAAATATGATTATGCAATACTGCAATTCTAATTAAAATATTTTAAAGCATTAAAGAATCCCGCCTTACGGTGGGATTTTTTACATTATAGTATATTTATTATAAATAAAGTTATTAAAGGAGAAAATATATGTCTAAAGTAGTTAACGACGAATATCCCGGAAAACAAAAATCTATGACAGATGAACAATTAAAAAATCTAGCCAAAGCACAATATACGGCAGAAAAGGCATCTGAAACAGAAACTCACGATTTTCCAACAGAAGTGGTAGAATTGCCAAGTAAAGGTAAATTTTATCCAGAAGGTCATCCATTATCAACAGGTAAAATTGAAATGAAATATATGACCGCAAAAGAAGAAGATATACTTACCAATCAATCTTATATTAAAGCTGGAGTTGTTTTAGATAAATTATTTAAAGCTTTAATAGTAACAAAATGTGATTATAATGATTTATTGTTAGGTGACAAAAATGCAATTATGATTGCTGCAAGAGTATTAGGTTACGGTAAAGATTATGAAATAACAGTAACAGATCCAGATGGTAATAAACAAAAAGAAACAATTGATTTAACTCAATTAGAAGAAAAAGAATTTGATTGGGATAGATTTGATAAAGAGAATGGATTTGATTTTCAATTACCAGTTAGCAAAAGAAAAATTACCGTATGTCATTTAACACATGGTAAACAACGTAAAATTGATGCAGAATTAAAAGGTTTAGCTAAATTAAAAAAACCATCTGCAGAATTAACTACAAGATATAAATATACAATTGCCGCGGTAGATGGCGATGATAATAATGCAACAATAAGAAAATTTGTTGATAATGAATTATTAGCAGTAGATTCTCGTGCATTAAGAAAATTTATTAGTTCTATAACACCAGATATTGATTTATCTGTAAATTGCTTGTCTGTGGAGACGGGCGAGCCCTTTCGTGGTAAGTTTCAAGTTGGATTGGACTTTTTTTGGCCTGACGCAGAAATATAGATTACATGTACAAGAAACATGTTTTGATCTAGTATATTATGGCAAAGGCTTTTCTTATACAGAAGCTTATAATTTACCTGTATATTTAAGAAACTTTTTTATACAGAAGCTAAATAAGATATTTAAAGAAAGAAACAAAGAATACAAGAAACAAGAACAGCAAGCTAGTTCAGCTCGTAGTAGAATCAAAAGTCCAAGAATTAAACGTCCTAAAACCAGGTAACTGGATATTTATTTAAAAGGGATGTGCTATGAATAGTCTTTCGAAATTTGAAGATAAATCTTTAAAACAAATTAATGTTCTAAATGAAAATTTAGCAAAAATACTTTTAAGGTTATTTGGTCAATCTAAAACAAAAAAGGTATTTAAACAAGCTGCAAAGGTAGTAGCGAAAGACAAAAACCTACAAGCAGCACTTATCGATTTACAACAAGCAAATAAACGTTTAAAGGACCATATGAAAGACTATTGTAAAAAATATCCCGATTCATGTTAATAACGGAGATTTGATGCAATGGCCAAAGAAAACATAGATCCAAAAAAAGCAGCAGAAGTTAGAAACCAGCTCGATGCGGCAGCAGCGGCTCAAGAACGTGCGGCTACATCTGCTAAAAAATATACCGATCAATTAGAAAAGGCATTAGAATCAATCGTACATATAAATGAATCAGGTAAACAAACCGAAAAAGATTTAAAGAAACGTGCTAGCCTACTTAAGAAAGTAGAAGAAATTACTGAAGACTTAGGAGCTAGTGAAGACCAAGTTTTATTAATACAAAAAGATATTTTAGACGGAAAAATTAAATCTGTTAAAGCAATTCGTCAAGAAATCAAAGAAACAAAAAAAGGATTCGATGCCGAAAAAAATATCAACAAAGTCTCACAAATAAATGAAGCTATTCAAGAAAGACAAAGAGATTTAAAGAAAGAAACTCTAGATATTGGCCGATCATTAAATGAGCAAGCAAAAGGTGAAAAAAATGCAATAGAAGAAGTTTTAGGATTTGCAAAAGATGGTACAGAACAAGCTTTTCTAGATTTAGAGATACAAAAAGAAAAAGTTAGAAAGGCTGCCGCATTTGGAGCAATAACTGAAGATCAAGCGAATATGATGCTAAAGGGCCTCGATATCGAAGAAGAACGTCTACAGGCAGCAGATAATTTATCTAGAATAATGGGTGATCAACAAGGCAATATAATGCCTGAATTTAATCAAGCGTTAAAAGCAGCTAATAACATCTTTGGTGATATGCAATCACAAGTTACCGGAGTATTTGAAAAATTTCCTGGAGGTAGTTATATAGTAGAAAAACTTGGACTTGATAAATTACAATCTAATTTAAGTAATGCATTTATGGATGGCTTAGGTACATTTAGTTCTGCATTACAAACAAATTTAGCAGCTGGTATGTCTCAAGGACAAGCATTTACAAGTGCATTAACTGCAGGATTTGGAGCAGTTAAAGGATCAATAATGGCTATGATGAGTCCATTTGCAATATTTGCTGCAGCAGTCGGAGGATTACTTTATATATTAATGGACAATAATAAACAGGCTAAAGAATTAGCTGAAAATATGGGAGTATCAAAACTTCAAGCTAAAGCACTTATGAGAAATGCATCAGAAGCAGCTGGTAGTATGAATACAATGTATGCTACAATGGATGACATTCTTGATGTTCAAAAAGCATTTAATGATGAAATGGGTAACGGATTAATTATATCAGCTGAACAAGCAGCTGCAACAGCCGATATAGGTATTGCATTTGGTTATGGTGCTGATGAAGCTGCAAAAGTTAATGCACAATTAATGAGAATGGGTGCAAGTATAGAAGAGGCAAATGAAATACAAACATTTACAGCAGCCTTAGCAGATGCATCGGGTGTTCCTGTCGGAAAGGTTATGGAAGATGTAGCTCAAAATGGTAAAAAAGCTGCCAAGTTCATGAAAGGAAATGCTAAAGAATTAGCAAAAGCAGCGGTAGAAGCAGCTAAAATGGGAATGTCATTAGAAAGTATGGTATCTATGGCCGAAGGCTTATTAAACATTGAAGAAAATTTAGAAGCAACAGCTGTTGCAAATGCAATGACTGGAAAGTCAATGAATATGGATCGTGCACGTGCATTAGCACTTGAAGGCGAACTAGTAAAAATGGGTCAAGAAGTACTTAAACAAGTAGGTTCAGTAGCTGAATTCAATGAAATGAATTTCAAACAAAAAGAAGCCGTTGCAAAAGCAGCTGGTATGGAAGTTGAAGAATTAGAAAATACTTTGGCATTACAAGAAAAAATGGCCGGTATGACTGATGATCAAATCGAAGCAGCTTCTAAATTAGGACTAACAGCTGCAGAACTTGAAGACATGAATCAAGACGACATAATGAATCGAGTAGCACAAGCTGATGCAGCAGAACGATTAGGAAAACAAATAACAAATATAAAAAATGAAATTAAGCAAGCATTATTACCATTAGCAGAAGCATTTGGTCAAGCATTAGAATTCATATTACCTGTAGTTAAATTAATTGGTGCTGCAATTCAAGGATTTTTAGCTCCATTTACAGCCGTATTTAAAGTTGTTAATTCAATTGTATCAGGAATCAAAAATTTCTTAGCAGATTTAGGAATATTAGAACCTATGTTAGCCGGCATGAAAAAAATATTTCAAGGTATTGGTCTTATACTTGCAATAAAAATAATGCCAAATATAGTAAAAATGGGTTTAGAAATGGCAAAACAAGCAGTGTCACATTTACCAAGTATGATTAAATCATTTGGAACAATAGCATATAAAGTTATGACAGAAATATTACCGGCTGTAGTTAAAATGACATTAAAGTTTGCATATCAAGCTCTTACATTATTACCAACAATGATTGGATATATGGGTAGTATGGTGATATCATTAGGTAAAGCAGTACTAGCTGCCGGTAAAATGGTAGTAAAATTAATAATGGGTGCAGTAGGTATGATATATCAAGCATTTGGTGCATTAGGTATAATTGGAATTGCTTTAGCAGCTGGTGCGGTTGGTGTAATGTATGCACAAAGTAAAAAGGCAGAAAAGGCTGGTGACGTAGCAATTGATCCAAATGGCGGACCAGTTGTTGCATCGCCACAAGAAGGCACATTATTCCAAGGAACTACAAATGATGGTGTGTCAATGAGTCCAGCTCATGGTTCAAGTGGTGGAGGTAGTACTATACAAAATAAACTTACTCCGCAAGACATAGTAAATCAAACAAATGCATTAACAGAAATCTTAAGACAAATATTGGTAGGCGTACAAACACCACCACCAGTAGTTGTAGGAGAAAATCAAGCTAAAGATATTGGTAATATTGTAGGCGCAGCGAAAAGCTTTATGGGATAATATATGGCATTAATGGATATGAAATCAGATTTAAGTTGGTATGGCACAAAACCAAGTGCTAACAACATTGCAAATACAGATGCAGATGGATTTGTAACAGGAAAGCCACAAGCAGCTGCTCCATCTGATTTTAAAGGAGTATCAGGAACGCCTGGTGCAATGCAATATTCACATACCGGAAATCGTCAATTAGGAATTTTAGGTACAACTAATAATTTTTTAAATACACATAATGAAGGATTTACATTAAATATAATGCCAAAAGGGTCAGGTCGACCTGATAGCCAATTCCTAGGAATTTCAGGTACAGAATATGAATCAACTAGTTTATACGGAGTTTTATCAGATGGGTATTCTCCTATTACTAGTAGAGAAGATACTAAATTTCAAGGAGTAACAGAAGATGCTCCATTTGTCGAAATAGGTGGATTTGGTAATGATGGTTCTAGATTGGCAGTTAGATCACAACTTGCAGAAGATGCATTTGTACATAATGAAGGAGAAGCTAAACGATTATCACAATTAGGAGGTGGAAGTAAATTTCCTATAGGACCAGATGGACAAGTTCATGGATTTGATAAAGAAAGAACAGGATTTTCTACAGATAATAAATATAGTGATTCATATGGCATAACACATGGCAAAGCCGGATTAGCAAATACATATGCAGCAGAATCTCCTATTGATGATATGTATAATAAATTCAAAGTACGAGATCAAGTATTTGATCCATATGGGTATGCAAAAGTTCCATTTATATTAAGAGGTATACAACAAGATGATAAAACAGATCCGCAACGATGGGGTACTCCTGGGGTATTTGATATACCAAGAGGAGGCGTAGTAACAGCGGCAGAAAGAGCAGCATTAGATGCGGTAAGATTAGGAAAATTTTTAATTCGACCTCCTGGTATTACATTTTTAGTTAAACAAGTAGGTTTACAATTAACTAATCCTAATACAGAAGGCCCAGATGGAACTGCAAAGACAAATACATTTATGACTAAATTGTATGATCCATTATCATCAATTACAAATGCAGTAGGCGGAACATTAGGATTAAGAACAGATAGACACTTTCCTCCAGTAACTAGAAATGATTTATCATCATATGAAACTGTAAAAGATTGGAGAGGAGATGTAGCTAACAATACTAATAGATTAGTAAAGATACGTAAACAGTTATTAGAAGGCGGATCTGCAGGACCTAGTGGAATCTTAAACTTTTTTCAAAAAGTATCAAATTTAATAAATGGCCGAAAAGGTGAAACAATAAATGCAATATCTGGACTTACTGGACCTGGTTCATTATTAGGAATAGGCGCAACTACAATTAGAAGAGCAGATCATCCATCATTAGAATTAAATGATATAGATAAATTAGCAGAAGGAAGAAAAGATTCAGTTAATAAAGACACCGGTGCAACAACTAGTATTAAACAACAAGATTTTAGAACTAAAGAAGATTACAAAAAAGATGCAGAAGATACAAAAGTAGTTCAACAAATTAAGGGTAAACTTCCAACAACACTTAATATCGATCCAGAAAGACATGGCAAAGATTTTGATGGCGGAGGTTTTAATGAAACTCCAGTAGAAGGTATAGGAACTACTTATAAAACAAATACATATGAAGAACTAAAAAAAGAACCAGAAACTCAAGGACCATTTGATTTTCGAACTCAAGGAGAAGATTACGTAACAGAAGTTAAAACATCTCCTTTAGAAAAAACATATGAAGAAAAGGGAACAGGATATAATAAACCTGGAGAAGTACCAAAGGAACAAACATATAATGATGGCGCAACGCCTGCAGGAAAAACTATTGTTGATCTTATAAAATCACAATATGGAAAACGAACTTCTCCTGATGAAGAAGATGGTAAAGCAAATTTTGATAATCCTGAAACAGCTGATGTATATGAAAAAGGAAATGATAATCAAAGTATCGATGATCGATCAGGAGATGGAACAACGCCACAAGCAAAAGATTCTCTTAAAACACGTGCAGGAAATATTGGTGATGAACCATTAGATAGCGATAAAGGCGGAATCTTAAAACGAGCATATGCACAATCAAAAGAACAAATGCCTGATGTAGAAGGAACAGATATAAATAAAGGTGATATCAAATATTACAAAACACTTACATATCCAAATTTAGTAAGAGGTGCTGCAGGAGGACATAAATCTTTTGAAGCCGGCGATACATATACTGCTGATGAAACAATAGAACAAAAATACAAATATCAATCATATCCTTTGGGTGATAGAACAGATGCAGCAGATCCTATACAAAATTTAGCATCGGGAACAGATACAAGTGGAGATACAGGCGTCGATTTAATTAAATTTAAATTTACTCCTTTAAGAGTTGATGATTCGATGGATAAAGTAGAACCTATTATTTTTAGGGCATATATAAATAATTTAACAGATTCCTTTCAGCCAAGTTGGGATGAAAATCAAGATCAAGGAAGAGCAGATGCAAAAATAATGTTATCTGGTTGGTCACGTAATATATCTGTAGACTTTATGGTAGCATTACATTCAAAGGCAGAAATAGCAAATGTATGGAAAAAGTTAGATGAATTTGCAAAACTAACATATCCTATATATCCGGACGGAGGTTCAGGATTTACAGGAACATATGTTAATGTTACAATAGGTGATTTATATGTTAATGAACCAATGTATGTGACAGATCTATCATATGATTGGGATAATGAAACACCATGGAACCTAGAAGCTGGAAAACAAGTTCCATATTATACAAATGTAAGTATGCAGTTAGGATATATAGGTAGACAAAGACCTTCATATGAAGGTGCTGCATTTACATTAAATGCTCCAGCATCATAAGGGATAAGTAATGGCAATAGATAGACATAAATTTACAAAAATACATATAAAACAAAATAAAGGAAAATGTTGGAACACAACAATATTACCAATCATAGAAAAATCATTTAATGATCGTTTTATTTTTACACGTGATGGCGATAGATTAGATAATTTATCTAATACATTTTATAAAGATCCAAGACATTGGATTATTTTAGCACTCGCGAATAATTTGGGCAAAGGAACATTAGCAGTGCCTGCAGGAATACAATTACGTATTCCGCCATATTCTGTTGTAACGACATTAAAAGAACGTTTAAGAAAAACAGAAGAAGGAAGATAATGTCAATATTTCAGCATACATCGGAAGCCAAAGACACAGTAGATAGTAGAAGAGCAGAATATCAAGCTACTTTTGCACCAGATGGAAAAGATTATCATAAAGCTAAAACTAGAAGAAATGCATATGCAAAAATTTCTGGAGGAGGAGATTTACCGACACTTGTATCTACATATGATGACTTATATTCAAATACAGAAGGAAAACCTGATGTAATATTAAATTCTGTTTCAGTTAAAGAAGTAGCTGATTTTGGTATGGCTCGTAAAGTTGAAGTAAAATTTACATGTTTAAATAGAGCATCATTTGAAACATATGAAGAAGGCTATTTACGACCTAAAACATCAGTAACTATTGAAATAGGATATGTTAATGGCGACGATAGTGATTCATTTTCAGATTTTCAAATAGGTAAATATGCATATAATTTGGATGATAAAAATAGATATATATGTTCATTTACGGCATATGGCCCCGGTCCATTTATAAATCATATAGATATTAAAGCGGCTGGTAAAATGAAAGGAATGAAAATTGTAACTGATGGGTTTTTCAAATCACCAATATCTACTATATCTGGATTTTTAAAATGGACTGCTCAAGGAGGAGAAGGAGGTACTGCAAATGTAGATATACCTAATTGGACTACTCCTGATGGAGCACCAAATAAAGTATGGATTCTAGATAGTCCTTTAGCATATACACCTGATAATTTTATTACAAAAGGTGTTTATAAAGTGTTACAAGCAGTAGGACTAGTATCTGGCGATTCATCAAAATTAATATATTGTACTTTACAATGGTTATGTGAATCAATACAAACACATTATTTAGATCCAATAAAAGATGGAGCTCTTAAAGGACGAAAATTAGTATGTAATGGTGTGGTTTCAAAAGGTGCACATCCAATATCTAATGTAGGAAGCGCATATCCTATGTCATTTGTACTTGCAGGAGGTGGTAATGGACATTATGGATCTAAACTACCGGCATCTCGAGAATCTCATATAGATTTTGATTCAAATGTTGATGCAGTTATAGCTGGTAGTGAAGCCGATTATAGTAAAATTTTAATTTCATACAATTATATTGCTGGACAAATGTTTGGAGTAGCTAATTCAAAAGGAAATATATTTAAACAACTTTATAAAAGAATAGCCGGAGATACGTCAACTGGTGCAAAAGATGCACCTGATATTAAGTTAGGAGATGTAATGAATGGATTATTTGATGATATATATCACACCACCGGTGGAGCTGTACAATTAGCCATAATGGAAAACCCAGCAGATTCAAACGAATTACATGTTGTATCAAGAAATGGTAAACAAGATGATATTAAAGAAACTGTATTTGATCCTATTAATGGAGATGGCATAACAAGAAAATGTACAGTAACATGTGACCCGCCAGTATCAGATGTATATGCAGCAATGGATGCAGGAACAAGTAAATCATATGCAGCAAACAGTATTGCATCACAACCAGACTCAGAACCATCTGCAGACGAAGATCCAATTACAGAAGCTAAATCAAAACTTACAGAATTAATGGAAGAAGGATTATCTGCAAATGATTTTGAAAATGGAGATTGTGATGCATTAGCAGCAGTCTTTAAAACATTAGTTGAAAAGGCAACTAAAGCACAAGCCGTAGAACTACCAGATACTAGAAATACATGGCCATTAAAATTAAATGTAGAAATAGATGGTACATCTGGATTTAGATTTGGAGATGTTATTAACTCTACTTTTTTACCTGCAGCCTATAGACAAGAAGGTATTGCAGTAACATTTTGTTGTACAGAAGTATCACAAGATGTTGAAGGACAAGATTGGAAAACATCATTAAAAGGAATAATGAGATTATCAAGAAAATCGTAATATTATGAGTAATCAAGAAGGAAAAAAGTGGTTTTATCCAGCAAGTGAAGTTGAAGAAGCTCGAGTAGCCAAGCCTGGCGAATTGATAGTGGAATCGACATTAAAACCTTATGTCGGAGTTTATTGTCGAGCTCGAGGACATATATTGTCTGGACCTAGACCAACACCTCAATCATTAGTTTTAATACCAGCTGTTGACAAACATAAAAATATAAACACAATAAAATATTTTGAATTAACAGGAATAGAACGTGATAATCATAGTACACCATTAATGTATATTCCAAAACCAGATGAAGAAACTTATGAACTAGGACAGTTTCAAAGATATTTTGTACAAAAAATTAATGAACCAAATAAAATATATGAAATTGATGATAAACAATTTAAGGACTGGAACGTAGAAAATAAAAATGGACCAGATGGAAAATTATATGAAAAATTTGAAATACAGTGGATGCTTAAAGGACGTGATGCTGTTACAATTAATAGATCTAATATTGACTATAGAGAAACACAAAATCCTGGTATCAAATATTTTTTAGCTGATGCTAGACAATTTGTACGAGGATCACAAGGTCAAGAAAGATATTATGAGGACGGCACAAAAATATCAACTAAACTTCCTGCAGCGTATGGAGAATCTCCTAAACTAAATCAATTATGTGGCAATTGTAAATTTTTTAACAATGGATATTGTGGTCGATGGCAAGCTAATGTAAGAATTAAATTATGGTGCAAATCTTGGGCAGAAATAGGAACATATGGTATTCCTGCCGCACCGGTAGGCCAATATTATTTGTTTGAAAATGGTAATGGAACGGTATATTATGATAATGGATTTGATGAACCAATTGCATTTTCTAATGAAGATGAATTTTTTACTCATAGAACAGATAATGGATATCCGGCTGACTGGACCGGAATAGCAGTAAAACCTATGAGTGAAAGTTCTACATTATAATTAGGATATCTGAGATATTTTTATTATAATTAATAAATGCGAGTTATAGAACAAGAAAATCAGTTACAATTAGTTCAAAGATCATTACAATCTGGACCATCATTATGGATACCTATGTATTCAGATCCATTCCAACATTTTATGAATAATCATATAAGTTTTATTTATATCTATTCTATATCTGAAGACTTAGATTATATTGTACCCTTCCGTCATAAGGATTGTTTTAACATGGATATAGAACGTTTAAACGACCTTACAAGTCAGCATGAGATATATGTATTAGCCAAGAAACGCTTTGCAAATTTCAGTTCGATAAAGTGTTATGATGCGGATATGGTATCATGGTGGCAAATACATAAAATGTTACCATTAGATGAAACAAATACATCAGCACATGATGCTTGGAATAAATGGTGGCATAATGAAACTAATACACATGATTGGTTACCAATAACACGTCATATTGAAAGATGTATAGGAATGCGAAAAAAGTTTATGGAATATTATTCTACATTTAAATTAACAAAAGAGTTTGAATCATATGAAAGAATGGTAACTGATAATTTTTATGCGATAGAAAGGTCAGGATTGCAAATTGATTACAATAAATTTACAGAAAAATTCAAGGCAAATGGGATTGTAAATAATAAAGCCTATACAGAATACAATATATGGACAACAACTGGTAGGCCATCAAATAAATTTGGTGGAGTTAATTATGCAGCCTTAAATAAAGAAGATGGTTGCCGAGAATCATTTGTATCTAGATTTGAACAAGGCATGTTAATAGAAATGGATTTTGATGCATATCATCCAAGATTGATTGCAGATATAGTAGGATATAATTTACCAGAAGGTTCAATACATGAATATTTTGCTAGACAATATTTTGGAAAACAAGAAATATCAGATAAAGAATATGAAGATAGTAAGAAAATAACATTTAGGTTATTGTATGGAGGAATAGATCGAGATTTTGAAAAAGTTCCATTTTTTGGTAAAGTGAAACAATATATAAGTGAATTATGGAAAACTTATAAAAAACAAGGTTATATTGAAACTCCTTATTTTAAACGTCCATTATATGCCAAATATTTACATGA
>MDSZ01202929.1_pt1 | contig 12335 bp, 19 predicted proteins | sample 811201 | NCBI WGS metagenome assembly MDSZ01 (sample SAMN05326647, study PRJNA326480) | marine metagenome | isolation source: seawater | place: Indian Ocean: North | collected 2010
ATGCTGTCAAGAAGGCAGCAGACCTGAATGTCACACAAGCCGCTGAAATCAAGCGTATCAATGACGAGAGACAAGTTGCTTTTGAGGAACACTCTGAAGAGATGAAAAACTTGCAGGCACAGATCGCATTCGCGAAGAGAGCAGCACAGGATGAACTGGCAGAAGAGATGAAGAAACGTGACGAAGAGTACGAACAACTGTGTTCTTGGAAGTCGTCGCACAGTCTCAAGATCATGGGTGCAACAGTTGGCACAATCATTGTGATCGCTGGTACTGCATATCTCGTCAAGAGATTTCTGCTGAGTGGTTCTGCTGAGGAAGTTGAAGATGGTAACCTTGTGGCAGAGACTACGGATGGAAATGTAGAACTTGAGTTGGTAAGTAACTACTAAGTAACCAAAGTTAGATTGATTGGTTGGTCGGCTCCTACGGGGGTCGACCTTTACTTTATAGTATTTTTTTCGTTTAGTTTCCTAGTTGGTAAAACTCTGGACGTTTTACATCCCACTGAGATGCTAAGAAAGCATATACTACTGTATGCATAAAGTCATCCGGCGTACCTCTTGGATGATTAAATACAATACGTCGCCTGGTTTCAGAATACTCTGAATACACTGATAGGATATCAGCAGCAAAGGGTTCCATAATACCCCAGTTAGGAAAGGCAATACCTTTACTTTTTGGCCCAGTTTTAATGAGTGTGAATACGTCTTGCATTACACGGGACCTATCGGTAGTAAACTTTTTAGACCCCGCATCCCATTTTACTTTATCTTTTTGATTACCAGTGTGTTGGTAAAGTAGCACACGAGATTCTCCAAAGGCTTTGCGCAGCTGTGCATTTGTATAAAAACCAAACCCCCAGTCCGATCCAATCTTATTAACTCCATACTGTTTGCATAGTTCAATGATGTTTCTCCAGCTGTACTCAGGGTCAGACTCTCTCCCCATATACTTCTTGGCATATATTAAACTAAATCTTCCTTGGCCGTCATATCCCCAGATTGATAAAACAGTATAAGATCCATCACCAGTACCCCAGTCTACTCCAGCCCATTTTTTCTTTGCCTGCATTGGCTGAGTGATATCATGAGGTTCTGTCCATAGGTTCCCTACGCAACATTTACGTACATCTTCCAAGGTTACTGGCTTTGTTCCAGAATCATAGGACTCTGCCATAACCTCATTTAAGAATCTCTGCCTCGGATATCTTTTTTGTTTGGCTAATAGATTTGTCCAGTGTCGTTCAAAATGCTCAGAGTCATGTCTATAGGCATAAGGGACAATCGGCTGTGGCAATCTAAATCCATTCCACTCTCTATCTAAACTAGAAGTACATACCCACTGAGATTTATCATCAACCGGATTTAGTTCATTCCCGCACTTCGTACACTCTAAACCGTTCTTACCAATATGTTTTTCAGTAATGCTTTGCCATTTATTACAGCTACTACATTTAATCATCCACTCATTCATAGTAGAGAAACGTTCCCAGTAATATTGAAGAGGGTTATCTAGTGTCTTTGGTGTACCTGCGTAGATAGACATAGGACCATCATCCAGTTCACTATGGAAGAGTACCTCCTCTACTACCGGGAAAGCATCTGTGTAGATATCTTGGATCTCGTCCATTGCAAGAACATCTGAAGAAATACCACGAACACGGTCTGCAGAACGGTAGACTGATCTAAGTACAATCTTACTTTGGTTCATCCATCTCTTTGTTTGAACATTTTGGGTTTCCCTAGCTCCGCGAATGTTTTGCCCTGTAAGAGTTGTGAGAATAGGACTATTAGAAATAACAGAACGTAAACGCTCATCAGAAAATTCACGCATTTGCGCATCAGAAGCCGAAACATATAGTAGCCTTAAGTATGGTATAAGATTAGATAATGAGATGAGGGTATTACCAATCGTAGTGCTTTTTTCACACTGACGTCCAAATATTAGTAGCATCTTACGGCGCATTAAGCCTTCACTGGTTTTTGTGACAGGGCTATTATATATTTGCTCTAGCCAAGGACGTCTATCTAAAGATATAGGCTTCCCACGATGCATCACAGAAAACTTAGTAAATTGAAATGGAGTAAAGTTAATGGAATCAGTAGAACCTGGCAATAAGGCAGACACAAATGACCTCTCAGTGGCTGTAGAAACTATATCAAAACTATCATCTGGTAGGATTCTGCCATACTTTGAACAAGAAATCCATGGTGATATCAATAAGATTACCATACCAGTAAAGGATTATAACCCTTCTGATAAAAAAGATACAGCAATGCGACGATATATGCAAGACTGGCTAAAGCTTAGATTTAAAAGTATATCAGTTGATACAAGGTTTGATATTCTTCCAATAGGGACTTCTTACTATACAGATACTGAAGAGTTCCCTGTTAAAGGAACTATCATTGTAACTTGGTGGCCAAAGAAAGAAGAGGGCGATTACGCAGAGTGGAGACGTAAAAGAGAGGAAGCCCGCAAAAAATAAATCTTTTAAAGAAGAGGACCTCTACTTTGAGGTCCTTGCTCTAACTGCTTTTTTCTTTTTTTCGCTTAGCGATTTTTTCCATCGCTAGTTTTACTGGCATATCATGGCTTATATGATCGGACATGGAGTATGTTGAGCTAAGAGCACCTTTTATAGAATCGCCTGCTTTATAGATTTTGTACTCAGCCCAAGAAGGTAGTTGGTGCCCTTCTGTTATCTTTCTTTTTAGTTCTAGAGCTTGTGCAGCTGTAGAGTCTAAAACTTTGCATAACATGTAGTTATCATTATACTCACTATTCATTTTTTTGTGCCTTCAAACGATTCTTTAACGCTTGCTTGTACTTTGCACTAGAAAGATCTTGTGCTTTTGATTTACCCAGTCCTCTTAATCCATAACTTGATAGAATACCGCCAAGCCCTCCAAGAGCCATATATCCTGCTGCCTTTCTACCTGCTGCAGATTCTGTGAGCATTGAAACAGGGATAGAACCTAGAATAGCAAGATTGCCTGCCGTGCCTGCAACATTCCCTGCTCTGTATAAGTTTCTGGCTGATTTTAGTTTCTTCTGATCGTCCGAAGTGAGGGGCTCACCATACATATAAGCCTTCGTATCTATCATAGTGGTCGCTTTAGCCGTTTTTTCTAAGTATTCCCGCACTGTTAACTCAGAAGCTTTTTTAACCATTTTCTTAGACTTCTTCTTTTTATATGACTTTCCGTACATGTTTACTCCATATATTTAGTAAGGTCAAACCCCGCACAATCCATCTTACGAGAGGTTAAGTTATAGTGATGAACAATCCCACGGTATGCCCCTTTGGAAGCATTATAGTGTACTGCTGCAAGTTCTGCTCCTGAATCGGTAGTGGGAGTTTGTAAAGGGATACTATACTCAGCTGCAATAGCTTCCCATAGTGCTTTCGCTGCCTGCATTTGTACAGGATAGAAGCCTAAGTGAGTCTCTACAGACTTTCCATTTAGTTTGACACCTTTCTTCACAGGGCGTTCACCAAATCGTTTTGCATACCAGCTCTGATACTTTGGATAGAATGCATTAGTAATCTCCACACCAATAGTACAGTTATTTAGTGTTCTACTGCCTGCATGCCATCCAATATCATTGGCATCCATAGTTTGGTAGATAGTCCCATCGTTATCGATAAGGAAATGTACAGAGATGCCTCTCTTAACTAAAACATTGTAGCAAGACTTAGATGTTAGACAGACATCCCAATGATTTACAAACATTAGTACATCTCTTTTACCATTGTGTTTACGATACGTACCTTCTGGAGCTAGCATTCCGCCTGGTTCATCGTAGGTTACTACCTTGTCCCAAGCAATTGGACATTTTTTACCATTAACAATAATGTAATCTTTACCTTCCGGAGAGGGTGGGACATCCTCGTCCGCCTCAAGCTCTCTTACTGACTGGATCCTTCTAAACGTTCCGGGCCCACATAAACCATCTGCTTCAAGTCCGTATTCTCTTTGAAATGCTCGGATTCGTGCATCAAGCGCCGGACCAAAGTACTCTACCCCAAACCAAGACGGCTCCCATCCATACTTCCTTGCAGAATCTTCGTTATAACTCATTTTTCTTTCCTTATTTGTTTTACGTAAGCATTCATATCTTTCATTCTCATACTATAACGATTCATCCCAGTTTTTTTCTCATACATATCATATGCTTTACTAATTTCTGAGCGGGTTGGGTTTAATCTTTTATTTTCTTTTAAAATCTCCTTAGCATCTTTTACGGATCCTCTACCAGCTGCTAACGCAGTAAAGAGACTACCAACACCTATCCCTGCACCTACCAAAGATCTATTAGCACTAAATCTACCTGCTCTCAAAATAGCTTCTACACTTTTTCTCTGATTAGATGTCATTTTGTCTAATAGAGGTTGAAGTTTTTTATTAAACTCTTTTAGATTCATCCCAGCTGGATTGGTAACTACACCCGGTTCTTTCTTTTTTGGCATGTTCGCAAACATTCCTGTTTCTTTCTTTTTTGGCCCTGTCCGTTTTGTTGATGCCTCAAAATCAATAGATCCATCGGGTTTTGTAACAACACCAGATACGTAACGATCTCTTCCAAAGGTACCTTTGGAAACACCAGGTGTTCTTGGGTTGAGCTTTTGATACTCATCTAAAATCTCTTTATTTTTCTTTGCCAAAGATCCTATGTATTTATCTGTAAAATATGGAACTCCTCTCTTTAGTGTTTCGTAGGTAAGAACACCTCCAGCACCAACTCCTGCGCCTTTTAATGCAGCTTCTCGACGGTCTTTCCTTTTAGCATAAGGACGACCAATTCTTCTTGATTGAAACTGAGCACCATCCATACCATATATACTAGTTATAGCAGGAAGTGATAATTTAGCCATTGTACCCATAGAAGGAGCTGCACTTTTTTCAAGCTCATTAATAATATCTTGTAAACTCATTTTAGTTCCTCTTTTGATTTCTTATTTTGTAAGAAAGCCTGGCTTGCTTTTTTCTGCACTCATCACTGCAGTATTTACTGTTTTTACGTCTATCACCAGCTTTCCCAAACAGTGTATCACACTTTACGTAACTACACAGCAATCTAGGCTTTTCTCTTCTAGGTCTTACAGATCCACATCCAGTGAAAGAGCATATTCCTTCTGAAGCTCTATTAGTTACAGATGGTAAGTGTCTAGGACATACCCACTCATGGCTATTCTTCCAATACGGTTTTTGGCTTGATCCTTTTGGCATTTTATCACTCTACTATGACTTTCTAGGCTTAAACTGTAGTACATTTCTTTGAGATTTCCTTTGAGCTTCACGAAGATCCTTAGCCTGTTGTACATCTGATTCTGTTCTAGCGTACCTTTTTATCCGTTGCATTGACCTTTCTACCCGATCCTTAACAGTTTCAGTTGCATTAGTAGAGAGTCCTCTTCGAAAAGCTAAGTTGCTTACACCCTTTTCTGCATCAACAGAATCTAAGGTTACTGGCCGCTCTCTGTAAATAGAAAGCACTCCCTGCTTCTTTGGCTCTTTTTTAGGAGCAATGGTTAAACCCTCTTCTCGATTTAGTCCAGAGCGCTCCCATGATTTGTCACTAAATCTTCGAGGCTTACCGGTAAGAGGTCTCTCTCCCCTAACTTGTGATCCTAATAATTCAGAAGATGTTCTTAAATCAGATGCAGTTCTGCGTCCAGCAATATATCTAGAAAGAGGTTTTATGTCCTCAAACTCAATCTCTCCTTTCATCTCTTTATTCTTTAGATACCTTTCTATTTCATCGGACCCATATTCTCTAGGTTCAAAGTTCTTTTTTGGCAATTTTACATTTAGAGGGAACTCTTTATGATCTCGAAGCTTAGGCCTTCCAATCCTCTTACGAATAACAGCAAAGTCTGCAGGCTCTTGCATTCTTTTAATTAATCTTTGAAGATTGGGGTCTCTCCTAACAATATCTTTAACTCTGGCAGATGCTGAAATCTTAAGCATAGTAAATTCTCTATCTACGTGAAATGATTGCTTTTCCTACTCTACGCACAAGTCTTCTACCTCCGCCAGTGTCTCTGACAATTTTACCAGATGCATCCCTAGCCTTCCGCATGTTGTTGCCAAGTAAAGCAGACTTCTCATCACCTCTCATAAAAGTTCTAGTAGGAGAATTAGGGTTTTTCAGTTGTCTTTTAAGTTTAGCTTCCGTACCCTCTGTCGCCAGAGAAGGTGGTGTAAACGGCTTAGAAGGGAAGTTAGTTCCACCAGAGGTGTATCCTGTTGCTATCTCTTTAGCTTTTATTCGACCTTGCAAAAAGTTTTGTAATCTTTGTTTCTCAGCTGGAGGCAGGTTAGCCGGTACTGTTGTGCTGGCGACCTGACCTTTTCCGCCTTTGTAGGAAATTTCTCCACGTCTTAGCATTCTTTTAGTTTTTGATCGTGCAGCAAGTTTTTCTAAACTAGCGTGGATGTTATCATTTGAATTAATCATTTTATATTCTCCTATCAAAAAACTCAATACATTGTTTAAAAGCATTTTGGTCAAGTACACTAATCTCTGTAACGACAGAAGCTTCAACCCCATCCGCCTCTACAGTTATGGGCTCTGAAGCAACCTTCGTAGACGAGTTTGTACAAAAAGTATGAATGGTTATCTTATTTTTTACGTTTGAAATAGCTTCGCATTCTGAAGCACCGGTCTTTGCATCAACGCCTCTTTGTTGCATTCTACAAAAGAGCTCTCGACATAAAACATCCCCTTGAGACTTATCAACAATAAAAGAGGATGAACAAGCTTCTTGTACTAAATCTAAATCTGTTAGCTGTAGTACAACATCTTGCTGTTTTTCTGAAGTTTTATCTTCTATAATAATTGGATCTGCTGATTTGTTATCACTAAGTTTTTTTCCAAGCCCAAAACCAGCACCGCCGGTAACTAAGAGCCCAATAATAATTAACGTTGTTTGCATTTTTATTACCTTCATAGATGACCTTTTATTCTCATACTATCATACTATCTGCTTAACGGGTAATAGAAAAATGCGCCACCCCCCCAATTAAAGATGACGCATCCAACCATTAATGAGTATACTATGTCAAAACAACACTTATACTATATGAAACTTTTTTAAAAAAGTCTACTCTACAATTTCTCCAGGAAGTACATCGACTTTTGGTTCTTCCGCGGCTTCCGACTCTGCTGCTTCTTTACCCTCTTCAGATTTATTTTCTTCTACAGGAGCTTCAGATTCTTCTTTTGGCGCAATCTTTTCTTGAACTGCTTCTTGAATTGCTTCTTCGTTAGGATCCACAGTACATGTACCATATGCAGTAGCAATAACAAGCATACCACTAACTACACTTACGCTAACTTTATTTGTTTTAATAATTGAGATCATATCTTTAATCATTATTCCCCCTCTTCTGCAGTATCTGAACCAGAGTCTTCAATAGACTCTGCTGTATCTTCTGGAAGTTCTACAGAAGTGTCTGATCCAGAATCCTCTGACTCCTCTACTGCGCTATCCTCAGCTGCAGCTGTGTCTTCTACTTCTTCTTTCTTTCCACAGTTGCAAGCAACTAAGAAAGCAATCATGCCTGGCTTTAAATACATATTGTCTCCTTGTCTATATAAATAGACCTACCATGCTAAAAAAAACAGAGATGCTAACTATTGCCATCAATAAATCTATGCGATGTGCCATCTGTCTCAATTCATCTCTTTGTGATCGTATTATTTTATAAAGCTCCATTAGAGCCTCATCATCATACCTTATTTGTTTTGGTTTGGCAAACTGATCAGATTGGTCTCCCAATATGCGTAATTGCTCTTTATCCATACGTACCTCTTTTTTGTGTATTTCTAAGATATCGTAACAAAATATGCAAATTATGCATCGAATATAGAATAAGTATTTTGTCACCAAATATGCTCAGTATTCCTTATGGTGGCTTGGAATACTAATAACCCCCCTCTTAAATACGTAAACCAAGGAAATAACATGCCTTACGTACCTGTTGCTGAATATAATCAGCTTTTACTCACTCAGTCACAGCATGAAGATCTCGTTGCAAAAGCGGACAGCCAGAAAGTCCTTTTGAAAAAGTTTAAAGATCACTTTTATGCCCTTCACCAACTACTTTACTTCTCTGATAGTTCTGGCGAACACTACAATGATGAAGATCACCTACAAGCTGTAAAAGATCTCATAGAGTCTGTAGAGTTCAACAAACCACGCATTCGGACGTTTAACACAATCATCCAACGCCTAGACCAAACGGACATTGGTCCATTCCTTCCTGAGATCTGCAAAAGATCCCAAGAGTATCAACTGGGTGCGGACATTGAGCTTCATTGCAAAGATATCATTCAGAATATGATTGAATCTGCAAAAGAAGCCGAAAGCTTGAAGAGTGTTCTAAAGACTTCTCGCAGTACAATTTCGGAACTTGAAGATATCGCGTCTAAGTTAAAATCCATCGTCGAAGAACATGAAGAACACATCTGTGATCTCCAAAGTCTTTGTGGTGACCTCAAAACTGAGGTGGCAGAAACACATGATCTGCGACGTGAAGCGGAAAGGAAAATGTGGTTGGAACGAGATGTGGTTAGTGAGCTGGAGCAGAAACTCAATCTTGCCGAACAAGAAAATCAAGATCTTTCCAATCGCTTGGGATCAGAGAGATGGGCATCGGATGACCTTCGAGAGAAAAATGCCGTGCTTAAAAGATCTCTTACCTCCGCCTTGGAACTCCTTGCATCAATGTCTTCTGTCTATGGAGGTGAGTAATGGGAATGTATATTCTGATCCTCGCCTTGTACTTGGTATTCTCAATACTGGCGACAGAGTTCTTAGTGACCCTGCCAGATGCAATCAAAGTTAGTCGATACTATGCCTATTTCATGGTAGCTATGGGTGTTGTGGTTGTGGTGGCAGCCTTCCTGATTCCAGTGATCATACCCCATAGATTAGGGTGTTCCTTTTGGGAAGGAAGCGTGTTTTACATGCTTCAGCTCATGCTATCAAATGTGACTTGTGGCGCGTATGCTCGTGTTCGCGGTCTCAAAGTATAATCTCGTCAAAGCAGGTGTAGAGTATCGAGTCCATGGCTCTGCATCTGTATTTGAGGTTGGGTAGTCCGAAGACTACCCATCAGAGCGTAATTAGGGATGAGCCGGAAGGTGGAGTACGCTCCCACCTCCCCCGGCCGCTTTATTTTTTTCGCCCTACTTACAGAATAAGTTTTCGTATTCTTCAAATCCTATGGAAGAACCATCTTCTTTAGCTTGTAGATAAGTCTTAATACAGCTTAGATCATTCTTAGCTTCATCTACATCCGATGTAACCTCTTGCATCACGGTAGTTGGTGAGGGTGGGTGTAGCGTATTGTGCTTTGTTGGATCGCCACCACAAGACAGAATGAGTAAGATAATAAACATTGATCTATTGAGACATTCGCATAAGGATTGCTTTAATCTCTGATATATCTTGCTTCATGACTTCGATGTCTTTTTTAACCAGCTCTAGATGAAGAGTATTTGGCTCCATCTTCTTTACATCTTCTTGAACTGTTTGAAGCTCTAAGGTTAAGCGCTCTACCTTTGTATTTGTATGCCAAACCCAGCCAAATGTAGGAATAATTACAAGAGAGCTAAATAAAGCCCCTATCTTAACTGCATTATCTAAGGAACTCACGCTAACCCCCTAACTAAAATGAACAGGAGCGGCGTTCTTCCATACAAGAAGGAATCCGCTATCTACTTGTGTTAAAATCTCTATAGAACCACTCCCTGGAAATGTGCCGACTGCGCTATAGATTCTATAAGACACTGGTGCTGAGGGTGTCCCAATATTTGTCATACTAGAGAGATTAATTGTATTGGCGCTTGCCACAGCAGATGTGGCAAAAGACGTAAACTGCTCACCAGCCACTTGCCCGGATAGGATAAGAAATCCTGATAGATTTGTTCCCGATCCATCTATATCCTGAAAGTCACTGAAATTAGTTGCTGTTACAGCTGTAAATAAGTTTGTACCGCTAATAAACCCAGTACCCGATTCCTTAAGAGTCGCAGCTCCAAAGTTAAGAAACTCTGCGACCTCTGTTGTACTAGCGAACTTCTTTGCATAATAGTTGGTAGCCATCTGTATTACCTCGTTAATTCTTGTAAGTTGTTAAATAATTTTTCTTTTAAAAACAGATCGGCCATAGGATTTGATGCCAACTCCTTTACTCTAACCCAAAAAGAGCTATGTGGCTGGTCTTGTGGACGTAAACTGCGCTCAAAGTTAGCCATCTCGTAGTTTTCAATAAACTGAGCTCTAACATCTGTGTTATCTGGTAGTGTACTAACAAATGCTTCTTCTAAGAGCAAATGGAAGTTGTCCATGAACGGGTACTCAATAGGATTAGGATAGAAGTGGTATATTAAATCACTTCCTTCATGGAAAAAGTCTACAATAAAACGATCATAAACAACCGTTTCTACTTCATTTTGAACTGACAATGGAGAGTTTTCTGACATTACTTAGATCATCCTCTTGTTCTGACTCATCTTCTAGTACATCATCTATCGTTATTATATCACTACCTTCAATAGTGCGCGTTTGAAAACTTAAAGCTTGTTGTTTTATTGTATTAAGAACTTCTATCTTACCAGCTTCTTTTATCTCTTTTCTAGAAGCAATAGCCTCTTGTGCTTGTCTACCTAATGCGGCTAGGCCCATCATTAGATTACCCGGCATTGGATCTGCTACAAAGGTTCTTTTTGCTATAACTACTTGTCTATTTACCATAGAAATAAAGTTATCAAAGAAGGCTTCATCACTCACGGTTTCAGGGAGCTCTGCGTGTGCATATGATGTAGTAAGATCCCCAACTATCGCAGCAAGGTTTGCATCTCTATTGTGGTACTGAGATAAAAACTGAACTAAACCTTCTCTGGTTACCTCACTTAGGTTCCAGTAATATTTACAATATGACTCCAGCTCACTCTCTCCCGGGATAAGATTTTGATCATATTTTAAAAGAAGTATCTGCCTTACATCACTTACATTAGTATGGGATAGACTTAAAGTTTCAAAGTCTTTTCGTATATTTGCTCTATATAAAAAGTTTGTAGCCTCTAAGAAGTCAGGATCCCTTCTCCAATACTGGATAACACCCTGCTTTCGCAACCACTTGCAGAAGTATTCATTTTGGCTGTTAAATCTAGGTTCCCAGCTTGTAGGGAATCTACCTATTTCTTGTTTAATAGCAAGTAGATCCTCTGATGTAGGTAATACAAAGTTTAATCGCAGGCAATCTTCTAGTATATCTGCGTTGTCTTTTTTCTGTGTAAGTAGGTACTTTAGATACTGTTTGTATGGATAATCCATTACTTTAAGCCTTTGCTGTGTAGGTACTTTGTTAGTTTTGTCTTAGGAGGGTCGACTAGTTGCGATTTCTTAAATGAAAAAGGTATTTTTGAAATAAGGTCTTCTTTTCTAGGTTTTCTTACTTTTCTCTTTGATTCCGCAGAGAGTAGCTTCATTCCTGGAAGTTTGGCTTGTGCGATCTTGCCTAGGGTCTTAGGCTCAGACATGCCAATATTTATTAAGTTTCCAGGCATCTTTTTTGAAGTTGTAAGCAAGGACTTGTTTAACTTACGTGTCATTGTAGGCGCTACCGATGAGGCTGGACTTTTTTCCTTTTTAGGAGTTGCAAGTCCGCTCTTATTTCTACCTGCAGATCCTGATACGGGTAACATTTGCTTTGCACGCTTTTCGAAAGGCCTCAACACACGAGCACTGGCTTCTATATCATCAGGACGCACAGAAGATGATAAAACTTTGTTAATCAGTGCTTTGGGCAAACCTTTTTCATCCATAGATAGTCCAAGATGTTTTCTTAGATTTTCTACATATTCTTTATTTAATCCTTGAGGTACTTGCTCTCTAGTTTTAGCCTTAAGTGCAATCTGCGCATCTTGTTTTGATATTTTACCTTTCATCAAGGTTTCATTTAAACGAGATTGTTCAGAGGCTGTAACATCTTTTAGTTTTTCTAGGAATCCTGTTACAAGATGCTGCTGAGGGTTTCTAGATCTTCCGTGACGTTTCATAGATTGTTTATATGCTTTGACAAGATACTCCGTTCTATTAAGATCTTGGATCCGATTCTGTATAGCACTTTTAACAGCGGGGTCTAAACCCTCTTTCTTAAGATACGCATATAACAACCCAAACTCTTTATGAATTGCACTCAGAGCTGCATCAGGACGATACGTATCTAAATACTTCAATATGTTTGGGTTTGCGATCTTTTCTAGTTCTAAACAGAACGATTCATACATCATTACATCACCTTACTTCGTAA
>MDSZ01268272.1_pt1 | contig 12333 bp, 14 predicted proteins | sample 811201 | NCBI WGS metagenome assembly MDSZ01 (sample SAMN05326647, study PRJNA326480) | marine metagenome | isolation source: seawater | place: Indian Ocean: North | collected 2010
TAACATGTTATGGCAAAAAGAGATTATTACGAAGTTTTAGGTGTAAATAAAAGTGCTTCTGGAGATCAAATAAAATCAGCTTATAGAAAACTCGCAGTCAAATATCATCCAGATAAAAACAAAGATGATAAAGGTGCTGAAGAAAAGTTCAAGGAAGCATCAGAAGCCTATCATGTGCTTTCAAATTCAGAGAGGAAACAAAATTATGATAATTTTGGTCATGCAGCTTTTGAAAATGGAGGTGGAGGAAGAGGCGGATTTGGAAATTTCGATTTTTCAAATCACTTTTCTGATATTTTTGAAGACTTTTTTGGAGAAGGTTTTGGTAGCAGTCGAAGGTCAAGAAGATCTAACAATAGAGGATCAGACTTAAGATATGATTTATCTATATCTTTGGAGGAAGCATTTTCTGGAAAGAAACAAGATATTAAATTCTCTACATCTGAAAAATGTGACACCTGTAACGGATCAGGTTCAAAACCTGGACACCAAGCTGGAGCGTGCTCAATGTGCGGTGGTCATGGGCAAGTGAGATCAAGCCAAGGTTTTTTTACCGTCCAACAAACCTGTCCGCAATGCGCTGGTGCCGGTGAAGAAATTACTCATCCTTGCTCAAGTTGTAATGGACAAGGTAAAAAACAGGCATCTAAAAGATTATCAGTTACAATTCCGAAAGGTGTAGATGATGGAACTAGGATAAGACTATCAGGCAAAGGTGAGGCTGGATCTAGAGGTGGTAGTAGCGGTGATTTATACTTATTCATTAATGTTCATTCTCATGACTTATTTAAAAGATCAGATGAAAATTTATTTTTTGAATGTCCAGTATCTATCGCAGATGCTGCTCTTGGCACTTCAATTGAAATTCCAACTATTGACGGTGGTAAAGCTAAAATTAGAATCCCAGCAGGAACACAAAGTGGAAAACAATTTAGATTAAGAGGAAAAGGCATGCCTCATATGAGAGGTAATGATTTTGGAGACCTTTATGTACAATTAAATACTGAGGTTCCAATATCCTTAAACAAGGAGCAAAAAGATTTACTAGAAAAATTTAGACAGATTGAAAACGAAAAATCTAACCCAAGTATTAAGAAATTCTTTCAAAAAGCCAAAAGTTTTTGGAAAAACTAACTAATAGTGCTAATCTAGACACTTATAATGGGTAAAATTAACATAGCCATAACTGGATGTATGGGAAGAATGGGCCAACAGCTCATAAAATCTGCAACCAAGGATAAATCTATTAAAATAGTTGCTCTAACAGAAAATATATTAATAAGGAAAAAGATTTGCGGAATTAAACCTGAGTTAAATACTGAAAAAGCTATTGGTAAAGCTAATGTAATTATAGATTTCACAATACCAAAATGCACATTTGAGGTTTTAAAGATAGCTACAAAATTAAAAAAGAAAGTAGTTATTGGCACAACAGGTTTTACAAAAAAAGAGGAAGATTTAATAAAAAGGTTTTCAAAAAAAATTCCGATTTTAAAAGCTGGAAATATGAGTCTTGGGATTAATTTACTTATGTACTTGACTGAGATCACATCAGCGTCACTTGGTAATGATTATCTAAGTAAAGTTTTTGAAGTACATCACAAACACAAAAAAGATCATCCATCAGGTACAGCTTTAATGCTTGGAAAAGGAATTGCTATAGGAAAAAATAAAGACTTTTATAAAATAATTGGAAAAAAATATTTAAACAAAAAAAAATTTCCATATGGAAAAAAAATAAATTTTAACTCACTAAGAAAAGGTGAAATTATAGGTGAACACGAGGTTACTTTTTCAAGTGGAAAAGAGATTATAAGGCTAAACCACGAAGCTTTCGATAGAGCCTTATATTCAGATGGAGCAATAACTGCTGCCAAATGGTTAATTAATAAAAAACCAGGTCTCTATTCAATGAGGAATCTTCTAAATTTTAAATAATGAATGAAGTTCAGAGAGCTAAAGTAGTTTTAAAAATACTCAATAAAACTTATCCTTCAACCCCAATACCATTAAAACATAGAAATATATTTACACTTTTGGTATCAGTTTTGCTTTCAGCTCAATGTACAGATGTAAATGTTAATAATGTTACAAAATATATTTACCCAAAATATAACAAACCTGAGCATTTTGTTAAACTTGGAAGGAAGAAAATAGAAAAATTAATAAAAAGTATTGGAATTTTTAGAATTAAAGCAAAGAGCGTTTATAATTTGTCAAAGACTTTAGTCGAAAAATATAATGGTAGAGTTCCCAAAAGTTTCGAAGAACTAGAGGAGTTACCTGGTGTCGGTCACAAAACTGCAAGTGTGGTAATGTCTCAAGGTTTTGGATATCCTGCATTTCCAATAGATACTCACATACATAGACTTGCTCAAAGGTGGGGTTTAACTAATGGGAAAAATGTTATTCAAACTGAAAAAGATTTAAAACGATTATTCCCAAAAAAATATTGGAACAAGCTACATCTTCAGATAATTTATTATGGTAGAGAGTATTGCAAAGCAAGAGAGTGTTATGGTATTTCTTGTAAAATTTGCACATCTTGCTATCCTAAAAGAAATAAACCAATTGTTACTAAAAAAGCATAAATGGAACTAATAAATCTTTTTCCACTTACAATAATTAAAGATAAAATTCTTATTAGAGATCAAGAAAAAATCAATATGATAAATGAAATTAGAGATATGAAGAAAAACTCTAAAAATGTTAATTATCAAACAAAAACAAATGCGTGGACAGGGGATACACAAGGTTATGAGTTTATTCACAAAAATGAAAATTTTAAAACACTTTTCGATGAAATAATAAAAAGAGTATGGGTATATTTAAATTATATAGAATTAGACAAAGAGCTTATAGATTTATATATACAGAGGTCTTGGGCAACAATATCGGAAGGTAACGAAAGAATAAAAAAACATAGACATTTTCAATCACATATTTCTTTTGCATATTATTTAAAAAAAAATAAAGAAGACTCAAACTTTGTGGTTTTTGATGAAAGTTATAAAAATGAAGTAATGCCAGGAATATTTAGATCTGATACAGCTTTAAAAAAAGGTATAGTAAAAAAAATGAATCAGTTCAATGTAACTCAAGCTATAGTGAATATTCAAGAAAATGACATTGTGATTTTCCCTTCAAAAACAATACATTCTACTCAACCGTCTTTTAATAATAATGAAAGAATTTCTATTTCTGCTGATATTGCTTGTGTTGCTAAAGACTCAAAACTTTTAGAAATGGGAATGCCACCACTTAAAGAATGGACAAAGATTTAGATGAAAGTTTTAGGAATAGGCAATGCAATTGTGGATGTAATTTGTAAAGTTGACGAAAAATTTATTACCCAAAATAATTTAACAAAAGGTACAATGAAATTAATATTTGATGAAAAAGAATTTGAGAGTTTAATTTCAACTCTTAAAATTGAAAAAACGATATCTGGCGGATCTGTAGCTAATTCAATTGTTGGACTATCTCAGTTGGGGATTAATGTTGGATTTATTGGAAAAGTTAATGATGATGATTTAGGCATTAAGTATGAGGAGGGGTTAAAATCTGAAAATGTTAGTTATATGTATAACAAAAAAAAGGAAGATTTACCAACAGGTACCTGCTTAATATTAGTAACACCAGATTCAGAGAGAACTATGTGTACTTTTTTAGGAACTGCTGGAAGAATCAATGAAAATGATATTAAAAAAGAAGATATAAAAAAAAGTGAACTTATATTTCTTGAAGGATACCTTTGGGACGAAGGAGAACCAAAAAAAGCTTTTGAGAAGGCAATTAATAATTCAAATAAGGTTGCAATGTCATTATCAGATCAATTCTGTGTAGACAGACACAAGAGTCATTTTTTAGAATTGGTGAAAAATAAACTAGACATAATATTTGCTAATGAACAAGAAATTCTATCACTAATAAATTCAAAAAATTTCAATGAAGCTGTAGAATTTGGAAAAGAACTTAATAAACTCTTAGTCATAACTCGGGGTGAAAAGGGTGCGATATCAATTTATGGAAGTAATATAGATGAGAATAAAGTATTAGATAATCTTAAAATTCAAGATCTCACTGGTGCTGGAGATTTGTTTGCAGCAGGCTTCTTATATGGTCATATAAAAGGATTAAGTAATTTAGAATGCCTTAATAAAGGAAGAGAAATGTCTTCAAAAATTATTCAACAGATAGGAGCTAGACTTTAATTTTTTTCCTTTTATAACTACCTCTACCTTTTTTTGGTTTTACTATTCTTGGCTTATATTTTCTTGAGAATAAATTTTTAGCATAGATATTCTTTTTAGGCATTAATTTTATAACCTTTTTTCAAACTTAAAATAAAAGAATTATCCTTGAAAATTTTTTCCATTTTTTTTCTTAATCTGTAAACATGAGTTTCGACTGTATGAGTTTCTAGCTTAGATTTATGCCCCCAGACCTCAGACTGCAAATCACTGATGGTAACTGCTTTTTTTGAAATATTTAAATAATTAATTATTTTTATCTCTTTTTCTGTTAATGAAAGTTTTAAGTTATCTTTATTAATCATTCTAGAATTAAAGTTAATATAATAATTCCCAATCTTTATATTATTTTGCGCGTTATATTTATTTTTCACAAAATTTATATTTATAAGCTCAATTAACTTAGACAAAGAAATTGGAAATTCATCAATGTGAATAAGATTTTTTTTTTTTATTTTTTTTTCTCCAGATATAATTAATAAATTTTTTTCCTCGTAATGAATTATTGAATTGTCTTCATTATCCTCGATAATCTTGAAATTTAGGACATTTTTTATTTCAAACAATATATTAAATAATGATTTGAACTTGTGTATTATAAGAGTTTGATGATTAATCATTAATATACCATATGACAATTATTGTAAAAAATAAAGACACACTTGTATTTGATGATTTTATTTTTAAATGTTGTGTTGGCAAAAATGGTTTCTCCAATAAAAAAAAGGAAGGAGATAAAAAAACTCCAAGAGGAAGTTTTTCACTTGGACATTTATTCTACAGAAAAGATAGAAAAGAAAAACCACAAACAAGCTTGAAATGTATAGAAATTAAAAGAAATTATAAATGGTGCAATGATACTAAAGAAAAAAAATATTATAATAGACTTATAAAAAAAGAGACTAGTTTAGGTCATGAAAAACTATTCAGAAAAGATTATAAATATAATTTTTTTATACCAATAAAATATAATTGGGATAAAATAAAGTTAGGTGAAGGTAGTGCAATTTTCCTTCACTTAACAAAAAATTATAAAGCTACAGCCGGTTGTATTGGACTTTCAGAAAAAGATTTTTTGATTTTAATTAAATTAATAAAACGGAATACAAAAATAAATATTCTTTAACCTCTTTTCCCAAAAATATTTGAGCCTATACGTAAATATGTTGCACCATGTTCTATCGCATTAGTATAATCAGATGACATGCCCATACTCAATTCTTTTAAATTAAGTTCTCTGCTAAGAATTTTTAGTTCTTTAAAAAATTTTTGGCTATCTTCTTCAAAAGGTGGAATGCACATTAAGCCTATAATATTTAAATTAATACTCTTACAATATTTATAAAAGTCAAAAACATTTTCTTTTGCTATTCCTGATTTTTGACTTTCATTTCCTATATTAACTTGAATAAACAATTTAGTTTTAACATTGAACTCCTTTTCATATTTAGAAATCTTGTCTGCAAGTTTTTTACTATCCAATGAGTGTATGTAATCAAATAGTTGAACAGCTATCTTTGCCTTATTTGTTTGCAAACGACCTATTAAGTGCAATTTTATATTTGGATTTAATCTTTTTATATCAGACCATTTATCTTGTGCTTCTTGAACTTTATTTTCACCATAATCTGAATGTCCATACTCAATTAGATGATTAATATGATCTATTTTAAATGTTTTTGATACTGCAATTATTTTTATTTTAGTCAATAAACTGTCTATTGAAGCTAATTTAGTCTTAACATTTTCTTCAATTTTAAGTAAGTTTTTTACAGTATCATGCATTATAAATTTCCAACGAAATTTTATTTTATAAATAATTTTTCAAAAAATAATATCGATAAATTGGATACTGATACAGGTTTAATTTACAGAAATTACAGTGATAAATTAGAAATTAACAAATTAAAAGATTTAAGGTTTTATTGCTCAAAAAAAAAAATCAAGTTTTTTTTATCAAACAATTTCAAATTGGCTATAAAATTGAACCTAGATGGTGTTTATTTACCATCTTTTAACAGAGATTTGAGACACTTAAATTATAAAATAAAAAAATCTTTTATGGTTTTAGGTTCTGCTCATAATATTAAAGAAATTCGCTTCAAAGAGTTACAAAATGTAGAGTTGATTTTTATCTCTTCTATTTTTAAAAAAAATAAAAATTATTTAGGATTATATAATTTTAAAAAACTAAGTACATTTAGCAAAAAGAAAATCATAGCGCTTGGTGGAATTTCTGACCTTAACAAAAAAAAATTAGGGTTATTAAACTGTTATGGATTTAGTGGAATTAGTTATTTTGAGTAAAAAAAAGGCCCCACAATGTGAGGCCTTTTTAATAAAGTCAAATTTTACAAATTAGAATGCAAAACTTAAACCAAGTTGGTAACCTTCTCTGTCATTATTTGCAGAGTTAGCAATGTTGTCTACTTGGTGCATTGACAATGAAATACCTAAAGATCCCATTGTGTATGATACACCAATAGCAGTTGATTCTTGATCTGGTGATGAACCATCTTTTTCAAGAGTGTTCGTACCAAATGAAACTGCTAAGTCATCATTTACTTGGTATGAAATACCCATTCCAGTTGACTCTGTATCAGTTCCAGATTCTGAATCTGCTTCAGAAACCTGAATACCTACAGTAGCTGAACCGAATGCGTACTTAGCAAACATTGTGCTTTCGTTTGATTTTGAGTTAGTTGTGCTTTCAACATCACCTTCACCATAACCGATAGTTAATCCATCCATTCCAGTGTAAGTTACACCAAAATCTGAGTATGATACATCAGTTACTGCATCAGATGCATTGATATATCCTACTGTGAAGTTAAGACCAGACTCATGGCTTAGTTTGTATGTAAACATATCGTTTCCAGAGAAACCATTGATTACACCAGCATCAGCACCTGTGATAACATCCCATGGCTCTTCCGATGCAGTTGGCATTACGTCGTCGTTTGCACTCATAAATCCATCACCACCGTGACCAGCAAACGTTAATGTACCAGCATCACCAAAATCTAAAGTGATTGAATGGCTATCTACAACGTTCATACTAGTTGTTGATGAATATGAAGTTCCTGAGTTAGTTTTAGCTGACGCAGCATCACCGTCTAACTCTAAACTATAAGTTACACCGATGTCATTAACATCTCCTGAAGCAGAAAATGTTACTGAGTCACCCATTGTCCAACCATTACCATGGTTAGCTTTTTCGTCACCACCTGTAAATGTCATACCAGCACTACCTGAAGCAGTCATAGTAGCAGCAGATACAGAACCAGCAACTAGGGAACCAGCAAGTGCTGTTAACCCTACTTTTGTTAGTTTGTTCATATTAAGTACTCCTTATTTATTGTTTAATATTAAACAGATCCTATTTAACAAAAATTGTTTAAAACTCTGCAATATTTAACAATAAAATGTAATTTATCGTAAGTGTGTTGCAATTATGCATCACTATTTTGCCAATATTTATTGGTTTTTTATGAATATAAAATGTGAATTATTAAAAAAATATTCTAAATATATTTTATAATTTTAATATACCACAATTAGAAATGAAATTAGCTCTTTTTAAAATATTGCTTTTATCAATCTTTTTAACTTCGTGTGCAGGCGGAGGAGATGCTCGAAAAATCCCTTCTGATATGAAGGAGAGACAAAGAAAAAATATTGAGGAAGGAAGGGGATTTAGGCTTGGTGGAGTTTTAGAAAATAAAGGTGGAACATTTGATTTTGCAAGCTCAAATGAATTGTGGAGAGCTTCTTTGGATACCTTAGATTTTATGCCTCTAGCATTAGCAAACTATAGCGGAGGTATTATAGTTACTGATTGGTATAGCGATGGGAGTTCGAGTAGTGAGTCTGTCAAAATATCAATAAGATTTTTAAGTAATGAGATAAGATCAGATGCATTATCAATAAAAGTATTTTATAAAAAATGCTCAATTCAAGAAAGTTGTCAAGTTACTGATAGATCCGGATCCTTATCAATGGATTTAGAAAAAAAAATTCTTACAAAAGCAGCTGTTTATGAGAAACAAAATAAATCAAAAAAGTAGATTATAGATTATTAAGTAATTTAATAAATTAATATAAATAAATCAGCGTGGAAAGATATAATTTTAAAATCATTGAAGAAAAATGGCAAAATCTTTGGGATGAAAAAAAAGAATTTTCTACTCAGATTAATAAGGAAAAGAAAAAATTTTATTGTTTAGAAATGTTCCCTTATCCTTCGGGTAAAATTCATATGGGTCATGTCAGAAATTATACAATCGGTGATGTTCTATCTAGATATAAAAAATTAAGAGGTTTTAATGTTTTACATCCTATGGGATGGGATGCTTTTGGGATGCCAGCAGAAAATGCAGCAAAAGAAAATAATTTAGATCCTAAAGATTGGACAATTAAAAATATTGAAACAATGAAAAATCAATTAAAAAAATTGGGATTATCTATTGATTGGGACAGAGAAATTTCAACATGCGATGAGGATTATTATAAACATCAACAATTATTTTTTTTGGAACTATACGAAAAAGGTCTTGTCTACCGAAAAGAGAATTATGTAAATTGGGACCCTATCGATGAAACTGTCTTAGCAAATGAGCAAGTTATAGATGGCAAAGGTTGGAGATCTGGTGCTTTAGTTGAGAGAAAAAAACTTAGCCAATGGTTTTTTAATATTTCAAAATTTTCACAAGATTTATTAGATGGTTTGGATGGTTTAGAAACATGGCCAAATAAGGTGAAAACTATGCAAAAAAATTGGATTGGTAAATCATTTGGTAGTGAAATAGTCTTTAAAATAGAGGGTGATTTGCCAGTAAAAAATATTAAATGTTATACCACGAGACCGGATACCTTGTTCGGGTTTTCTTTTTTAGCAGTTTCTGTAGATCATGAAATTTCAAAATATTACAAAAATGATGCTGATTTTATTAAATTTAAGAGTGAATGTGCAAAAACTGGTACAACGGAAGAGGCAATTGCAGTTGGCGAAAAAATTGGATTTAAGACTAATTTAACTGCAATTAATCCTCTAAATCCAAGTGAAAAAGTACCTGTTTATTTTGCTAACTTCGTTTTAATGGATTATGGTTTTGGTGCAGTATTTGGTTGTCCAGCTCATGACCAAAGAGATTTTGATTTTGCTAAAAAATATGGTTTAAAAATTAAGACTGTCGTTAAACCAAAAGGCGAAGACGATAATTTTAAGGTTCAAAATGAAGCATATCCCGGACCAGGAATAATTATAAACTCCGATTACTTAAATGGATTAGATGCTCCAGAAAATTCTGTTCTTGAAACAATAAAAATTCTTGAGAAAAAGAAAATTGGCAGAAAAAAAATAAACTTTAGATTGAAGGATTGGGGTGTATCTAGACAGAGATACTGGGGATGCCCAATTCCAATTGCTTACGATGAAAAAGGGGAAGCATATCAAATACCAAGATCAATGTTACCTGTAAAATTACCTGAAAAAATTAATCTTAATGTTAAAGGAAATCCTCTTGATGGTGTACCCGAATGGAAAAATATAAACATTAACGGAAAAAAACTTACAAGAGAAACTGATACATTAGACACTTTTGTATGTTCTTCATGGTATTACTTAAGATTTTGTTCACCAAATGAGAAATCATATGGTTTCAAAAAAGAAGATATAGATTATTGGATGCCGGTAGACCAATATATCGGAGGAGTAGAACACGCTATTCTTCATTTACTTTATTCACGTTTTTTCATGAGAGCCATAGAATACAAAAATGAAAGTTTTAAAATAAAAGAACCATTTGAAAGCTTGTTTACTCAAGGCATGGTCTGTCATGAAACTTATAAGGATAAAGATAATAACTGGCTACGACCAGATGAAGTAGAAAAAATAAATGGAAAATTTGTAAAAAAAACTAATCCAGAAATAAGTGTAAAAGTTGGTCCATCAGAATCAATGTCAAAATCAAAAAAAAATGTCATTGACCCAGAATTTATAATCAAAAATTTTGGAGCAGATTCTGTGAGGCTGTTTATACTATCTGATAGCCCACCAGAAAAAGATGTTCAATGGTCAGAGCAGGGTATGGCTTCATCTTATAAATTCATTCAAAAAATGTGGACGTTACACTGCGAAATTAAAAATAAGATTAAAAATGACGAAAAAAGTAAAGTTGATGAAAAACTAAATAAATTTATTAGCCAAATAATTTATAAAATAACAAATAACTTAGAAAAATTTAATTATAATGTAATTATAGCCAATATTTACGAAACATATAATTATCTTAACAAGTATATAAAAGATAATAAGGATATCTTAAATCTTGAGAGTAATTATATAAAAATAATCACTTGTCTTTCTCCGGTAATTCCACACTTTGCAAATGAATGTCTTGAGGATATTGGATATAAAGATAATTTAGAGTGGCCAAAAATTAATAAAAAATTAATCGAAGATGAAAAAGTAAATTTTGTAATACAAATAAACGGCAAAAAAAGGTTGCTATTAAATGTTAGTAAAAATATCAATGAAAGTGATTTGATGAAAATTTTAGAGTATGAAGATAATTTAAATAAATACCTAGGAGAAAAAAAAATTAAGAAAACTATTTTTGTACCAAATCGTTTAATAAATATACTTACATGAAGAAAATAAAAATTTTACTTACCTTCCTTTTAATATTTTATGGTTGTACTTATGAACCAATATTATCCACTAAAAAGTTTGATTTCATTTTTGAGGAGATAAATCATGAAGGTGAAGAAATTGTAAATAGAATAATAAAAAACAAATTGGAACAAAGAAAAGTTGGTAGTAAAAACTATAGTATTAATATTAAATCTTTCAAAAATAAGAGTATAATCTCTACTGACTCTAGAGGTGATCCAACTGTTTTTGAAATAGATATTGAATTAAATTATGATTTAATTGAAAATAATGAAGTAATATACAGAGATACTATACAAAAACAAATAACATATAATAATATAAACGATAAATTTGAGTTATCTAAGTATGAAGAAGGTATAATTAAAAATTTATCAAATAACATTGGAAATGAAATTTTAATTTCAATATCTTCATTAAATAAATGATAAAAAAATCTTTTGAAATTAATAAGTTAATTGTTTCAAAATACAAAATCTTTCTTCTTTATGGCAAGAATTATGGATTGCAGAATGATATTGTTAATGATTTCTTTTTAAAAGATTTCAACGGTGATATTATTAGATATGATGAAAATGATGCTATTATTCAATACGATAATATTATAAGTGAGTGTCAAAACAAGTCATTATTCAACGAAGAAAAACTTATAATAATTTCAAGAGTTACTGATAAAATTTTAAAATTAATTAATGATGTTGTCGACAAAAATATCGATAAAATAAAAATAATATTAAAAGCTACAGTTTTAGACAAAAAATCTAAATTAAGAAATCTATTTGAAAAGAGTAATGAATTATTAACAATACCGGTTTATGAAGACAGTTTAAAAGCACTTTCATATTTAGTTGGAAGATTTATTAACGAAAATAAAATTAAAATTTCAAAAGAATCTACTAATCTTATTATAGAAAGAGCAAGAGGCGATAGAGAAAATCTTAAAATTGAATTAAATAAATTATTAAATTATTCTACTACCAACAAAAGCATTGACTACGATACTATAAAAAAACTATCAAATTTGTCTGAAAATTATACTGTCAATGAATTATCAGATGCATATCTTTGTAAAAATAAAAAAAGAATATCAAAAATTATAAATGAAAATAATTACAATAATGAAGATTGTATTCTAGTATTAAGAACAATTTTAGGTAAATCAAAAAGATTAATTGAAATATTAGATTGTTTAAAGGAAACAAAAAATATTGATAAAGTACTTTCTAACATTAAGCCTCCTATTTTCTGGAAAGAAAAAGACAATGTAAAAGTACAAGCAAATAATTGGAAGCTAGAAGATTTGAAACATAAAGTTTATAAAATTAATGATTTAGAGTTATTGCTAAAAAATAACCCAAATAATTCTCTAAATATGTTATCGGATTTTATTTTTAATTTTTAGTAATA
>MDSZ01191814.1_pt1 | contig 12332 bp, 9 predicted proteins | sample 811201 | NCBI WGS metagenome assembly MDSZ01 (sample SAMN05326647, study PRJNA326480) | marine metagenome | isolation source: seawater | place: Indian Ocean: North | collected 2010
GCTTTATGTGCAATCATTATGGTTGGTGAATTTGTATTTGCAGATGTTATATTGGGAAAAATTGATGCGTCAACAACCCTTAAATTACTTATATTATGAACATTCAATTTTGAATCTACTACAGATGAGGCTGGATCTGAGCCCATTTTACATGTTCCACAAGGATGGAAAACAGTTCCAGATCTATTTTGAAAATCATATATTATTTCATCATCTGTCATGTTTGATAAAGGAGTAAAAGGAGGTTCCTTCAATAACCTTTTTATTGCTTCTGTTTCCTGCAGCCTAGCTATCAACCTAGCTCCCTTTATTATATCTTGAATGTCCTTATTATGACTTAAATAGTTACAAATTATTTTTGGAGGTTTCTCAGGATCATTGGACTGAATATTAACTTCACCCCTACTCTCTGGACGACAAGAATTAAAACTTAAAAAAAATCCTGAATATTTATCAGGTTTTGTTAACTGCCGGACATTACCTTTTCTCAGTGTATAACTTACAGGATTCAAATATAGTTGCATATCTGCATTTTTTTCTGAGGCTGAAGACTTTACTAACCCTCCAATCTGGTTTACTCCCAATGAGAGTGGACCAGTTCCTCGAAAAATATATTCCACACCAGATTTTAGAAGTCCACTCCAATTACCTAAAATATCATTTAATGTGGGTATTTTCGCTTTGGAATAGTAATTTATCCCTAAATGATCCTGGAGATGCTTACCAACATTTGGTTGGTCTAGTATTGTCTGAATTTGATGTTTTTCTAATAATTGTCTGTCCCCTATACCAGACAGTTGAAGCAATTGAGGTGAATTAATTGCACCAGCACAAAGAAGAACTTCTTTTTTAGCTTCGATAGTAAAATGCTGTTTTTCCTTAACCGATTTTCTTTTAAATAATTCAACACCAACAGCTCTATGATTTTTAATTATAATCTTTCTAACTAATGTATTAGTGAATAGTTTTAAATTAGGCCTTTTCAATGATGGTTTTAAAAAAGAATCTGCTGAAGAAAAACGTTTACCCTTTTTAGTTGTAATTAAGTATGGTCCAATACCCTCTCCTTCAATAAATCCAAGCTTACTAGTCGGAAACTGAGATTGCATACAACAATCAAGAAATACATTTTTAAGGGAATGATAATCTTCCCAAACATTATTTACAGGTAGAGAGTTTTTGTTGTTTTTTACTTTAGGGTTATTTTTGTCTTTGAAGTTTTCAAAAGAATTAAAATATTGTTTGAGATTATCATATCCCCATTCATAATTACCTTCAGCTGCCCAATCATTATAATCTTTTGATTGGCCTCGATGATATACTAAAGCATTAATCGAGCTTGACCCCCCCAAAACTTTTCCACGAGGCATGAAAATTGCTCTATTATTTAAGTTTTTTTCCGGGTCAGTATTGTAACACCAATTTATTGATTTATTAGTAAAATTTATGCCATATCCAATCGGCATCTTTATCCAAAAATTTTTGTCAGAGGGTCCTGCTTCAATTAATAAAACTTTATATTCACCTGTTTCACTTAACTTATCTGCGAGAACACAACCTGCAGATCCAGCACCAATAATTATAAAATCAAAATCTGATGACATGAGGCAATTAACCCATAATTGCTTTTACCTCTATAAATTCTTCTAATCCCCATTCTGCTTTTTCTCGACCATTCCCTGATTGTTTAAATCCGCCAAAAGGAGCTTCAGAACCAGCGCTTCCATAGTTCAAATGAACTTGCCCAGCATTTAATTGCCTAGCAAGATCTAAAAGTTTATTGTGATCTGAACCAGAGACATATGCTGCCAACCCATAATCTGTATCATTAGCAATTTCTATAGCATCTTCTTCATTATCATAAGAAATAACAGATAAAACTGGACCGAAGATCTCTTCACGAGCAATAGACATGTCATTTTTAACTTTTCCAAAAATGGTAGGCTTCACATAATAACCCGCCTTTATATTTTCAGGTTTTCCAATACCCCCAGAAACTAATAGAGCACCCTCATTAATGCCATTCTGAATTAATTTTTGAACCTTATCAAATTGCGTTTGATTAACTACTGGACCAAGATCTGTTTCTTCTAACAAAGGATCCCCTACAAAAAGTTTCTCACTTTCTTTCTTTGCAATTTCCAATGCTTCTTCATGACGTTTTTTAGGAACAATCATTCGAGTTGGAGCATTACACGACTGACCACTATTTGACATGCAAAGTTTAACACCTTCTGCAATAGATTTTTCAAAATTATTATCATCTAAAATAATATTAGCGGATTTTCCTCCAAGTTCTTGACTTACTCTTTTGACTGAAGAAGCCGAAGATTTAGCAACAGCAATCCCACCTCTAGTAGATCCTGTAAAAGACATCATATCAATTCCTGGATGGCTAGACATTGCTTCCCCAACGACCGGCCCCACACCATTTATTAAATTAAAAATTCCATTAGGAGCTCCAGCCTCGTGAATTATTTCGGCAACAATAATTGCAGACAGTGGTGCTATTTCACTTGGTTTTAAAATAGATGTACATCCTGCAGCTATGCAAGGAGCCAATTTAGATATTACTTGATTTATTGGCCAGTTCCACGGAGTTATTAATCCGCATACACCAATTGGTTCATGCCTTATAGTATAATTTCCATGTTGAAATTCAAATTGATGGTTTTCTAAAACTCTAATCGCCGTTTTAAGATGAGAAAGACCAACACTTGTCTGACTGCCAAATGCAAGATTTTTTGGAGCCCCCATTTCTAAAATGATAGCATCAGCAATATCATTAAATCGTTTTTTAAATAAATTTCTGATATCTGATAACAACTCAACTCTTTCAGATACTGAAGATTTTGAAAATTTATTAAAGGCTGATCGTGCTGCTTTTACAGCTCTATCAACATCTCTATCTGAGCCGACATTAATTTTACCAATGACTTCTTCATTCGCAGGATTAACTAAATCTATGGTTTCTTGGTTAATAGGACTAACCCATTCTCCATCAATATAAAACTTTTTTAATTCCATCTTTTCCTCAAAAATAATACCAATTAATTAATTCATAGAAATGAATTAATTAATATTTAACCGAAAAGTAAAGAATTTCTTTAACTAATTATAGGCTTTTCCTGATTTATCAAAAAGGTGACATTTATTAGAATCAAAACCAACTTTAACAACATCTCCAATTTTAATATCTGAGTCTCCCTTTAATTCGACTACGAATGGATCGCCTTTCTTTTCAAGATAAATAAATGTCCCGGAGCCAAGTTTTTCTACAACAAAAACTTTGCTTTCCCAGCTTGCATCGGCTTTTTTATTTATCAACAAATGTTCTGGTCGAACACCTAAAACAACATTATCACCTGCTGAAGCATTATTCGAAGACTTAGGTAAAATCAATTTCGAACCAAATAAATCTATTTCCGTTTGTTTATTTTTATTACTAAGTATCTTACTATCAACAAAGTTCATTTTCGGGGAACCAATAAATCCCCCAACAAATTGATTGGATGGTTGATTATAAAGTTGAAGTGGCTCACCCTTTTGTGAAACAATTCCCTGATCTAAGACTACTATTTCATCAGCCATGGTCATCGCTTCAGTCTGGTCATGTGTAACATAAATCATTGTTGCATCGAGCTGATTGTGAAGTTTAGCTAACTCAACTCGCATTTGCACTCTTAATGCTGCGTCTAAGTTTGATAAGGGCTCATCAAACAAAAATACTTGGGGCTTACGAGTAATTGCTCTTCCAATAGCAACTCTTTGTCTTTGACCTCCAGATAACTGCTTTGGCTTTCTCTCTAAATAATCTTCAATTTGAAGAATTTTTGCAGCCTCAATGACCCGCTCATTAATTTCATCTTTAGACCTTTTCTCTAACTTAAGCCCAAAAGCCATATTATTAAAAACTGTCATGTGAGGATATAATGCATACGACTGAAAAACCATAGCAATATTTCTTTGCTTCGGAGGAAGGTCATTAACAACTTGACCTCCAATAGAAATTGTTCCTGAATTTATATCCTCTAATCCAGCAATCATTCTTAATATAGTTGATTTTCCACATCCACTAGGACCAACCAAAACAGTAAATGATTGGCTCTTTATATCTAGAGTAACATCTTTTATAATATGATTTTTTCCATAAAATTTGTTAATTTTATTAATATTAATTTCAGTCATTCTTTGCCCTATAAAAAATTCAAATTATTAAATTTTGTTATCTTGATAATTAATACCATACTAATTTAAATAACCTAAGAAATCATTTTGAAATTCAATTACTGTATTTAACAACTTTTCCGCAGCCAAAGCATCATCTACTACTGGGTCTGCTAGCATGGCTAATAAAACATAATGCTTTGATTTATTTAAGACTGCTTCTGTAGTCATCTGTATTGTCCCAGTCTGTGAGTTAAGTAAAGATCCAAATGACTTGGGATAATTGTCAAGCCTTACACCTTTTACACCCTTTTTATTTATGCTTGCAGGCACTTCCACAACAATGTCTCTGGGAAGACTATCAATAAAACCATTATTCGGAACATTGACAGCCAATTCTAAAATATTACTGTCTTCTATTATTGCTTCAATAATTGGAACCACTCTTTCGTGAGTTTCTTTATTACTTAAATCAAAAAACTTTTTATAAAATTTTTCGCTTTTTGAAAATTGCAAACATCTAATTTTGTAGTTCTCATAAAAATCTAAAATCCCTTCATGGTCAGCAACGCTATATGCCCACTGGAGATACTCACCTAGATGGCTGTCAGTAGTTATTGGTAAATAATTATAAGTTTTAAATAATTCAACAAACACACCTCTTTCTGCACCTGGTTTTGATGAAAATCCCTCATGCCCATTAACATAACTTGAATAAAAATTATCAAATTTTTCTCTAATAATTGGGTAACCATCTTCACCCGAATCTTTATAACGAGCGTCCAATAAAATACTAAAATGGTTTAAACCTCCTGCTTTTAAACTGATGTTAGAAAAGTCCGTCTCCATTAAGTAAGGAAGTTGTCTTTCCATTGAAGCTATTTCATGACATAGACCCGTAAATTTTAAATTTGGATATTTCACACTCACAGCATGACAAATCCTTTGCATTGGGTTTGAAAAATTAAAAACAAATGCGTCTGGACAAATCTTATTTATATCTTCACAAATATCTAGAATTGCAGGAATTATTCTTAAGGAATGGAAAAGCCCTCCTGGTCCCCCATTTTCTCCATATACTTGTTTGATACCATATTGAAGTGGTAGTTTCCAGTCTTGATCCCATAATTCAAATCTATTTCCAACTTCAATAGAGATGATACAAAAATCAGCATCTTTTAGAGCCTCTTTTCTATTAGTTGTGGCCTCTATAGAAAAATTAAGTTCAAACTTAGTTTTATAGTTTTCAGCTATTTTTTGGGTTAAACTCAAAGTATCAGAATTTATGTCATGTAAAAATATTTTAGAACCACTGAGTATACTAGATTTAAAAATATCTCCAATAACCCCTAATCCAAAATTCTGACTACCCGCTCCAATTAAAACTATTTTTTTCATAAATTTTATCCTTTCACTGAACCCGCTACCAATCCTCTTATAAAATATCTTTGTAAAGAAAAGAAAATAAACAATGGAACCGTCATTGATATAAATGCTCCCGTTGTTAAGATTTCCCAATTTTCTCCTCTTGATCCTAATAATTCCTTAAGTTTGGCAGTTAAAATAATTTCACTCGGATGTTTATCAAGAAAGACCAACCCCACTAAAAGATCATTCCACACCCATAAAAATTGGAGTATAAAAATAGACGCAAAAGCAGGTAATGATAGAGGGATTACTATTCTTATAAACACGTCATAATGAGAAGCCCCATCAACTTTAGCAGCCTCCATCATTTCTTTTGGTAGAGACTTCATAAAACTCCATAAAAGAAAGGTAGTTGAAGCAAGACCAAAACCTGTATGAGCCATCCAAATCCCCGGAAAAGATTTTGCTTCTATCCCAAATAAAACTCCCAAGTCATTATAAATAGTTAGGATTGGGATAAGTGACATTTGGAGAGGAACAACTAGAGACGCAATTATTGTAGCTAATAAAATATCTCTTCCAAAAAAATTCATCCAGACCAAGGAATAAGAAAAAAACGAGCAAATAATTAGTGGTATCAAGGTAGAAGGCAAAGCTACTGCAATTGTATTTAAAAATGCTTGACCTAAACCCTCTTTAAACAAAACTTCTTTATAATTATTTAAAGTAAAATTAGGTGGGCTCAGTGCAGTTATAAAAATTCTTCTACCTTTTTTCTTTTTAAATTCCTTTTCTGACTTCCATTCATAATTGCCATTTTCATAAACAGTTATTTGTGATTTATCTTTAAGTTTGGCTTTGTCTCCAACAATAAACTCATTTATATTTTTTGATGTTACTCCAAAGCTTATAACTTTTTTTCCTTCTACATTATTAAATAAATTACCTTTAATGATATAGTATCCACCTTCATAGATTTGATCACTTTTACCTTTTGTTCTATGAATTTCATTAACTTCTGTAGTTATAAGAGATGTCCACCAACCACTGATAGCTAGCTGATCTTTATCTCTGAATGAGCTGATAAACAATCCAAATGTTGGAGCCATCCAAACTATTACAAACAATAGTAATAGCAGTTGAGATAAGATTGAAGTTAAGTTAATCTTAAGTTTCATATTTTTGCTCTTGTCTATGTCTGTACAAATTCCAAACTAGAATTGGAATTACTCCTATCATTATACAAAAGGCCAAAACACTTCCTCTTCCAGAATCGCCACCACCTCTAAACATCCAGTCATACATCAAGTTTGCTAACACCTCAGTTTGCCATTCGCCGTTGGTCATGGCATAGATTATGTCAAAGACTTTGAGAACTAAAATTGTAATTATTGTCCAAATAACTAAAATCGTACGCTCTAAAAAGGGTATGATTATTGACCAAAATATTCGAAGTTCACTAGCACCATCTATTCTTGCTGCTTCAAGAGTTTCACTAGGAATAGCTCTTAGAGCCGCACTAAAAATGACTAAAGCTAAACCTGTTTGAATCCAAATCATAATAGCCATCAAAAAAAGATTATTCCACACAGCAATTGTAAGCCAAGCTTGTGGTTCCATTCCCAGGGAAACAACTATTGCATTCAGAAGTCCTATTTGTTGATCATCAGCGCCTCTATAGTCATAAATAAACTTCCAAATGACCCCTGCACCTACAAATGATATCGCCATTGGCATAAAAATTATTGACTTAGCAATAGGTCCCCACCAAATTCTGTCTGTCAAATTAGCTATTACTAATCCAAAAAAGGTACTTAGAGTTGGAACTATCATCAGCCAACCTAAATTGTTTAGAATGCTCCTTCTAAAGTTAGGATCATTAATAGCCCAAATATAATTATCCCACCCAATAAATTCTCGCCCAAATTTATCAAAAAAACTTAATCTAATAGTTTCAAAAACTGGGAATAAAATAAATACAAATAGCACTAAAAAAGCTGGAGCAATGAAAATTATTACTCTAATAAAATTTTCATATTTCAGATTATGATTTTTACTATGGCTAATAAAATCAAGAACAAAATTTGATAAACCAAAATAGATTATAAAACATAAAACCCCAATGAGAATAGTCGTTATGAGAGAAAAAAAATCCATCTTGATTATTTATAATAAAAAAAGTAAGGCGAACAAGTGAATTGTTCGCCTTTTATAATATAAAATTTATTATTTAATGGCGTCCCAGCTAGCTTGAATTGCGTCAGCAACTTCTTTAGCTGATTTACCATTGGTATAGTCAACCATTCCAGTCCAAAAAGAACCAGCTCCTACAGCACCAGGCATTAAATCAGATCCATCAAATCTAAAGGTTGTTGCTCCAACAAGAATGTCATGGAGGCCTCTAAAGGTATCACTTGCATATTTACTTTTATCGACACCTTTATGTGGAGTTAAAAATCCTCCTTTACCCATAAATCTCTCATGTGCCTCAGGATGCATTAAAAACTTCATTAATTCTGTAGTAGCAGGATTATTATTAGTAGCGGTGATAACCGTACCTGCACCAAGAACTGGTCGCCCTAAGTCTTTAGATGCATATGCTGGAAAGTAAAAGAAATCATAATCAACACCTGCTTCTACACCTTCTGGAAAGAAGGCTGGAATAAAGCTTGCTTGTCTGTGCATCATACACTGTGGGGGAGAAGTAAACAAACCCTTTGGGGAATCCCTAAATCCAGTTGTTGCTACTGCTTTTGAACCGCCAGCAACAAACTTATCATTTAAAGCAAAAGTTCCAAAAAAGTCCATAGCTTCAATAACCTTTTGATCATTAAAAGCCATCTCATTTGATACCCATTGATCATAAACAGAAGGAGGGTGTGTTCTTAACATAATTTCTTCCATCCAGTCTGTAGCCGGCCAGCCTGTTGCCCCGCCAGATTCAAGACCAATACACCATGGCGTATTTCCATCCGAAGCCATTTTTTCGGTTAAGGATAGTAGCTCCTCCATTGTTTCAGGAACTTCATAGCCATTGTCTTCAAAATTGTCAGGTGAATACCAAACTAGACTTTTCACATTAACTCTGAAGAAAATTCCATAAAACTGATCCTTACCATTTTTATCTGCATAGGTTGTTAGATCAACCCATGATTGACCTGCAGCATAATGATCTAAAACCATTTGTTTTAAGTCATTTCCTTGAGGAGCTAAACATCCTGTTGCTGCAATATTAGCTGCCAATCCAGGTTGTGGAAAAACAGCAACATCAGCAGGATTGCCAGCCTTACAGTCAATGTTAATTATCTGTTCAAATTCATCAGAACCTCCGTATTCAACAGAAGCACCAGTTGCTTTTTCAAAAATTGATAGCACGTCTCTAAAACTTTCATCTTCTGGTGCTAACCAAGGACCAAAAATTTTAACTTTCTGTCCTGACAAATCCGGACCAGAGTAACTTGCAGAATTTGCCACACTAAAATTTAATAGTGATATGGCAAATAATGACATAAAATAAATAAATAATTTTTTCATTTTATCCTCACCAAAATTTAATTTTTATATTGAAATTTGTTACTTAAATTTGTTTAAAAAAATCAAACTTACTTTAAAAATTATGTGAGTCAATGCAAAACTGAAAACGTTTTCGTTATTTTCTATAATTATTGCTTTAAATCAACAATTAACATAGATTACAGAGAGTTTCATTTATTTTTAATTCATGATCAAAAATGCATAATCTGAAAATAATTAAAGAGTTCCCACAAGATTTTATTTTTGGAGTCGCGACTTCAAGCTATCAGATAGAGGGCAGTCAATATGGTCAATGTGGTTTAAGTCATTGGGATGTTTTTGCACAAAAACAAAATGCTACTTATGAGTTTCAAAATGGAAGTGTTGCTTGCAAACACATTTTAAATTGGCAGCAAGACCTTGATTTAATTCAAAAGGCTGGCTTTTCTGCTTATAGGTTTTCTTTTTCATGGCCAAGAATTCTTCCTGAAGGGAAGGGGAAAATAAATACTGAAGGAATTTCATTTTACGACAAACTAATTGATGGAATGCTTGAAAGAAAATTATCCCCCTTTGCAACATTGTATCATTGGGATTTACCCAACAAACTTGCTACAAAAGGCGGTTGGGAAACTAAAGAAACATCCAAATGGTTTGCCGATTACTCTGATTTAATTATGAAAAAATTTGGTGATAGGCTCTATTCTATTGCAACTATAAATGAGCCATGGTGTATATCTTGGTTAAGTCATTATTGGGGAGAGCATGCTCCAGGCAAACGAGATATAGGAGCTGCCGCTAAATCCATGCACAATATTTTATTAGCACATGCAAGGTCAATGGAAGTCATTAGAAGTTATGGTCATAAAAATGCAGGGATAGTTCTAAACAAATTGTTTGTTGAGCCCTTTGACGAAAGTGAAAAATCAAAAGAAGTGACTGAACTGTGTGATAACATCTATAATCTTTGGTTTGATGAAGCTTTATTTAATGGGAAATATCCTAAAACGGTCCTTAAAATTTTTGAAGGTAATATGCCAGATAATTATGAAGAAGACCTCAAAATAATAAACCAACCTTTAGACTGGATAGGTCTGAATTATTATACAAGATCGATTATAAAGCCTGACCCATTGGAACCTCATATTGGATTTAAATGTATAAATGGAAATCTTGATACCACTGACATGAATTGGGAAATTTATCCTGATGGTCTTTATTTTCTATCCAAAAGACTTTCTAAAGATTATGCACCAAATCTACCCATTCATATTACTGAAATTGGAATGGCAAACAAAGATACTATTTTTGAAAATCAAGTTATAGATAAAGAAAGGGTTTTGTTTTTTTCTCTTCATCTTTCCCAGATTAAAAAATTAATAAAAGAAGGAATACCAGTAAAAAGTTTTTTTACTTGGTCATTGCTTGATAATTTTGAATGGTCTTATGGTTATAGTAAACGCTTCGGGATCATTCATGTGGATTTTAAAACCCAAAAAAGGACTCCAAAGTTATCGTGGTATGAATTTAAAAATAATTTAACAAAATAAGATTTTTTATTTCATCCTTGAAGACAAATAAAGCCTGATTTAATAATTGTTAATGACCAAATTTAATTTGATCAATCCTTTGAATTCTGTTCCCAATCATTTTGGTTATTCATGCCTTCAACGAAAATTTGAAATCTTTGATAATAGTGAATGGCTTGAACAAATTTTTCAAAATAAAAATATTAAAGTTGTACCTTTATGGGAAGATAAAAATCTTTTCTCTGAAATAGGTGATAAAATTACCCCCCCTTTACCTTGCTATCCAAAGATCCAAGAATTTATGGAAATAGTTAATATTTCAAAACACTATACCTTTCTCGGATATCAAACAAAACAAAATAAAGACATGGGGTATTTAGCAATTGACTTGTCACATTTAAATGAAATTGAGATTAACAAAAAAATTTCTAAATGGGGTAATTTTTATGACTTGAGAAATATTTCTCCACTGATAAAAGGTCTTGATGGATCAATTCTAGCGTATGCGAGAGCAATAGTTACATGGCACAAAAATAATGGATATTGTGGAAAATGTGGAAGTAAAACATTACCTATAAAGTTAGGTCACCAAAGAAATTGTACAAACAAAATTTGTAATAAAGAGCATTTCCCAAGAACTGACCCAGCCGTTATAATGCTTGTCCATAATAACGATAAAACATTATTAGGTAGACAGAAATTGTGGCCTGCAGGAATGTATTCAACATTAGCTGGATTTGTAGAACCAGGAGAAACTCTGGAAAATGCTGTAGCAAGAGAGGTTCATGAAGAAGCAGGAGTAAAGGTAAAAAATATCCAATATCATTCCTCACAGCCCTGGCCTTTTCCTTCTTCATTAATGATGGGTTTCTTTGCAGAGGCTCAAACATCAAAAATTAAAATAAATACAGAAGAAATTGAAGATGTTAAGTGGTTTTCAAAAAAAGAATTATTAAACTTCTCAGACCAACAAAAATTTTTACCTAGGAAATTATCAATTTCGAGGAGATTAATTGAAGACTGGATAAATTTCTAACTATGACTTTTTCTATTTTAGCTTACGAAACAAAATCCAAAACCTTTGTAGGAGCATCTGCAACAGGGAATATTTGTGTTGGAGGTTGGGTTTTAAGAGCTGACCCAAGATATGGAATTTCTGCTACTCAAGGAGCAGAAGTAAGTACATTATGGGGTGAAGATGTAATCAAAATCATGAGCGAGGGAGAAAATGCAAAGGATGCTATTTTAAAAACTATAGAAAATGATCCTAGAAAAGATTTTCGCCAATTGGCAGCGATAGATATAAAAGGAAACTCAAATTCTTTTGATGGTAAATTAAATGAGACATTCACAGGCAGTTATTCTGAAAAAAATTTAGTAATTTCTGGAAATACACTCAAGAATCAAAAGGTTATTTCTGCAATGCATGCTGGATTTAAACTTCACCAAAAAGAATTTCCTGAAAAGCTTATTTGTGCTTTATATAAAGGTTTTGGGGCAGGCGGTGATATAAGAGGTGTTCAATCTACAGCTCTATTAATAGTCAGCTTAAACCACCCTCCAATAAATTTAAGGGTAGATTATTCCCTAAATCCATTAGTTGACTTGGAAAAATTGTATCAAAAGGTATTAGATAAAAAATATAAGACTTGGTTAAAATCTCTACCAATTAGAAGCCTGGACAGAGATCATAAATAAAATTTTCCCTCTGCAACAATTACACATTCGCCATAAATCCAAGGCTTTGTAATAATA
>MDSZ01010478.1_pt1 | contig 12331 bp, 4 predicted proteins | sample 811201 | NCBI WGS metagenome assembly MDSZ01 (sample SAMN05326647, study PRJNA326480) | marine metagenome | isolation source: seawater | place: Indian Ocean: North | collected 2010
AGTGGTGCTACTGCAAAAGCTGGTGTGTGGAGGACTGGATCCGAGAACGTTCCTACACAACCATTTGACTCTCAGGAAGAGAAGTTTGAGATCTACGATGATATGATCTCACTTAAAAGGGTTAAGAAAGATGATTTAACTTTCGTGGTTAAGCGTTATAACTTCGGTGCAAGTACAGTATATGATATGTACAAGCCCGATTATTCTAGTGCTAAGACTACTGCGACTGGTGCTACCTCACTATTTGCTTCCACATTCTATGTGATGAATAGCAGCTATGAGGTCTTCAAGTGTTTATATAACGGTCAAACACCTGCTGATCCTAACGGTGTTGTATCAGTTACTGAACCAACTAAGGTTCAGTCTATCTCTGGTATCTTCATCGAACCAGAAGATGCTGGTAACCCAGGATTCAGAACTGATGGTAAGCGTCCATATATTTGGAAATATATGTACACCATCCCTACTGACAGTGTATTGAAGTTCTTATCAACTGACTTCCTTCCAATTATTGAAGAAGCTGCTGTTACTTCTGCTGCTGTAGATGGTGCTATTGACACTATTCTCATTACCGATGCTGGTACCAACTATGACGCTGGTACTTACTACACCCCACTTAAGGGTGATGGTTCTGCTGGTATTGCTAAATTGGTTGTTGATGCTGGTGCTATTACCGAGGCTAGTGTACAAACTGCTGGTACAGGATACACTTATGCATCTATTAACTTGGGTGATGTTTACAGTGATACTGGATTAACAACATCCTCAAACATTGACGCTAACAGTGATGCCACTGGTGGTGCTTTAGAAGTTATTATTCCACCTCAAGGTGGACACGGCAAGGATCCTGTTGAGGAACTTGGTGGTAAGCGAGTTATGATTAACACTCGTTTGACTTATGATGAAGGAGAAGGTGACTTCCCAACAGATAACGACTTCCGTCGTATTGGTCTACTTCGTGACCCATACAATTTTGGTACTACTGATTTCGCAACCGCTGATAACTTGAGTGCAACTGGTGCACTGAAAGTACAAAGTCCTTCTGGTGATTTCTTTGTTGACGAGGAAATTTCTCAGACATATACCTCAGGTGGTGCATCTGTAACTGCTAAGGGTACAGTTGTTTCTTGGAAGGGAACTGTTGATGGTGTAACCTACAACATCCTTAAGTACTTCCAGTCTCCTGATCGTCACACCCACAACGGTGTTGTTTATCCATTCAGTAATGGATCTGACGCTATATCTGGCGCAGGATCACTTTCTACTGCTACGGTAAATAGTACATATAATACTCCTGGTGGACAGACAGATGGCGGTGTTGTATTCGCAAGTGGTTTAGCTAATGCTGAAATTGCGAAGAACTCAGGCGATATCATTTACATTGAGAACCGTCGTGCTATCTCTCGTGCTTCTGACCAGATTGAGGATATCAAACTCGTCGTAGAGTTCTAATTAAACAGAGTCTTAAGAGATGCCACAAAATACTAATCTGAATAGAACCCCGTATTTCGACGACTTTGATGCGGGGAAGAATTTCTATAGGATACTATTCCGTCCTGGTTATTCTATCCAAGCTAGAGAACTGACACAACTGCAATCTATGTTGCAGAGCCAGTTAGAGTCAGTTGGTAACAGTATGTTTAAGCAGGGACAGATGGTGATCCCTGGTGAGGTTTCTTATACAGATACCTATGAATATGTCAAGTTAAGTAGCGTCTCTCAAGTTGCTCAGAATATAGACGGTCAGATTAATTTCGTTAAGTATAATATTTCTCAACTGGTCGGCAAGGTAATGGTCGGTCAGACTTCTGGTGTTAAGGCATATGTTGATAATTTCTCCTATGAAACAACACTAGATGCAGATACTATTTTTGTTAAGTATATCAGTTCAGGTGCTGATAATATTGATGTTAAATTCCGTCAAGGTGAAGCTCTTAAATTAGAAAACCCAACTACAGATGATGATCCTACATTAGTTGTAGGTTCTGATGGTATTAAACCTTCAGATAGTTCTGCAATGGGTTATGGCTCTGCTGTAAACGTACAGAAGGGTATTTACTTTATAAATGGTCATTTTGTTCAGAACGATGAACAGACCCTTATATTATCTAAGTATACGACTAATACTTCATACAAAGTTGGTTGGTCTATTACTGAAAGTATTGTAACTCCTGAGGATGATATATCCCTCAAGGATAACGCACAAGGATATTCCAATTTCTCTGCTCCTGGTGGTCATAGACTGAAGATTACTCTCCAGCTAGAGAAGTTTGATATTGAATCTCCTTCAAATAAGAATTTCGTACAGTTAGTATATCTTCAGCAAGGTAAGATCCAAAGGCAGATTAAGCAAACTGCTCCTAGTCAGATCGAAGAGATACTAGCACGTAGAACATATGATGAGTCTGGTGACTATGTTGTCAAGGCATTCTCATCAGATATTAAGGATTATTACAGAACAGATGGTACTGGTTTCTATCAGGCAGATGCTGATGGTTTAGTTAATGGTCATACTACTACTGATGCTATTAATAAACTAGTATTAAATGTTGGACCAGGTAAGGCATATATTCGTGGTTATGAAGTAGAGAATACAGAACCCAAGTACGTAGAACTCGACAAAGCTAAGGCAACTCAAAGTCGTGACAAAACTCGACTGTATGCATCAAGTCTCTCTCGTATTCCTCTTCGTGGGGTATCAGGTTCTGCTCCTATCAGTACTACTTCTGATGGTGAAGCAACTCCCTTTAAGAAGGTAGATCTCTATCGTAAATTTATTGATTCTTTCTTAGGTGTTAATGGTGTTGGTAATGGTACTAACAATGTTTACTCTGTAGATAATCTAAGAGGAGAAGTTTATAATAATGACGAAGCAGTAATGACCCTATGGGTGTATGCTGGTGCTCCTCCTTCTAATGGTGATCCAATAGACCTCAGTACTGTTACTGATGTGGTCTTTACAGAATTAGTAAATGGTAATAAGAAAACTCTTTATCATTATAATGGTGCTTCTTATGACCCAGTGGATGTCATAGCTGCACGTGCTAACTTAATGTATAACAAGGATACTGATGGTAGCCTTGCTTGGGCAGGTGATACTGCTGCTTCTGGAATGAATGAGAATTCTGGTGGTAACCCAACTCACGTCGTTCAGGAATTTATTGTTAGAGCATCTATTCAGACACTAACAAGTATATACGCTTCTTACCAATCTGCTGGTCCTATTAAATTAGGTTCTGGTGGTGGTGGATCACAAAATGGTATTACACTATATGGTAATAATAGTGGTAGTACTTTCTATGGAATGATCATTGATTATACATTGCCAATGACACCTATCATTGGTCGTGCTATAGCAAGAGACTTTAAGTTTAGGACTTCACCTAACGGATTTGATAAGACAAAGAATGTTGTAGCTTCTGCAAGTCAGCAGGATTGTACTTTTGATTTGTCATATACGAACCCAATCCTATTCACAAAACTAAGATTAACAGGAAATCACTCTTTCGAGACTGGTTCTAACATCATTGGTTCTATCAGTGGTAGTACTGCTGTTGTAGAAGGTGGTTTATCTGTTGGTGCAAATGATCCTGAGAATGCTACTCTATCTCACGGTCAGAACCTTATGCTTTCCAACGTAGTTGGTGCATTTGAAGAAGGTGAGGAAATATATGATGCAGACAACAGTGAGAAGTCTGCTGTTATTGCAGTAAATGGACGTATCAGTCACTTTAACGTTCCTTATGGTGGAGAGAACTATGGTGCAGATACAAACTTACAATTAAAGGTTGGTGACAGACAATATTTAAGTAACTATATTGTTTGTACAAGAAATATTGGTGCTAATGGTATCAACGCACAATCTGATTACATTCGTAATGTCAGATTGACAGAATTAGGTAGAAGAGAAATTATTGATACATTTGATGTTCCTCCTAAACTTGAAGTTGTAGATATTGGTGGAACACATAGTGCTGGTGATGAGGATGCATATGTTAGAGCTGTTCTCTATACAGATGTAATCCAGAATTTTGGTATTGAGGATATTCGTTCTATTGGTATGCAGCACGGTGCAACCAGTAAGAAGTTTACTGGTGATATCCAATACAACGAACCAGAATCAACAGAATTAAAGACTATTACTAATAGTTTACAGTATTCAGGTAAGGCAGATACAGATTATCTCGAAGCAACAAACTACAGTGCACGTCCTGGTGACGAACTGGTAGAAGATGATCTAATACAGGTTACTGTTGATGGTGTTACTTACAAGTATGAAGTTTATCGTGCTTGCAATCCATCTACTGATAGTCCAGGTCGTATCTATCTGAAGCAACGTCTTATTACTGGTTTCTCTGCTAATACTATTACACGTATTAGAGCTAAGATCGAAAACTCTGGTAAGTCAACACTTCTTCTTCCACTAGCAAACTCTAAAGTAGCAGGAACTATCCAGTCTGATGATGATAGTGGTATAACATATTATTCTAGAAGGCAGTTCATCGAATCTGTAACTATTGATGGTGTCAACAATACTGTTAGTATTGCTGCCCAGTTAGATTATGGTCAACAGCAATTTGTACCATTTAGTCAAGGAGATTATGTCCTTGAAGTATATGAGTCTGGTACTGATACTGTAAGATATAATAGTGCTACTGGTGATGTAGTAAAAGATGGTGACTTGCTGTTCCTAGATGCAAGTATGGTTAGTGTAACCAGTGGATCTGCAAGTAACAATGCTGGTTCATTGTCAATTATTCTTCCAGATGGTTATTTCTATCAGTCTGGTGGATTACAGTTAACCAATATGAAGTTGAAGATCAATGCAACGATTGAAACTTCCAAGGCAAAACCAAAACTCAAGACTGCGGTTAAGAATAAGAGAATTTCCCTGACTGCTGACTTAGATAATGATATACTTCCTTTGAGAGGTGATGATTATGATAATCCAACAGGTCAAGTTAAATCTTATTCTGACGTTTATAGGCTACGCTATGTATATGAGGGTACTCCTGGAGTTGCACCTACTGTTGACGAGAATGGAGATGTATTAGGTAATACTGGTACAGATATTACAGACTTCTTCCTATTTGACGATGGTCAAAGGGATAATTTGTATGATACTTCTACACTCATTAGGAAGCCTGGTGTCAGAATTCCAACTGGCACATTAGTTATAGGTTTTGATTACTTCAAGCATTCAGAAGGAGACTTCTTTACTGTAGATTCTTATCTACACGAGAATGGTGTTAGTTATGAAGAGATTCCTGGTGTAACATCATTGGTACACGGTAAGAAGAGTCTTGCTGATGTTATTGATTTCCGACCTTTGGTTGGTACCTCTGCCAGTATTCCTGGCTATGTTAATGCTTCTGTGATGGATCCAAACTCAAATGTCAGTGAAGTTTTTACGTCGGGTGGTGTTACTGCTGCTCTTCCTGCTGATACTAAAACCAGTATTGGCACTCCTTTTACTTTTGCTTGCTCTTATAATTATTATGTTGATCGGATAGACACAATCTATCTTAAGAAAAATGGTACCTTTATCGTTAAGAAGGGTGCTGGATCAACAAACCCACAATCTGCTGAGACTTTAGACGAGGCTATTAAAGTCTTTAAGGTCTATATTCCTGCATACACAGATAATCTTAAGAAGATCAAGATCTTCCCAGTAGAGAATAAGCGATTCACAATGCGTGACATCACTAAGCTGGAGAAGAAGATTGAGCGTTTAGAAAGATATACAATGCTTTCTGTTCTAGAGCAAGGTGCTCTGAACACTCAAATCAAAGACGGTCAGACTGGAATGGATAGATTCAAGTCTGGATTTGTAGTTGATAACTTTGAGAGTTTCACTCTCTCACATATTAATTCTGTTGACTATAAAGCAGCACTAGATTTAACACGTGGTACTTTACGTCCAGAATCAAAAGAAACAACAGTCAATTTAATAGAGAAGGATCCTTCCAGTACTACACGTACTCTTTCTAACTATGTTGTTAATCACGGTGTAGTAACTCTACCATTTACAGAGACTGTTCTATGTCAGAACATCTTTGCTACAAATACAACTGTTGTCAATCCATTCCTTATCTTTAGCTATAAAGGAATTGTAGATATTACTCCTAATGTTGACCCTTGGTTCGATGAAGATGCTCTTCCATCTGTCAACAATAACGATAACCAGACTTTAGATCCTCTAGAGATCTACACTGATGGAGATACTGCTCTATCACAAATCCATAATGTAACGAACATTTGTATCTGTGGTAACTCTACAGAGTTCAGTAATGTTAACTCATTAAGTTCTGATGCACCTGATCTACCACAATCTGAGGTAGTACTCGCAACCTCTGCTAGCAGTTCCAATATTGCTGCTCAAAATACTGAGGTACCTCTTCAGCAGTCTTCTACTACTGTTGGTGAGCAAGTTATCAGTACAGCATTAACACTGTATATTAAGGAACAGTATATTGAATTCCATCTTCGTAGGATGAAGCCTAATACTAGGATCTATCCTTTCATCGATGGTTTAGATGCTTCTGATTACATAGTACCTGATCGTAACTATTCTGGATTACCTGGATCATCTCTTAGAAAATGGGGTGATACATTGGTAACTGATGACTCTGGTTCTGCAACTGGTATTATGTTACTTCCTTCAGGTAGGAAGCCAACCAAAGGATCTGAGTATACAGATAATATAGAAGATACTACTTTTGATAGTACACCTGGACTACGGTTCCCATTAGGTGATAAGAAGATTACATTTACAAGTAGTAATACAAATGCTTCAACTGCTGAATCACACGCTGTTGTAACATTCAAAGCTTCTGCTACTTCTGAACCTGCTCCAAATGATATCATTGCTTTAGAAGATGTTGATAATACTGATAAGGTAGATGGTACTCAGTATACAGAGAATATCTTAAATCCAGATGTTAGTGTTTCTGACCCTCTAGCACAGACATTCCGTGTTGAGAGTTTTGAAGGTGGTGTTATGGCATCATCTATTGATCTTTACTTCTCAGTTAAAGATCCTACATTACCTGTCACTATTAAGTTGACAGATACTATTTCAGGTAGACCTACTAAGAATATTCTTCCTGGATCCACTTGTGTAATAGAATCTAACACTTATATTAGAGTTATTACAAGTGGTAGCCATACATTAATTAAGAATGAGATCATTGAAGGTGATACTTCTAATGCTCAAGGTCCATTAATTGGTGTACTTGATTCTCAGAATCAACCAGTACCTGTGGTCAATGATACGTATACCCTAGGTACATCACAAGTTTATACTCTTATCCTTGGGGATCACAATAAGGAAAACTTCATTCCTGGTGAACCTCTTGTCATCACTTCATTGACTGTAGCAAATAATAGCAGATCTGGTGATGATATAGTTAAGATGCAAATCGTTCTCGACTCTGGATATGTTTCAGAGATTGTAGTTGACGATATGGGTGATAGCTATGCAGGTTCTACAACTGTCACAATTGAGTCTCCTCAATTACCTGGTGGTATTACTGCAACTGCTGTACCTCAAATTACTGATCAGAAAGTGTATGAGATTACTCCTACTTTAGGTGGTAGTGAGTATACAACTGCACCTAGTGTTCTAATTGTAAGTACTAGTGCAACTCAACTTGCTTCAGCTAAGGCGATTCTTAAGATCACCAAACCTGCTGTAAGAATGGGTGTTGCTACTTCAGATAAGGCACTTATCCCAACTAAATTTAATTTCCAATATCCTATCTACCTAGAGAATGATAGAGAGTATGCTGTAGTTATTGAAAGTAACAGTACTCTATATCAGACATTTATTTCTAGGTTGGGTGAGACAGAGATTAATTCTAACTCTACTGTCACAACACAACCTCTACTTGGATCTTTGTTCAAGTCTCAGAACTCTAACCTCTGGACTGAGAACCAGTATGAGGACTTAAAGTTTGACCTCTATATGGCACAATTCGACACTGCAAAACCAGGTGTCGTTCATCTAGTCAATCAGGATCAAGGATATGAACCATTAGTATCCAATCCTATTGAGACAAATAATGGTGGTGCAAATACTACTGCTAGTAATTTGTTTGCTGCTAACAATAAGGTTATCAAAGTCTTGCATAGAAATCACGGTCTAAACGCAGGATCCTACGTTGCACTCAAGGACGCAACTGCTGTAGGAGGATTCTCTACCACTGCTTTAAATCGTCAAATATTCTCAGTTCTTTCTGCTGGTATCGATTTCTATACTGTTGGGATGTCCACAACAGCAGGGGGTAACGTAATTGGTGGTGGCTCTAACGTTAAAGGTTTGGGTCAGACTAAGTATGAAAAGGCATTGGTTAAGGTAGATTCATTAGATTTCCCAACTACTACTTTGGAAACTACTGTTACATCTACACTGGTGAAACCAATCGATTCTGCTGTAGAGACTATTGACTATACTCCAGATTCTGCGTTGCCTGTTATTCTGAATAAGGAGTATTACTTCCCAACTCAAAGGGTTGTTGCTTCTAAACTTAATGAAAAATTATTCAGTAGTAGACTTAACAGTCAAAAATCGCTTATCCTTACCGCAACTCTTAGCACTAACAATGCTAATCTTTCACCTATCATAAGTCTTAAGAATCCTAAGGCTATATTAACAACAAACCGTATCGAAGCTGCTACTGGCAATGAGGATAGATATGGTAGAAAGATACAAGAAGTAGAATTGCATAAAACAGTACTCCTCCGTTTGGTGGATAGTGCTGGTAGTCCAAGTACACTTGGTACTTCTGCTGCGATAGAAGTAACTGGTGGAACTGGTCAAACAATCAAAGGCTTAACAACAGGTACTAGAGGTATCCTATCTTATTGGGATAATTCTAGCAACCCTGGTGAATTGTATGTAAGAATCACTGAAGGGGATGGTTTTATCCTCGGTGAACAGATCGAATTTGGTGGATCTTCTACATACAATGCTGATTTTAATGGTGATACTGGTAATACAGGTGCTGCCTCTGGTAGTCTGAATCTAGTAAGACCTATTAAGATTACTGGTACCTTACCACTTGCTCAATTAAATATTAGCAATGGTACATTACTTGCTAACAGTACTGACACTAAGACTGGTACTGTTACTCGTTGGAACCAAGAGAATTACAGATTGACCTTCACATCAAACGATTCATCTTACGATGAATCTGATTTGATAGGTCAAGGTAATGTGGGAACCACACAGTATGAAGGTGGAGTTGCTATAATTAACGAGAGCTTTAAGGTTCCCGTTAGTATAAAGAACATCTATACTTCATATGGTTATCTGTTCACACCTGATCGTCTGAAAAATTCCTCTAACGTGGCTACATACGTTACGAAGGAGATCAGTATAGATAATCCTGGAAACAGTATAAGTCTTGTACTTAATGCTGCTTTACAGGAAATAGATGATGTAGCTGTGATGTTCAAAACTAAACGTTCATCACAACAGATATACTTCAAGGATATTAACTGGGAGTTTTTCAACAAAACTGGAGTTCCAGATGTTGAGATTACACCTTCCAGTGGTACCAACTTCTCTCCTACCACGGAGTCTCAAGCAGACTTCAAGGAATACACTTACACTGTAAATGGATTGAAGGAATTTAGTTCATTTGCTATTAAGTTAGTAATGAAGAGTAGGAACCCTGCTCTACCTCCCCGTATAAGGGATCTTCGTGCCATCGCAACTTTTTAAAGAATATGTCTGTAAGAAGCAACACACTCAATGCTATGCGCTCTTATTATCAAGGGCAAATAGAAAAACATAAAGCAAATGTAGAAATCTACCTCAGTAGCCCTGTGGGTATTGGAGAACACTCTGATATTCTAGGAGCTATGGAGGTCGAAGTTAATATGATTGCCCAATGGGATGAAAGACTTCAAGTGCTCGAAAGGTATTTCTTAGAACCATACGATGAAAATATCAGGACATCCCAACCTTAGTAAGGATTCCATTACTGGTGCTGTTGTTAATACCGATAAAGGTGCATTTGAAGCATATAAGAGACAGAGAGCATTAGCTCTCCAATCTACAACAAATGCTGAGGATTTACAAAATCTCAAGCAAGAAATGAATGAGATAAAAGGTCTTCTAAAAGAAGTCCTTTCAAAACTATAAATACTCACATAGGAAACGACTAAAGCAATGGCTCTAACACGAATCAGAAGAACTGGTTTGAATGATGGGCTGGTTAGTGACGCTAAATTAGACAGTGGCGTTGGTACCCAGGCAGTCACCACTTCTACTATTAGAAATGGTGCTATCACCACGTTGAAACTAGCTGACAATAGTATCACTACTCAGAAGCTCAGTTCAACTGGTGGGTTGGAAGCTGTTGGTAGTGCAGTAATACAAGATGGTGCTATTACACCATCCAAGATAGATGGAACACAAACGTTCAGTTTTAATGCGGTTTCGGTCGCTACTGCCTTATCTGTTACTGGTAAAGTTAGCAGGGACGACTCTAGCGGTACTGATGTTGCGGGATCTGATCTAATTATTGCTGGTGGAGCTGGTACTGGTTCTGCTTCAGGTGGATTTGTTCGTTTTAAAACTGCTCCTGCTGGTGGTGGTAGTGGTAATTCAGTTAATACTCTAGGTGATGCACTTGTTATCACTGGAGAAGGTAAGGTTGGAATCGGAGTCGGAGCTCCAACACAAGATTTAGAAGTAGCAAATAATGTTGTAATCAATGGTGAACTTACAGTACTTGGTGGTACTTCAACCATTACTACAACTAACACCGTAATTGGTGATAAATTAATTGAACTTGGTAATGGTATTGTTGGTGCACCTACTGGTGACTCTGGTCTGGTAATTGAGCGTGGTTCTGAAGATAATGCTTTTATTGGATTTGATGAGTCTGAAGATAAGTTTGCACTAGGTATTGGTAGCTTTACTGGTAGTACTGTTGGTGATATTACATATACACTTGGTACTCTTCAGTCCAATATTGATGCAGTTGAACTTGATGTTTCAGGTGCTAACTCATATGTCAAATTTGATGGTGCTGTAGTTACTATTGAACCAACAGGTTCTAACGTTGCACTATTTAAGTGTGATCCTACTAACAACAAAATTGGTGTTGGACAAGATCCAAACAATGCTCTTGCACAAATAATGCAAGTCAACGGTACCGTTGGTGCAACTGCATTCATTGGAGATGGTAATGGACTAACTAACCTGTCTGGTTTCACTGGTGCTGGTGACGGTACTGAAAGCATTCCAGGTATTAGTTTCTTCCAAGATCAGGACAATGGATTCTACCGTCCAGCAACAGACCAAATGGGTCTATGCTTAGGTGGAGACGAGAAGATTCGTTATAATGATCAAGCAGATTCTTTAATTACGGTTAAAGATATTCACGGATCTGACGCAGGAACAGTTACTACTGCTTCTGTTACAGCTGCTGTAATTGATACTTTTACTTCTGCTAATTACACTAGTGGTAAGTATGTGGTTCAATGTGTATCTGGAGTATATACTCAGGTCAAGGAAGTTCTTATCTTACACGATGGAACTGATATCTTTATCGAAGAATATGCAACTATGACCTCTGGTGCTATTACACAGGGTGGTCTTGGTACAATATCTGCTCAGTATAATGGAGCAAATATCGAAGTTATCTTCACCCCAGTATATGCTGTGAATACTGTCAAGTATTTCAGAGACCTCATTACTGCCTAATATAAATAAAACCGAGAACCCGTAGGTCTAATGGCAACTAGAACAGTTGATAAAACTTTTACCTTTGAACAGCAACGTGTCGAGATTAACGAGATAGGTGCTGACAATGGTGATTTCTCTGGCAAAGTTATTGCCCAGTCTGTAGCTAACAACTTAGTTGCACAGACTATTACCGACTGTCTGATTGAATTAGATACCGAATTGGGTCCTATTGCTTCTATCACTAACGAAATTCCCGCTAATGATAAAGACAACGTTGTCGAAGCAGTTAATTATATTACTGATACTATTATAAAAGCATTGTCAAACCTGACAACCACTGATAAAACTAGTATCGTTAATGCACTTAATGAAATAGATTCTGACGTTGGTAACCTTGCATCATTGTCAGCAAACATTGCTGATCATTCTAGTTTGGTTGCTGCTCTTAATGAAACTAAGGATATCATTGTTGGTGTTCTTTCTAACTTAAGCACAACTTCTAAATCTAGTATTGTTGCTGCTATCAATGAGATTAAAGATATTACTATCGGTAATCTCGCTAACTTAACAACTCAAAACAAAGCTAACCTCGTTAATGCGATTAATGAATTGCAGGCTGAGGTGAATACC
>MDSZ01161451.1_pt1 | contig 12330 bp, 12 predicted proteins | sample 811201 | NCBI WGS metagenome assembly MDSZ01 (sample SAMN05326647, study PRJNA326480) | marine metagenome | isolation source: seawater | place: Indian Ocean: North | collected 2010
TACGTAATTAATACAAAAGAGCAAGTAAATGATATATTAGACGAGAAACCAAACGCGATAATTATTTATAATAATTCTAATTTCATTAATCCAAATATTCTAAATTTATTTGCACAAAAGAATATAGCTCTATTTTTATATTTAACAGATATGGAAATGATCACTGGAGGTTGCCACTACAATTTTGATTGTGAAAATTTCAAAATTAATTGTAAAAAATGTCCTGCAGTTAAATTTCCTGTTAAAAAAATACCTGAAAATAATTTATACTTAAAAAAAAATTATTTACGAAATATTAATTTGATATTTTTAGTACCAAATAAAAAAATAAAAGAGAATCTTCTAAATTCATCTATTTATAATAAATCCAAACATAAAATAATTGATTTTTATCTTTCATTAGATTTAAATAGATATAGTCCATCAAAGCAAAATATAAGTTCAAAAAAAGTTTTCTCATTTAGATCAAGTTTAAATCCTAGAAAAGGTCAAAAATACCTAATTGAAAGTTTAGATATTTTAGAAAGAATTAATCCTGATTTTAAAAATAACTTGCACTTAAATGTTTTAGGAGACAGAAGTGTGATTAATTTCCTAGATCAAAAAAAATTAAGCTATGATTTTGAAAATAAAATAGATCGAGAAACTGATTTAATTAATTTTTATAGAAAAAGTGATTTTTTTATTAATCAAAGCATCCAAGATGCTGGTCCAACTATGGTATCAGAAGCTCTTTCATGCGGTGTGCCAGTCATATCATTTAGCGAAGGGATGTCAAAAGATCTTATATCAAATGAATTTAATGGTTATCTTGTAAAAAACCAATCATCATATGATTTAGCAGAGACCATAAATAAATGTTTAAAATTAGATCCAAAAAAACTAATTCTCATGAAAGAAAATTCAAGAAAGACATCTGAAAAATATTTAAATTTATCCGATAACATAAAAAAAATAATTAGTACTTTAACCTAGAATAAAATAATTATTAAACTATGAATTATTATGAATTATTAGGAATGCCAGGATCTGGCAAATCTTATACTGCAAATCTTATTAAAAGAAATAGTAAAAATAAAAGATTTCATGATTTGAGATATATAATAATTAAGTATTTCTTTGATACAGAAAAATATAACTTTTTTACAAAATTTAAAATTCTTTTTTTATTAATTTTAAACTCTAATTTTATTATTAATCTAAAACCACAAATTAGAAAAAGTGGTGAGATTTATAATTTAAATAACAAAATAAGATTTAAAAGATCAAAAAGATCAATTATGCTTAAATTTTTAGATTTATTTAATTTAGACAAACAATATTTGTCATTGCTTCAAAGTCTATCAATTAAATTTAAAATAAATAAAAAAAATATATATAAAATTTTAAATCAAGAAATTCAAAAATTAGATCAAAAAAATTTTTTTAAAAAAAAATTAAGTAGATGGGTGCTAGAAAATTTAATTTTAATTGAGATACTTAATATTAAAAATAATTTCAATTGTATAGTTGACGAAGGATTACTACAAAGAATATATATTATTTTCTCGCTTACAACAAAAAAAGAAAAATTTATGAAAAATATTTTAATAAATTACAAACCGTATGGCAAAATTATAATTTGTAATACAAGTTTAAATAAAATTTTTCATAGATCGAGTAAAAGAAAAAGTAATATGGATGGATATTATTATAATAATATTAAAAAAATTAAAAAAGAAAAGAATAATTTTGAAATATTTAAGAAAAAAATTTTAAAAAAAATTAAATTTAAAGAAAAATATAATTAATAAAAAATGAAAAATGTTTGTTATTGGTGTCCATTTATTTCTAAGGTCGCTACAGTTAGATCAGTTATAAAATCAGCAGAAAGTCTTAAAAAATATTCAAATGGTAAGTTTCGACCAATAATTCTTAATGTTGCGGGTGAGTGGAACGAATTTAGAGAAAATGAAAATAACCTAAATATTAAGATTGTTAATATTACAAACTTACAAATTCTAGATAAACGAAATTCAACTGGATTTTTTAAAAGTAGATTTATATATTTTTTTATTTTTATAGCCTGTTTTTTTCCGACTCTTTATTTTTTAAAAAAACAAAAGCCCGATTTTCTTCTTGTTCATTTAATTTCATCTCTTCCTTTATTTTTAAATATTTTTTTTAAATTTCAATCTAAAATTATATTAAGAATTTCTGGGTTACCCAAACTTCAAATTCATAGAAAAATATTTTGGAAGATAGCTTTAAAAAAAATATTTTTAGTTACATCTCCAACAATAGGAACTTACGATGAACTAAATAGAAACCTACCAATCAAAAATAAGATAGAAATATTGTATGATCCAATAATTTCACCTCAAGAAATAAAGAAAAAAAGTATAGAAAAAATTAATAACATAGAATTTAGTGAATTTTATTTAGCCATAGGAAGGCTAACGAAACAAAAAAATTTTTTATTTTTAATTGATTCCATTAAAGATTTAATAAAAGAAAATAATTTAATAAAATTAATAATTATAGGTGATGGTGAGCTAAAGAACGAAATTAATAAAAAAATCTCACACCTTGGTTTACAGAATAATATAAAGTTAATTTGCTACAAAGAAAATATCTATAATTATTTATCTAGGTCTAAAGGTTTCATACTTTCATCTTTATGGGAAGATCCAGGTTTTGTTCTTGTAGAAGCTGCATATTTAAATGTTCCAATTTTATCAAGTGATTGTAAAAATGGTCCATCTGAGATATTAAACTATGGTAAAAATGGAATTTTATTTAAATCTAACAATAAAGAAAGCTTTAAAGAAAATTTCAAAAGGTTTTTTTATCTTCAAGAAGATCAAAAAAGAATTAATATTATTAAAACTAAAAAATATGTTAAAAATTTTACAGTTTTTTCACATTACACAAAGCTAAGATCAATTTTATTAAATTATGGAAGATGAATACAGCAAAAAGTTAGATAATTTTATTTTTGAGAACATAAATTACTTATCTAATCCAAGTATTTTAGAATTTGGTGTTAGACAAGGAGTTTCAACAAAAAAATTTTTAAATTTATGTGAAAAAAAAAATGGTAAATTATATTCTGTAGATATTGAGGATTGCTCTAGCGTATCAAGTGATAAAAATTGGACATTTATAAAATCTAGAGATGATGATTTTAAATATTTAGAAAATAAAATTCCAAAAAAATTTGATTTAATTTTGATTGACTCTTTTCATAACGCTGAACATGTTAAAAAAATTCTTTATCACTATTATAAAAAATTAAAACTTGGAGGAATTATTTATATAGATGATATTTGCTGGATACCTTATGTTAAAAATGGTTATAGAAATCATTTCAATAGCGAGATAAATAATAGGGAAACTTTTTCAATGTTAAATGAGGTATTATTTGCTAATCAAAATAATATTAATTTATTTTATACCTTTGTAGGTTCAGGTATGGCCAAAATTATTAAATTAACAGAAACGGATTTAAATAGTCCTAAAAAAATTATTTCTAGAGCAAATACAATCAAAAATTTTATAAGAAAAATAGTTAGAAAATAATGAATGAACAACTTTTTTCTCGGATAGACAAAATTTTGAGTGGCGAGGGCTCAAATCATCTCAAGCTAATGCACGAAAAAATAGTTAATAATAAATTTAAGATTATAGTTGAATGTGGTGTTGATAGAGGTGCGTCCACTTACGCTTTTCTTGCGGCCTCAAATAAAGTGGATTGTAAGGTTTATTCTTTAGATATACGAGATTGTTCTAATATAATTGAACATAAAAATTGGAATTTTTTAAAGATAAATGATCTAGATCTTGAAAATATTTTACAAAAGTTTCCTGAAATTAAAGAGCATGGAATAGATTTACTTTATATAGACAGCTATCATGAACCAAGTCACGTTAAAAATATTTTAGAAAAATACTTTTCATTAATAAATATTAATGGATTTATTTTTGTTGACGACACCTCAGCGTTTCCTTTTAGAAAAAGAAAAATTTTAACAGACTCTATAAATTCAGATTTATGTAGAGATTCTGTTGAAGAATTTTATTTTTCAAACTCTGAGGCCATTAATTATAATTATGATGGAAATGAAAATGGTTTATGCATTTTAAATAAAAAAAAAAATATTGATGTAAATAAAGATAAAATTTGGAAATATAATATTTTAATTTATCATATAATTAAATTACTGAAAAAATTAAAATATAAATTTTTTTATAAAATTAATTAAATGTTTTCGAATAGTTTAACGTAGTTATTTAAATTTGTATTATAATCAAACCTGCTTAATGATTTAATTGCTCTATTTAAAAAATATTTACACCTTTTTTTATTTTTATAATAATACATTATTTTATTAGACAGTTGTTTATAATCTTTAGTTTTAAATAATAAGCCTCCCTTACCACCAAGTAATATTTCTGATGGTCCAGTTTGACAATCGCTAGAAATAATAAATTTTTTTAATACAAGACTTTCAAGCAAAACATTAGGTAAACCTTCAAATATTGATGAGAGAATAAATACTTCAGATTGTCTAATGTAAGGAAAAGGGTTATCTAAAAATTTTATGATTTTAATATTTTTTTTTAAATTGTTATCATTAATGTAGTTAATTATTTTATAATGATTAACACCTCTTCCAATAATAATTAATCTGAAATTAATTTTAGATTTTATTTCATTTACAGCTTTTAGCAATGTTAAGTGATCTTTTTGATCCGTAAATCTTCCAACATTAATTAAATTAAGAGTATTTCTTTTAAAAAAAGAATTTGAAATTTTTTTTTTTGACATGTTAATAATTTGATTTTTATTTAAGGGGTTGTAAATTGTTATAGCATTTATATTAAATCTTTTTTTTAACTCTTCTTTAAACTTAAAGCTGTTGACCATTGTTTTATCTGCAAGTTTTAATGTGTTTTTAAAAATAAAATTTTTAATTATATTTTGTGTCCAACCTATTGGAGCTGAATTAGATCTAATAACAATTTTTGTTTTAAGAAATTTACATAATAATAAGCAATAAATATTAGCTTGAAATGAAAATACTTTAATATCTCTATTTTTGATTAAAGTTAGAAACAAAAGCAATAAACAAATAAAATATTTGGGCTTTCTTCCTAATTTATTCCATAAATTTATTTTTGGAGATATTACATGAATTTTCTTATTGAACCTTTTTTTAGCATCTTTTGAGGCTGTGATAAGATAAATTTTTTTAAATTTTTTTGAAAAATAATTTGATACAATAAATAAGTTTTTTTCTACACCTCCACCCTCTATTGATGGCATAAAAAATAAAATTTTTTTATTAATCATAATTCTATTGTTAAGTAATACTTACTTTAATATATTATATAAAATGAAACTCATATCAGTTATTGTGCCATATCATAGAAAAAAAAATTATTTTTCAAAAACGCTAAAGTCAATTTTAAATCAAAGTTATAAAAAGTTTGAAGTTTTAATTATATATGACGATAATGATATAAGCGAACTAACTTTTGTAAAAAGTATTACGAAAAAATATAAAAATGTTAGAATTATTGTAAATAAAAAACAAATTGGCGCAGGAGAATCGAGGAACAAAGGTATTAAATTTGCAAGAGGAGATTATTTAGCATTTTTAGATGCAGATGATTTATGGAAAAGAAATAAGTTAAAACATCAACTTAATTTTATGAAAAAAAATAATATCACAATTTCTCATACATCTTATGATGTCCTATATGAAAATAAATTATTAGCTGTTAGAAAAGCTAGAAATTTTTATGATTTAGAAAAATTAATTCGCTCTTGTGACATAGGGCTTTCAACGGTAATGATAAAAAAAAGTGAAATATTAAAAAAAAAATTAAAGTTTCCAAAAATTAAAACAAAAGAAGATTTTGTTCTTTGGCTTAATTTAATGAAAAAAGGATATAAGATATATGGAATTCAAAAAAGTCTTTCTCAATGGAGAAAGCTAGATGTATCTTTATCATCATCAACCATACAAAAATTAAAAGATGGTTATATTGTATATTATAGATATATGAAATTTGGGTTTTTAAAATCTATTATTTATCTTTTAATATTGAGTACAAACTTTATGAAAAAAAATATTTCTTAATGAAATTTATATTTTATATTTTTTTACCTCCATTAATATATTTTATAAATAAAATATTAAAAAAATATAATATTTTATTAAATTATTCTGGCGAAATTCACCAAAAGTATACAATAAAAGAAGCAGTACCTTTGTCTGGGGGGCTAATTATTTTAATATATTTTTATTTGGGTTCCTTCTCATTTTCGTATTTTTTCAACATATATTTATTTTTACTTTTTTGTTTGGGCCTGTCATCCGACTTAAAAATTATTGGTTCACCAAAGATGAGATTCTTTTTTCAAATGATTATATTATTTCTATTCATTTATTCCCTCAATTTAGAAATTCAAAATACCAGAATAATTATTCTCGACAAATTATTAAGTTATAAATTTTTTTCTATTTGCTTTGTTTTGTTTTGTATGATGATTCTTGTTAATGGCACAAATTTTATAGATGGAGTTAACACGAATGTAATAGGTTATTACTTAATTATATCATTAATCTTATTTTTTAAAAATTTCATTATCCATCTTAATATTACAAATGATGTTTGGTTATATTGGATTCTTGCCCTTTTTGTTTTGTATATTTTTAATTATTTAAAATATTTATTTATCGGAGATAGTGGTGCATATCTTTTAGGTTTAATTTATGGATTTATTTTAATTAATTTATTTAATAACAACACAAACATTTCACCTTTTTTTATTATATTATTAATTTGGTATCCTTGTTTTGAAACATTATTTTCAATTATTAGGAAATTAGGATTAAACAAATCTCCTTTGAAACCAGATAATAAACATTTACATCAAATATTATTTGGATACTTAAGAAAAATAAAAAAAATTAAAACTCCGTTAGCAAATAATTTAAGTGGTATTCTTATTAGTTTATTCAATGCATTGGTACTTATGGTTGCTGTTCAAGACCCAAGCAATACACAATTTCAAATTTTAATAATTTTATTTAATATAACAGTGTATATTTTTATTTACTTAAAGTTATTCAATAAATTTTACAGAAAAAATTAATCAAAAAAAAGTTTAATCATTTTATAAAGTATTAATGATCCATCTTTAATCGCATTTACTTTCTTTTTACCTGCAATTCTTGATCTTTCATAAGATGAGATTTGAGAGATTTGATAATTATTTTTTGTTGCCTTTATTGGTAACTCTACGCATAAGCCAAAATCTTTACTTTTGAGTTTTAATTTATTTGCTGCATTTGTTTTGCCAACTACAAAAGTATACAAAATATCATTTATATTAAGTTTAAAAAATATTTTACCTAAAATTGAAAAAATATAATTTCCGACTAAAGTTATTATTGTATCGTCCTCACTTTTTGCATCTTTGTTATATCTGCTACCAAAAACAAAGTCTAATTTTTCTTTGTTAAGTTTAGAGACCATTGATTTAATTTCAGATGGTTTGAAAGAACCATCTGCATTAAAAATACAAAATAATTCTGTTTTTGTTTTTTTTATTCCCGTTATTAAAGCATCTCCATAACCAAAATTTTTCTGATAAATGACTTGAATTTTAAATTTTTTAATTGCTTTGATAGTTTTTTTATCAGTTGAGTGCAAAACTACTGAAATTTTATAATTGTATTTCTTTAATTCATTTAAGACAATTGGAAGAGACTCAGCCTCATTTTTAGCTGGAATAACTAAGGTTAGATTTTTCATATAATTTATTTCAGAAAGTTTAATAATAGAAAAATAAAAAAATATAAATATAAAAAAAATATTTTTTTATTATTTTTTAATATTTCAAGGTTAATATTAATTTTAAATAAACTAAACATTAGTATTAAAAACATTGGATCATAATATTTGTGGTAAACTGTGACTTGTGGATTGCTAAGAAATAATAATAAAATTAAGAAAAAATTTTCTTTATTTTGAAAACATAGGCTTACTATAAAATATATACTAATCAAAGATGCTGAAAAAAAGAAAATATTATTTTGGAATAAAAAATATGAAATTTTAAAAAAAATTCCACCACCTGTATATTCAACTCTATAATCAAAAAAAATAATAGAAATAGAAAAAATTATTAATGTTATTAGGAAATATTTAATTTGAAAAAAATTTTTAATTATTAATAATTTGCATAAATAAAATGGTATAAAGTAAAAAAATAATAAAGTCGGAATTATTAAAAGTTGATTAAAAATATTGGAAAAGAAAATATTTTCAACAACCCCCATCTCACTTGCAGCAAGCTTATTAAGAAAATTTATATCTAAAATAAAAATATAATAAAAAGCAGGAAAAGCTAAAAGAAGGTTAATTATTATAAAAATATAAATTTTTACATTATTAAATTTAAAATATTGAAAATATTTATAGAAGAAAAAAAATGAAAATACTAAAAAATTAGGGCTTAAATAAGAGGCAAATGTATAAGAAAATATATTAAGATAAAAAAATATTTGCTCTTTCTTTTCAAAAAAAATTAAATAAAAATAAATACTTAAAACAAAAAAAGTTAATCCAACAAGTCTGCTATCAGGCCAAATACTAAGACTTCTGAATGTTGGTGAAATAAACAAGATACCAATCAGCAAGAAACATAAAACATTTAAATGTTCACATGTTTTAAATTTGATTTTTAAAATAGAGTAAAATAGAAATGGTAAAATGAGATTAAAATGCAAATAAATTAATCTTATGACACTATCACTAAATTTTAAGGACTCAAAAAAAGATAAAATAATTAATAATACTGGAGAATGTCTAGTATTATAATTATCGTAATTTAATAACGTATCTGTAAAATTAATCGTAAATAAATTGACAATATTCTTTTGGTTTTTATAGTCCAAAAAAGCACCACCAGTAGAGTCTTCTCCAAATAAAAAACCTAAAAGTAAACTTAAGTACAATAAAAATGATAAAATTAATAATTGCTTTTCGGTTATAATAAAATTTTTATATGGTGTAGACATTTAATAATTAATATATATTTATAAGTAAATTTATTTCTTATGAATTATCATGTAATATTTATTTTCTATACAATTTTTTTTGCAATATCTACCTTAGGATATGGATATATTTTTTCTAACATAATTAATAAAAATTTTTCGAATTTAAATTTAGGATATCAAGGTTTAATAGGTTTTTTTTTTATAACTTTTATATCGATTATTACTTCTTTTTTTATTAAGCATGGCTATATTCATAATTTCGTTTTACATTCAATTGGTATAATTTATTTCTTAGCAATATTTAAAAAGAAAGTTAACTTTTTTGAACTCAAAAGTTTATTTCTTGTTCTCGTAATTTTGATAATTGGAATTTATGTTTTTAAAAATCATGATGATTTTTCATATTATCATCTAACATATTCTCTCAATTTAAGTGAAAATAAACTTTTAATTGGAACAGGAAATTTTAGTCACGGTTTTAGAACATTCTCCTCAATCTTCTATTACAATTCAATATTGTATATGCCTTATATAAAATTTTATCTATTTCATATTAGTGCATTTTTTATACTTCTTTATTTTAATTTAATTTTAATTTTTAAAATTTTTGATTTATCAAAAAAAAAAAATTTTAACTTTATATATTTTTTCTCTCTTCTGTCTTTTGCATTTGCAAATATAATTTTCTATAGAATAGGTGAACATGGCACAGATAGATCTGCTCAATTATTGTTGCTTTTAATATTCTTGAATCTTTTTGAGATAAAATTTTTAAAATATGACCTGAAAATTAAAAACAGTATTATTAATTTAATGAGTTTATTAATAATTTTTGCAGCTAGTCTTAAAGCCCTATATATTATTTACTTAATCCTGATACCTTTCGCATTTTATTCAATAAAAAATGTAAATTTTTATATAAAAAATATTAATTACAAGTTTTCATTTGTTTTATTAAGTTCTTTAATAATGATTTTTCTAATTAATTTTTTAAACACTGGTTGTTTTCTTTATCCAGCAAAAAAAACATGTTCAGATAAAGTTATTTGGCACATTCCAAAAGAAGAGGTAAAATTAATGAATACACATTATGAATGGTGGGCAAAGGCAGGTGGAGGTCCTAACTATAAACATGAATTAAGTAAAGAGGAATATATTAAGAATTTTAATTGGGTAGCTAATTGGATTGATAAATATTTTTTTAATAAAATTTCGGATACTTTACTTGGGATTCTAGCGATAAGTTTGATTTATATCTTCTTGTTTCGCAGAATAAGGAAAAAGAAATTTAAAAAAATAGAAAATAAAAATCTTTTTGGAATTCTATTAATTCTATTTATTTTTATAATCGAGTGGTTTTTAAAGCATCCTGCGATGAGATATGGGGGGTTTGTTCTAATTAGTTTACCAATTTTTATTTTTACAAGTCTTCATTTAAGCAAATACAAATATGATACAGCTAAATTAATAGATTTAACAAAAATTTTAGTTTTAGTAATTTTCTTTATTTTTATATCAAGAAATTTGATAAGGCTAGATAAAGAGATAAATTTTTATGGATACGACATTTTAAAATCGCCTTTTTTTTATGTTAAAAATATTAAATCAGAAATAACTTTTCAAAGAGATGAATTTAAAATTTTTTCACCAACAAATGGATCTTGTTGGTCTTCAAAAACACCATGCTCTTATAATAGATCATTAGAGGCCAAATCAAAGTACGGGTTTAATATAATCAATAGAAAAAATGATTAAGATTTATAATATAATTTTAGAGAAATTGATTAATTTAATAGATGGATCAAATAAAAAAAAAATAATTAAAAATATAAAAAAAAATATTTTAGATGAAAATTTAATTATTCTAGATATAGGAGCGCATAAAGGAGAAACATTAGATTTATTTATAAAAAATTTATCTATAAAAAAAATATTTTGTTTTGAACCAAACGAAAAAGTTTTTAAAATACTAAAAAAAAAGTTAAATAAACAGAATCATAATAACAATATTAGTATTTATAATTATGGATTAGGAAGTAAAAAAGAAATTAAAAAACTTAAAGTTTTTACAGATACATCTTCATCAACACTATCTAATATAAATATTACGAGCAATTATTATTTAAAAAAAAAAAAAATATTTAATTTATTTTCAGATAATTTTATAACTGAGAATTTAGATGTAAAAATTAATACATTGTCTGATTTTATCGATGATAATAAGTTAGATAAAATAGATATTCTGAAAATTGATACAGAAGGACACGAATTTGATATATTAAAAGTGTTAAATACTCATCATTTTGCTAACATAAATTTAATTTATTTTGAACATCATTATGATTTGATGTTAAGAAAAAATTATAAGTTTTCAGATATCAATAAACTTCTTTTAAGTCATAATTTTAAAATGATTTATAAAGTTAAAATGAATTTTAGAAAAACTTTTGAATATATTTATGTCAATCAAGGATAATTTACTCGCATCAATTATTATAGTAAATTTTAATAATGCAAAATATATAAACCAGTGCATTAATTCGATCAAAAAACAAAATTACAAACAGAAAGAAATTATTTTTGTAGACGATAAATCAAAAGATAATTCAGTTCAACTAATGTCTAAGTTTAAAAATATAAAATATATAAAAACTAAATCTAAAACAAAATATGGCAGTTACAATCAAATGAATGCTTACTATGAGGGATTTTTGGCTTCTAAAGGAGATATAATTTTCTTTTTAGACTCCGATGATTTTTTTGTAAAAAATAAATTAAAAAAAATTATCAATATTTTTGTAAAAAATAAGAAAACAAAAATTATATTTGATCATCCTATCTGTATTCGTGGACAAAAAAAAATAAAAAAAAAAATTAATCAAAAATTCTTTCTTTTATCGAGCTGGCCAAGATTTACCCCTCAAAGTTGTATTTCTATGAGACGAAAATATTTTTATGATTTATTTAAAATATCATTCATAAAAAAATTTCCTGATGTATGGTTTGATTTTAGAATAGCAATTTACTTTTTTCTTAAATTTAAGAAAATTGAAATTATTGGTGATTATTTGACGTATTATAGAATTTCAAACAATTCTGCTTCTTCAAAATTTAAAACATATAGTAAAAAATGGTGGCAAAGAAGAGATCAGGCTCACAGTTATTTCAGTTATGTTTCAAAAAAATTAAAAATTAAAGATAGAGTTACATTGGATAAAGTAGTTACTAAATTATTTAATTCATTATTATAAAAATTTAAAAAATGAAAAAA
>MDSZ01074628.1_pt1 | contig 12329 bp, 13 predicted proteins | sample 811201 | NCBI WGS metagenome assembly MDSZ01 (sample SAMN05326647, study PRJNA326480) | marine metagenome | isolation source: seawater | place: Indian Ocean: North | collected 2010
AAGCTATATTAAAAGTTTTTAATCTTTAAAGAAAAAATCTATTTCAATTTTAGCATTTTCGACACTATCGGATCCGTGTACAGAATTCTTATCAATTGAAATTCCATATTTTTTTCTAATTGTACCTTCGTCAGCCTCTTTAGGATTTGTTGCTCCCATCAATTTTCTATTTTCAAGTACAGCACCATCTTTTTCTAATACCATAACAACTATCGGACCTGAAGATAAATACGAACATAAGTCATTATAAAAAGGTTTTGTTTCATGAACTTTATAAAAGCTTTCAGCCTCAGACTTTTCTATCTGAATTTTTTTCTCTTTTAAAATTTTAAATCCATTATTTCTAAAAATTTCTTTAATTTCATTATCCAAATTTCTATCTACTGCATCAGGTTTAATTATTGATAATGTTTGTTCAATTTCACTCATAGTACTCCTCAATTAATTTATTTAATAATCTGACACCATATCCTGTTGCTCCACCAGAATTTAAAGCTCCACCGTATTTTGAAAATGCCATTCCTGCTATGTCTAAATGAGCCCAAGGTGTTTTATTAATTATGAATCTTTGTAAAAATTGTGCAGCAGTTGTTGATCCTGCTCCACCAACATAATTTATATTTTGAACATCCGCATTTTTTGAATTAATTAACTTATCATAATTTTTATGAAGTGGCATTCTCCATACTTTTTCTTCAACTTTTTTTCCAGCCTCTATGATTTGATTAGATAACTTGTCATTATTTGAAAATAATCCAGCATACTCTGATCCCAAAGAAACTATTATTGCTCCTGTCAATGTTGCCAAATCAATAATAAATTGCGGTTTAAATTTTTTCTCTGTAAAAGTAAGTGCATCGGCTAAAACTAGTCTTCCCTCTGCGTCAGTATTCAATATTTCAATAGTTTTACCACTATATGATTTAACAATATCTCCAGGTCTTTGTGCATTTCCACCTGGCATATTTTCTACAAGACCAACTACACCTATTGCATTTATTTTTGCTTTTCTTATAGCTAAGCTTTTCATTAAACCAACAACGACTGCCGATCCCGCCATATCATAAGTCATGTCCTCCATAAACTTTGCTGGTTTTAATGAGATACCTCCAGTATCAAAACAAACTCCTTTACCAACAAATGCACAAGGTTTTACTTTGGAGGTTGCACCATTCCACTCAATTGTTACTAAATAAGATCCTCTTATACTGCCTTGACCAACTCCTAACAATGCGTTCATGCCAAGCTTTTTTAATTTTTTTTGATCATAAATTGTAATTTTTAAACCTAATTTTCTTAATTGGCCTATTCTTTTTGCATATTCATCAGGATGTAAAACATTTCCAGGCTCTGATACTAAATCTTTAGTTAAATTTAAACCCTCAATCAAAGAATTAAATCTTTTTTTATTATCTAATTTTAATAAACTTTTTGTTAAAATATTTATTTCAAATAATCTAATTTTATCTGTAGTCTTATATTTTGTAAATTCATAAGACTTTAAATTTACTCCGTGAAGAAATTCATCAAAAAAGTTTGAATTTTTTAAGTTTGTTTCTTTTATATTTTCATCAATAAATAACGAGGATAATATTAAATTTGTTTTTAAAAAATTATAAAATTGTGCTCCAATTTTTTCATTTTCTATAGAAGATTTATTATTCTTAATTTTAACTAATACAATTTTTTGCTTGGAATTAAGATTAAACATAAGAAAATTATTATCTTTTTGTTTATTATTATTTATAGTTTCATTAATAAATTTCGAATATTTAGATATTTGGGTCTTATGAAGACCTTTTATTTTGAAGGTATCATCACAAAATAGAACATAATTTTTGATCAATTTTTCATTAATGTTCTTTTTGAAGCTTATTTTTATTGACATAATTTTTAATTACAAAGAGTTATAAATGAATGCTATATATTTGGATATTTATTATTTTCAATGAAAAAATTAATATTTCTAAAATTTGCTAAAGATACATTGGCTTTTTTCTTGATAATGTGTCTTACCATAGGTCTAATTGTATGGACCCTACAAGCGGTAAATTATTTTGATTTCGTCACGCAAGATGGTCATGGTTTAAAAACTTATTTTTCATATATTATTTTGAATTTTCCAAAAATTATTCACCGTATTATTCCCTTTATTTTTTTTATTTCTCTTTTTTATATAATTATGGATTATGAAACTAGAAATGAACTTTTAATTTATTGGACTTTTGGAGTCAGTAAAATAAAATTTGCTAATAGAATAATATTAATATCATTAATTTTAATGATAATTCAAATCTTAATTGGAGGCTTTTTTTCTCCTTTAACCCAATATAAAGGCAGAGAATATTTAAAAAATTCTAATATTGATTTCTTTACATCGCTAATTAAAGACGGAAAATTTATAAATGTAGTTGAGGGTCTAACTATTTTTATAGATAAAAAAAATCCAGATGGATCTTATTCAAATATTTTTCTTGACGATTCATCAAAGATTACTTCAAAAATAATTTATGCAAAAAATGGATATCTAATTGATAATAATAATCAAAAAATATTTAAGTTAATTGAAGGTAAAGTTATTAATAAAGACAAAACAACTATTAATGAATTTAAATTCGATGAGATTGATTTCAATTTAGCTGATTATTCAACTAGCACAATCCTTGTTCCAAAAGTCCAAGAATTAAGATCAAAAGATTTAATAAATTGCTCAATAAATCTATTTAGAGATGGTCCAGAGGGGAAAAAAAATAATTTTTTTTGTGAATATTCCTTGCATAACGATATTAATCAGGAATTACTTAAAAGATTCTATAAACCATTATTCATTCCTATTGTTGGTATTTTATGTTGTTTCCTTCTTATATATCCAAAAAATAATATTAATTACGAAAAAAATAAAAGACTAGTATTCTTAGTTACTTTTTTTATCCTAGTTCTTTCGGAAGCAACTTTAAGATATTCAACAACATCTGAATTTGCTACTTTAGTTTATTTGATGATACCTTGGATTATTTTTTTTTCAATTTATATAACTTTTTATAGGATGAATAAAAATGTTTAAAATTTATGAAAAGTATATAATAAAAAATTTTCTTTATAAATTTTTAATTATATCAATAATTTTTTTATCTTTAGTAATAATTTTAAGTATTTTAGAAGAAATTTCTTTTTTTAAAAAATTAGAGGTCAACTTTCTTTTTCCCTATTTTTTAACAATCTTAGGTGCCCCAATTACTTTATTTGAAATATTCCCATTTATTTTTTTAATTACAACACAGTTTTTATTTTATGATTTGTTTAAAAAAGAAGAACTTAATCTATTGAAAATTAATGGCCTAAGTAATTTGAGAATAATCACAATTCTTTTCATTACTTCAATTTTGATTGGAATATTTACAGTTCTAATCTATTATAATGCTGCATCTAAGTTAAAATTTCTTTATACAGATATAAAAAATAAATTTTCAAATGATAATAAGTATTTGGCTGTTGTTACTGAAAGTGGTTTATGGTTGAAGGATGAAATTTATTCCAAAACTTTAATTGTAAAAGCAACATCCATTGAAAAAAATTATCTTATAAATGTTATAATAAATGAATTTGATGAAAATTTTGATTTGATTAATACTATTCAGTCAGAAAAAATTAATATCAACGAAGAAGAATGGATTATTGATAAGCCAATTATAACAAAAAATAATATTACAAAAAAAGACGATAGTATTTTAATTTATGCAACTAATTTCAATAAAGAAAAGATTAATAATCTATTTTCTAATATATCAACTTTGAATTTATTGGAATTATTTGATTTAAAAAAAGATTATGAAAAATTGGGGTATTCCTCAGATGAAATTGTTATCCATTTACTAAAACTTTTATCAACACCTTTTCTTTATGGAATATTGACTATTCTATCGGCAATCATCATGTTTAATTTAAAGAGAAATAAGTCACTTTTTTTTCATGTAATTTTAGGAATTTTAATGTCGGTAATAATTTACTATATAAATTTTATGTTCAATTCCCTTGGAAATAACGGAAAAATACCAATTATAGCATCTATTTTCTTACCTATTTTATTTATTTCCATATTTGCAACTATAGGTTTAATTAGGGTGAATGAAAAATAAATTTTATAAATTTTTATTACTGACTTTTTTAATTTTTTGCAATGTTTCAATGGCTCAGACTTTTAGGTTTGAAACCTCTGAATTAGAATTGATTGACAATGGAAAATTAATCTATGCAAAGGAAGGTAGGGCTATATCCAACGAAAACAATTTAGAAATTGATGCTAAAAATTTTGAATACAATAAAGAATTAAAACTTTTAAAAGCTTTCAACGGTTCTGCTATTCTAAAAATAGAAAAAATTAGAATTGATTTCCAAGAAATGAACTATGATGAATTAAGTTCAGTTCTTACGGCTAAAGGAAATGTTAAAATTATCGATTTAAGAAGACAACTTGAAGTTACATCTGAGATAGTCTTTTTTAATAAAAAAAAAAATTTGATTGAGTCGCCTTCTTCATCAATTTTGAAAGACAAATTTAAAAATAATTTTGAAACAAAAACTTTTGAATACAATGTAAATAAGAATATTCTTAAAGTTAAGAATGCTACATTTAAAGATACTCAAAATAATGAATTTTATTTTGATCTAGCTTTTGTGAACACTTCATCAAATAAACTTTTTGGAAAAGATGTTGAAATTAATTTAGACAATAAATCTTTCAATCCAAATAATGAACCAAGATTAAAAGGAAATAGTGTGTCATTAGATAATGAAATTACTGAAATTACAAAAGGAGTATTTACTACTTGTAAAAAAAGAGATGAATGTCCTCCTTGGCAATTATCTGCAGAAAAAATTCAACATGATAAAAAAAAACAAATCATAAATTATAAAAATGCTTGGTTGAAAGTTTACGATGTACCTGTAATGTATTTTCCTAAATTTTTCCATCCAGACCCAACAGTTAAAAGAAAATCGGGTTTTTTAATTCCGTCTATTCAAAATTCTAATAATTCAAATGGTTATCTAAGTTTGCCTTACTATAGTGTTATAAGTAACAATAAAGATGCAACATTCACACCAAGATTTTATGCCGATGACAAATTTTTAGTGCAAACAGAATATAGACAAGTAAATAAAAATAGTAAATTTTCAACTGATTTAAGTTTTTATAATGAAAAGGATAAAAACACCAAAAACCATTTCTTTTATCAATATAATAAAGAATTAGTTTTTGATTATTTTGACGAAAGCGAAATAGATTTAAAAATACAACAAACTTCTAATGATACATACTTAAGAAGAAACAAATTAACTTCTCCATTAATCACTAGTTACGATGTACTTGAAACTTCTTTTGATTTAGATCTTTATTCAGATGATCTTTCAATTAATTCCAGATTAATTGTATATGAGGATTTAAATAAAGATAAAAATGATAGATATGAATTTATTTTACCTCAAATAGATTTAGTCAAAAGATTTGAAAACACAAATTTAAATGGTGATCTTTATCTTAAATCAAACAATTATGTTAGAAATTATCAAACTAATATTCTTGAAAAAACAAATGTAAATGATTTAATTTTTAATTCTAACCCAAAAATAAGTAATAATGGAATTTATAATAATTACGATGTTATAATTAAAAATGTAAATTCTGATTCAAAAAATTCTAAAAATTTCAAAAAAGATGAGAACTCATATATTTCAAGTCTATTTCAATTTAACTCATCTTTTCCATTAGTAAAAGAAAGTGAGAAATATCAAAATCTTTTAAAACCAAAATTAGCTTTAAAAATAAGCCCAAATTATACAAAAGATATCAGTGATAATAAAGACAGAATAGATATAAACGACATATATAGTTTTAATCGAATTTCAGCAGATGATACTGTCGAGGGTGGAGTATCGTTAACTTATGGTAATGAGTTTTCGATATTAGAAAAAGATAATTTAAAAGAAATTTTTCAATTCAAATTAGCCAACAGTATACGATTAGAAGAAAATAATGATTTACCCGAGGCTAATCAATTAGGTGAAAAAACATCAGATTTTTTTGGAGAAATTACCTATAATTTTAATGATTTTTTAACAACTAAATACAACGCTTCTATTAAAAATAATTTTGATGATATAACTTATGAAAATCTTGTTACTGAAGTAAGTATAAATAATTTTGTGACAACTTTTGATTACATCAACGAAAATAATACTGTAGATAAAAATTCTTACTTACAAAATACAACAAAATTTAGATTTAATGATACAAACAATATTGCATTTTCAACAAGAAGAAATAAAAAAACTGATCTTACAGAGTATTATAACCTAATGTATCAATATAAAAATGACTGCTTAGCTGCATCGGTGGAGTATAATAAAGAATACTATAATGATAGAGATATTAATACGGAGGAAAATATATTCTTTAAATTAACAATCATTCCATTTGGTGAAGCTAGCTCACCTAATTTGAAAAAATAAAATAAATGTTTAAGATTTTTCAATATACTATTTTTATTTTTTTTTTATCTGTATCTTCAGTAATATCAAATAATAACATATTCATTTATGCTAGTGTAAATGATCAAATAATTACAAATTATGATATTAAAAAAGAATCTGAATATCTTAAAATGTTAAATCCTAATTTAAAAAATTTAGAGGATAAAAAAATTTTAGAACTTGCTAAGAACTCCTTAATAAATGAAATTATCAAAAAAAAAGAAGTTAAAAAAATTTTTGATCTAGAGTCTAATAACGAAATGGCTGGTGTTTTTTTTAAAAATCTTTATCAAAAATTAAATTTTGATAATGAAATAGATTTTAAAAATAATCTTTTAAACAGAAATTCTTATAAATTAGATGAAATTAAAAAAAAAATTAAAATAGAGGTTATGTGGAACGACTTAATCTACAGTAAATATATTAATCAAGTTCAAATAGATAAAAGTAAATTAAATAAAAAGATTGAAAATTTGAATAATAAAAAAAGAAAAGAATATTTTTTATCTGAAATACTATTTGAAAAAAATAAAGACGAAAACATAGATACCTTAATTGATAGAATAAAATCAAGTATAACTGAGATTGGTTTTAAAAATTCAGCAAATATTTTTAGTATATCTGAAAGTGCAAACTTAGGTGGTCAAATTGGTTGGATTTCAGAAAATAGCCTTTCTGAAAAAATTTCAAAAAATTTATCAAATACTAACGAGGGAGAAATAACAGATGTTATCAAAATCGGAAATAATTATTTAATTCTAAAATTAGAGAAAGTAAGAGAAATAAATATAGAAATTGATAAAAAAGAAGAACTCGAAAAAATGATTAAATTTGAAACTAATAAAATTTTAAATCAGTATTCAAGAATATATTTTAACAAAGCTAAACTTAACTACACTATAAATGAAAAATAGACCAATATTATTAATTCCAGGTGATTTAAATAGTATTTTTTTTGAAATCTTTTTTAAATCTTTAAAAAAAAAGAAATATAAAAGTCCAATAGTGATAATTACATCATCAAAGATAATCTCTAAGGAAGTAAAAAAATATAGATTCAAAAAAAAAATAAGATTTTTAGACATTAAAAAAATTAAAAATTACAAATTAAATAACAATACACTAAATATATTGGATGTTGATTTAAAAATAACTCAAAAGTCAAATAGCTTTAATTCTAAACTACTAAATGAATCTTTTAAAATTGCATTTAAAATCCTCAAATCAGGTTTTACAAATAAATTTATAAATGGCCCAATTAACAAAAAAAAATTTTTAAAAAGAAATATTCCTGGGATTACAGAGTATATCTCAAAAAAATTTAATGAAAAAAAAATTGCTATGCTTATTTTTAACGAAAAATTATCCGTTTGTCCGATTACTACTCATTTACCTTTAAAATTAGTGGCCAAAAATATAACCAAACAAAAGATAATGGAAAAAGTTTTTTTGATAGAAAATTTTTATAAAAAAAATATTGGTTTAAAGCCTAAAATTGCTGTAGTTGGTTTGAATCCACATTGTGAGACTAGTGGTGTATATAATGAAGATGATCAAATAATAAAACCCTCCATAAAACATTTACAAAAAAAAAATTATAGAATTCAAGGTCCGTTTCCTGCAGATACAATTTTTTTAAAAAAAAATAGAGAGAAATTCAATGTAATATTAGGCATGTATCATGATCAAGTACTAACACCAATAAAAACTTTATTTGAATATGATGCTATAAATATTACTCTTGGATTACCATTTTTTAGAGTTTCTCCAGACCATGGTCCAAATGAAAAAATGGTAGGAAAAAATTTATCAAGTCCAATAAGTTTAATGAAATCTTTAAATTTTTTAGATAACAAGTGATCAAAGCAAAAAAAAGTTTAGGCCAGAACTTTTTAATTGATAAGAATATTATTAACAAGATAGTAAACACCGTAAAAATAGATAATAAAACTATACTTGAAGTTGGACCAGGAACTGGGAATTTAACAAATCTTATTTTAAATAAAAATCCAAAAAAAATGTATGTAATTGAAAAAGATGATGAACTTATAGATCTATTGAATAATGATTTTAAAGATAAGATTGAAATTATTCACCGTGATATTTTAGAAGTTAACGAAAACACAATCAGTGAAAATAAATTAATTGTATTTGGTAATCTTCCATACAATATTTCGACAGAAATTTTATGTAAATGGATATTAAATCTAAAAAATGACAATTACTGGTTTACTGATTTAGTTTTGATGTTTCAAAAAGAGGTTGCTGACAGAATTATTTCACGAATTGATACAAAAAATTATAGTAGATTAACTATATTATCTAATTGGAGATTGAATATAAAAAAAATTTGTGAAATTAAACCATCAAGTTTTTCCCCAAGACCGAAAATAGATAGTGTTTTATTACATTTTGTTCCAAAAAAAAAATTTCATTTATTAGATAATCCAAAAAATCTTGAAACAATTACTAGAACTTTTTTTGAACACCGACGTAAAATGATAAAAAAACCCTTTAACAAACTTTTTAATGGAAACAAAGAAATTATAAAAAAATTGAATTTAGATCTGGATTTGAGACCTCAAAATATTAATATAGAAACATATTTAAAACTTACATCAGAATATGAAAATTTACTGTGTTAGTTTTTCGACATGTTTTCTAATATACTCTTGATCATAATCCTTGGAACCATTAAACATTTCTGCGTGAATTAAATTTTGAATTTTTGAAAAACAATTTTCTAAATTATCATTAATCACAACATAATCATAATTAATCCAATGTAATACATCTCTTTCAAATTGTTTCATTCTTTCTTCAACAATAAGTTTATCTTTCATATCTCTATTTGATAATCTATCAAATAATTCCTCTTTACTTGGCGGTAATATAAAAAAAGTGATTAATCTATAATCAAGTTTTTTATTTCTAATTTGATCTGCTCCCTGCCAATCAATATCAAATAAAACATTCTTGCCTTGATTTAATTTATTAATAACAGGTGTCCTTGTGGTTCCATAAAGATTATTAAAAACTTTTGCATATTCAAGAAACTCTTGGTTCTTAATAAGACGTTTGAAATCATCCTCACTCACAAAATAATAGTCTTTATTTGGAACCTCACTTGCCCTCGGTTTTCTAGTTGTATGAGATATAGAAGTTTCAAAGTTTTTTTCTTTTGCAAGTAAACTTACTAGAGTTGTTTTTCCTGCTCCAGATGGAGAGGAAAGAATTATCATTACCCCATCTTTTGTTGTGGGCATGAAATAAATTAATTTGCTTTTCCTTCAATAAACTTTACAGCATCACCAACTGTAAGAATCTTCTCCGCTTCACTATCAGAAATTTCTGAACCAAACTCCTCTTCAAAAGCCATTACTAGCTCTACAGTGTCTAAACTATCAGCTCCTAAATCATCTATAAAACTAGATTCTTCAGTTACCTTAGCCTCATCAATTCCTAAATGATCGGCAACTATTTTTTTAACTTTACTTGAAACATCATCTGACATATTGATCCTTTTGTTATAAAATTCTTAATAGTTTAAATACTAATTTTGTCAAGCCATATACATACCGCCATTAACATGAATAGTTTCTCCATTTATATAGTTTGATTGGTTTGAGCTCAAAAAAAGAACTGTATTTGCAATATCATCTGGTTCACCTAACCTGCCAGAAGGTATTTTAGATATTATAAATTCTTTATGCTTATCATCAATTTTATCTGTCATCGCAGTTTTAATAAAACCAGGTGATACACAATTTATGTTTATATTTTTTTTAGAATATTCTAAGGCTAATGTTTTTGACATTGCTATGACACCAGCTTTTGAGGCGGTATAATTTGATTGACCTAAATTTCCAGTATGACCTACAACTGAAGTGATATTGACTATTTTTCCAGATTTATTTTTAAGCATCTTTTTAATTGCAAATTTACTCAATAAGAAAGTTGATGTTAAATTTACATCTATTACTTTTTTCCATTCTTCTAAATTCATTCTTATTGCAAGATTGTCATGTGTGATACCAGCATTATTTATCAAACAATCCAAACTTCCCCCTAATTCTTTCGTTGCATTTTCAATAAACTCCTCAATTTTATCACTTTCTGAAATATCAAATTTTAAAATCTTGACGTTATTATAATCTTTTTTAATTTTCTCTAATTTTTCTAACCTTGTTCCCGTAGCCAATATATTTGAGCCTTGTTCACTCAATTTTTTTACTATTGAATTACCTATCCCACCAGAAGCACCTGTCACAATAATATTCTTATTCTTTAAATCTTTCATATCTTCAATTTTTTAATATCTTCTAAAGTGTTAATAGTATCAATATTTAAATTTTTGTTAATCCTTTTGACTAAACCTGACAAAACTTTACCTGGGCCAATTTCAATAAAATGATTGATACCTTTATTTGTCATATTTGTAATACTCTCTCTCCATCTTACCCTACTTTCTATTTGACTTATCAATAGTTTTTTTAATTCGCTTATATCAGAAATTTCACCGGCTGTGACATTTGAAATTAATATATTGTCTGATTTCTGAAAGTTTAGTTTCTCTATTTCTTTACTCATAATTTCAGTTGCCTTATTCATTAGTTTACAATGAAAAGGTGCACTTACTGGTAATCTGATATTTTTGATTTTTTTAGATTTTAAAAACTCAGTCAATAGATTTAGATCACCTATTCTTCCACTTAAGACTAATTGACCTTCAGAATTATCATTTGCAATCTCAGCTGAAAATTTACTTTTATTGTCAGACAAAATTTCTTCGATTGTCCCGACTTTAGATCCTAATACAGCCAACATACCTCCTTCACCCTTGGGAACAGAATTTTGCATTGCATCTCCTCTTTTTCTCAAAATTTTAATCGTCTCAGAAAAATTTAAATAATCAGCACATGATAATGCTGAATATTCCCCAAGAGAGTGACCCGCAAAAAATTTTCCTTTTTTAAGATTAATATTAAATTCTTCATTTATTACTTTGAAAATTGAATAACTAATCAAAAATATTGCTGGCTGAGTATTAATTGTTAAGTCAAGTTCTTCTTTAGGCCCTTCGATTATCAATTTAGATATTGGAAAATCTAAAATATCATCAGCTTCTTGGAACAATTTTTTAACAGTTCCAAAATTATCAAAAAATTCTCTTCCCATACCAACCATCTGAGAACCTTGACCTGGAAAAATTACTGAAAACATCTAAAAAAACTAATTATTTTTGTCCTTTTTGCTATTGTAATTAAAGGTTTATAATAGTATATCCACAATTTTTATTTAAAACACAAATGAATTTATACGAACATACTATAATAGCAAGACAAGATGCTTCTCCAAGCGAGATTAAGGCTCTTACTGAAAAGTACTCTAAAATAATAGAAAAAAATCAAGGTGAGGTGGTAAAAACAGAAAACTGGGGTTTACTTAATTTATCATATTTAATTAAAAAAAATAAAAAGGGTAGCTACATCCATTTTAAAATAAAAGGAAATGGAAGCATGATAAGTGAATTAGAAAAAAATGAGTCTATTGATAAGAAACTATTAAGATATTTAACCATTAAAGTTAAAAAGTTTGATTTAGAAACCAACTATTTTTCAAAAAAAGAAACCGAAAGCAAAGATAAAAAAGAAAGTTTAAAAAATTAAAATGCCAAAAAGACAAAGTGGAAATAAAAAAAATAAACAAAGTAATTTTGCAAAACTAAGTATATTTCAACCAAATAAGTATAAGTTTAAAAAAAGCTGTCCTTTGTCAGTAAAAGGTGCACCTAAAATTGA